>Ga0187825_10000010_pt1 | contig 26761 bp, 20 predicted proteins | sample NC_wetland_sal_i_11_FD_132421 | JGI IMG/M metagenome (GOLD analysis project Ga0187825, IMG submission 132421) | Wetland sediment microbial communities from Neuse River Estuary, North Carolina, USA - SourceSoil_5 | ecosystem: Environmental > Aquatic > Freshwater > Wetlands > Sediment | place... | reverse complement strand
AGTTCCATAATCAGTGCGGCTGCCCAAACCAATCTGGGCCGGCGAATTCAGAATTTGCTGTTGAAGTTGAAGCTCCTGGATGTGGCCATGGGACGTGCTCCGGCGAAGCAGATAAATGGCCACATACTGCGCTGGCTGGACCGTGGGCAAGGGCCGTTTTTTGTGGTGGTCAACTACATGGATGTCCATGAGCCCTATCTGCCGCCGTTGGATTGTTTTCACCGATTTTCAAAAATGGCGCGGCCGGCGGGCGAGGTGTTCCTGGGAAACCCCCGACTGGACCACCTGAGTCCATCCGAAGTGCACAACGAAATGGACGCTTACGACGCCTCCATCTATTGCCTGGATGGACAGATTGCGGCGCTGATACAGGCATTGCAAGAGCGGCACTTGATGCGCGACAGCATTGTGGTCTTTACCTCTGATCACGGTGATGGCTTCGCTGAACACGGCCTGATGTCTCACGGCAACAGCCTGTATCGGGAACTGATTCATGTGCCGCTAATCATGGTGGGGCCTGGCATACCCGAGCATACGGTGGTTGAACGGCCGGCTTCGATGACATGGCTGGCGCCCACGCTGCTTTCTTTGACCGGCGCAAGTCCTGGTCAGTTCTCCGGTCCAGCCATGAACCTGGGCTGGACTGGCGTTGCGCAGTCCACATGGCCTGACCCGGTATCGGAGGTGGCCCAGATGTACCAGGATCCAAGGGCGCTAAATTACTCCGGCGCCCTGGTGTCAGTGGTTACCGCCAGGTGGCATTTGATCGCGGGGGGCAAGAACGGGACGGAATTGTACGCCTGCTGCGAGGACAAGGCGGAGGCCCACAACCTGGCCGCCGCCAATCCGGCGGTGACGCAGATGCTCAAAGGGGAATTGCAGCGCGCGATGGCGGCAGGGAGCGTTGCACAAAAACCAGGGCAATCGAAGTCTGGGGCTGTGGGCGAAAGCGATGCCGCCGAGCGGCAAAAAATGAACGATTACCTGAAGGCGCTTGGCTATGCGCCTAACTGACGCGGGGGCCGACTCAGAGCCGGCTCAGATAATGTCGCTTTCCCGGGTGCGGTCCACGTTCAAATCAGCCTTGGCAGGCAAGGGGCCGAGATTCGCGAGTTCGCAAAAGAGCTGCTCGTACTGATCCACGATGCGCTCCCAGGAATAAAGTTCCGTGGCGCGGGCCAGGGCTTTGCCGGCCAACTCCTCGCGCAATTGGGGCGCATCGAGCAGGCGCTGCATGGCGGAGGCGAGTTCGCCGGCTTGGGCGTGGAAGGCGACGCCGGAATCGCCCACCGCTTCGCGGTTCTCCTTGGTATCCAGGTAGAGCAGGGTATTGCCCGCGGCCATGGCTTCCACCAGGGAAGGATGGATGCCGCCGACCTCGAAAGCGGAGACGAACAGGCCGGCGTTGTTCTGCAGCTCCCAATAGCGCGGCCCGTAGATGGCGCCTACGAAGCGTACATTGGATGCGGCCAGCGCCTTGAGATGGTCCACGTAGCCGGGCGTGTACCGGTTGTCGCCCACCACCACCAGGGGCCAGTCCGTTTTCAGCCGGGCATAGGCCTGGAGCACCAGTTCCGGGTTGTTTTCCGGCTCCAGGCGGCACACGTAGAGAATGTAGCGCCGCTGGGGAATATCGAAATCGTGTTCGTGCCACGGAACCTGCGGCAGCTGCGGCACCTCGGCCCCGTAGGCGATCATGGCGGAGTTCCGGCCATAGCGTTGCAGGTAGTAATCGCGGATGGCGACCGCGTCGGTGAGAAGGCGGGTGGGGGTGTAGGCAGAGATAAATTCGCAGAACAGCAGGTACTGGCGGGCGAACCACTTCCACTTTTTGCGCTTGCGGTCCAGGCCGTCCACATGCAGAACTGTCGGCTTGCCAAACAGGCGCGGAATCCAGGCCAGCGGACTGTTGCCCACGTTGCAGAGCAGGACCACATCGGCCTTGCTGAAGCCTGCGTGGAACACCGAAAGAAACGTGCTGAAGATGGTGTCGAAGTGCTTGCGGGAAACAGTGGGCAGGATGACGCGCCGCACGCCCGGGCGCAACACGTCATCCGGGCGAGTAAAAGGACGCCGGCAGTAGACGGTGACCAGATGGCCGCGCTCCGCCAGGCGATTCGCCAGTTGCTCGGCCAGGGTTTCGAAGCCGCCGTAACGGGCGGGAATGCCACGGGTGCCCAGAATGGCGATGTTCATGGGGCTCGCCTGCTTGTCTTTTCCGCAGTGTTGAGAGCTGCCCGATTCATGGAAGGTGAACAGCTGCCATTATAATTGCTCCTGCCGGCGCCGGAATACAACGACTTCGCAGCTCCGGGTTGATGTCTTGGGATATACAACACGCTTCCGAGGTGAGAATGGCTGTGCCCGATAAGACCGCGGCCGAGCTGTACGATGCCGAGTACTATGCGGGGCATCTGGGGCTCCCTTACGAGCGCAGTGAGCCGCACTGGCTGCAATTCTTTGGAGCCATCGCCGACAAGATCATCCGTGAACTCAAGCCTGGCCGCGTATTCGATGTGGGGTGTGCGAAAGGCTTTCTGGTCGAGGCGCTGCGTGATCGTGGGGTGGAGGCCTGGGGTTCAGACATATCGGAGTACGCGATCGGCGAAGTGCGCCCGGACTTGCGGCCCTTTTGCTCGCTGGCATCGGCCGCTGAGCCCATCCCGGGCCGCTATGACCTGGTGACCTGCATCGAGGTGTTGGAGCATCTTTCCGAAGAGGACGGCAAAACCGCCATCCGCAACATGACCGCGGCTGCAGACGTTGTGCTATTTTCCTCGACTCCGTCGGATTTCACTGAACCTACGCACGTCAACGTCCAGCCGGTTTTGTACTGGCTCAAGCTGTTCCGCGACCGCGGCTTTGCACCTGATACGGCCTTCGACGCTTCGTTCGTTTGCCCGCAGGCGCTCCTCCTGCGCCGGACGACAACCCTGAAGAGTGATGAGGAACTGTTTGCAGCAGCGCTGGCGCGGCATGTCGCCGTGGAAAGTGCTCCGTTGCGAGCCGAACTGGCCGAAGTGCGGGCCAAACTTTCGAAGGAACAGCGATTGCGCGCGCAAAAAGAACAGCTCTTGAGCCAGAAAAACGAGGAGCTGAAAATCAAGGAAGCCACGCTACAAAGCGTGTTCAACAGCAAGGGCTGGCGATTGCTTAACCGCTACCGGCGGTTGAAGATGGCGGCCAGGCGCAATTGGGTGACAAAGGCGGCGCGGCAGGTTCTAGGCCGCAGACAGCGTTTCAACATTGATAACACCTTGTACCGGAGCTGGATTCGCAAGCACGAGGCCGAAGTATGGAATCGGGGAGTCGTGGCTCGCGCCGCGCAAGGCTTTTCCTATGCTCCCACCATCAGCATCCTCATGCCGGTTTACAACACGCGTAAGGCTCACCTGGAAAAAGCGGTTGAATCGGTTCGCAGCCAGTACTATCCAAACTGGGAGTTGTGCATTTGTGACGATGGCAGCACCGTCGAGCACATGCGCCCTATGCTCGAGTCCTGGACTTGTGCGGACAGCAGAATCAAGGCAATTTTTTCCCCCGGCAACGGCGGCATCAGTGCTGCCACCAACCAGGCACTGCGGTTGGCGACTGGAGAATTCATCGGCCTGCTGGATCACGATGATGAGCTCAGTCCGGCGGCTTTGTACGAAGTGGTCAAGCTGCTCCAGGAACACCCGGAAGCGGACGTAATCTACAGCGATGAAGACAAACTGGAAAGGGATGGGCGGCGCAGCGATCCATTCTTCAAGCCCGCATGGTCACCCGAGTACTTATATTCGCTGAATTATGTGTGCCACTTCGGAGTGTATCGCAAGCATCAGGTGGAGGAGGTGGGGGGCCTGCGAACCGAGTTCAACGGCAGCCAGGATTATGACCTGCTGCTGCGGGTAGCGGAGAGGACGCAACACATTTTCCATATTCCTGAGGTGCTGTACCACTGGCGAAAAACACTGGGCTCGACGGCGCTGGCGGCGCAGGCCAAGAACTACAGCACGGCGGCCGGACAAAGGGCCATTGCCGAACATTTACGGCGCCTCGGCGTCGCTGCAACGGTGGTGGACGGCGACGCTCCGAACCGCTATCGCGTGCGCCCCGCGATTGCGGGCGATCCGCTGGTCAGCATCATCATTCCCACCCGCGACGGCGTGGAGGTGCTCGAGCGTTGCATCCGCAGCATAGAGAGCAAAACCGATTACCTGCATTACGAGATCTTGATAGTGGACAACGGCAGCAGCAAGCCGGAAACGCTGACGTATTTTTCCGCGCTGCGTCACCGGGTGCTGCGGCTGGACGAGCCGTTCAATTATTCGCGTCTGAACAATTTTGGCGCGCAACACGCCAAAGGTGAGTTCCTGCTGCTCTTGAATAACGATACCGAGGTCATATCGCCGGAATGGATGCGCGCGATGCTGGAACTGTGCCATTTACCCGGCGTGGGACTGGTGGGAGCCAAGCTTCATTATCCCGATGGCCGCATTCAACATGCGGGAGTAGTGCTCGGCATCAAAGGGGTGGCGGGCCATTCCCACAAGTATTTCCCCGGCCGAAGCCGCGGCTACTTTGATGCTCTGGCGTGCATCCGCAATTATTCGGCGGTGACGGCTGCCTGCATGATGGTTCGCCGGGATGTTTTCCAGGCGGTCGGCGGATTTGATGAGCAACTGCGAGTTGCCTTCAACGACGTGGACTTCTGCTTGCGGGTGCGCGAGAAGGGCTACCGCATTGCCTGGACTCCGTATGCCGAGCTGTACCACTACGAATCGGCGACGCGCGGTTTCGATCTGGATCCGCGGGAGATCGAATTCATGAAGCGCCGCTGGAAAGATATCCTTCTGAATGACCCTTATTACAACCGCAACCTAACCCTCGAAGAGGAGAATTTTTCGCTTCGCCTCTGATGGTATGTATTCATGTAGGGCAGGTGATTGCCATGTGCGGCGACGCCGTGGCTTATCCGCCAGGAAGGGCAGAAACGGTACGAGGCTGGGGGTGTCCGATCACCTCTTCATACCGTGCGAGGGCCGCCTCGGGCGAGGTATCGGCAATCAGTTCTCCATTGTGAATGAGCAGGGCACGATCGCAGAAGTCGCGGATCTGCTCGGCGTCATGGGAGACCAGAATGATGGTCTTGCCCTGTTCCCGGAAATTGCCGATGCGCTCAAAACACTTCACCCGGAAGCCAGCGTCGCCCACCGACAGGATTTCGTCCACCAGCAGGATGTCCGGATCCACTGCCGTCGCTACAGAGAACGCCAGGCGCATATACATGCCGGAGGAATACTGTTTCACGGGTGCGTCTATAAAATCACCGATCTCTGCGAATTCGATGATAGCCGGCTCGAGGCGCTGGATTTCCCGCTTGGAGAGCCCCAGCAATAAGCCGTTGATAAGAATATTCTCCCTTCCCGTCAATTCGTGATGAAAACCGGCACCCAGCTCGATCAGCGGCGCGATGCTGCCGTTCACTTCCACGCTTCCACTGCTGGGCCGATAGACTCCCGCAATGATCTTCAGGATTGTGCTCTTGCCCGATCCGTTGCGGCCAATGATGCCCAGGGTTGTGCCATGGGGCACGTCGAAGGAAATGTGCTTCAGAGCCTCGAAATCGTGATGAGTGCTCCGCGGTTTCCGACGAAAGAAGTGGACAAAGGCTTCGCGTAAGGTGTCAGGTCGCTCCTGAATCACACGGAAGCTCTGCCCCACGTTTTGGAAGCGCACGGCGGGGTTCGCCATCGAAAGTTCAGATGTAGTAGACAAATGTATCCTGATAACGGCAGAACAGACCAAATCCTATGGCCACGGCCGCTACCCCGCAGGCCAGCGACATGGCTGTGGATCCCGGCGAGGGCAACATTCCGTAGTAGATGCTGAGCCGGAAACCATTGAGCACATAGAGCATCGGATTCAGACGAAAAAAAATATGGTACTTCTTGGGGATGAAATCGAGCGAATAAATTATTGGCGAGGCGTAGAACCAGGCGGAAAGCAGAATCTGGACGATGTGGCTGATGTCGCGGAAGAAGACGTTGATTGCGGCAAAGAAGAAAGCGCTTCCCAAGGTGAACAGGAACAGACCCACCATGGGAATGGGCAGATAGATCCAGGTCCAGTGCAGAGGAAAGCGCAGCACAACAATGAGCAGCGCCAGGGGAAGCAGGGAAAGCAAGAAGTTGATGATGTTGGCCACCACGGCAGCCATGGGAAAAACCAGCTTGGGAACGCGAACTTTTTTCAGCAGCTGCGCGTTGCTGACCACCGACTCCACCGAGTAAGAGAGCGCCTGGGAGAAGAAGGTCCAGGGCAGCAACATGCTGAGCAGAAAAATGGCGTAGTGATCAATGGAAAAGCGCATGATCGAGCCAAAGACCAGAGTCAGGATGATCATCATCATCAGTGGGTTGAGCAGGGCCCACACGAAGCCGAGGACGGAACGCTTATACCTGACGCGCAACTCCTTCAGGGCCAAAGCCCAAATGAGTTCACGATACCGATAAACATCACTAAAAAGCTGGAGCATTTGTGGTAGGTGTTGTGAGGCGCTGAGTTTGCTTATATCCCGCTCCCAGCACGATTGTCAACGATTCAGCACCGGCGGCCGTTCCCATGAACCTAATGCTGCCTCGAAACAGCGGAGTCGAGATGTTTTCCCGATGCCGCTTGTTATACTGAAACGCTGAACTGCAGAGCAGGTCTGAGCGGAAGGCACGAAACTGCAGAATCCGATCTGCTGAAGTTGTTGTGCTACGTATGCCAATATTTGGCCACGCTACGTGAGCGGCGACGGGAACAGAGACTCTCTTCTTCCTATACTTGTGTCCGGGGGCGGACGCAGCGGCAGCACGCAGATCATGTGGCTGCTGGGTACAGATCCGCGCGTGATATTCGATCGTGAATTCCCGTACGAGAACCGTTATCTCACTTATTTTGCGAAGTTTGCATGGTTACTGCAGAAACCAGACCTGTTGCAGTTCTTCAATCCGCAACAACTCTATGAACTGGACTATTTAGGATTTGGCGGGTACAGGCCGGGAGCGGACTACGTGCCTGCGTCGTCTCCCTATGTTCATCTGCCACGCGAGGAAAAGGAAAACTGGATTCGCTGTTTGTGGGCCAAATTTTGTGCTCCCGTTCTGCGGCAGCGCCCCGACAGCCTTTTCTATTCGGAAAAGGCGCCTGTGTGGCTCGCGCCGGCGCTCCGTAGATGTCTGCCGTGCTTCACTGTGTACAACGTTCGCGATCCCCGCGACCTGTTCCTGTCAACCAACGCATTCATGAAGAAGAAGCGTGAACTGGGCTTCGCCCGCTCCTCCGGCGATAGCGACTATGATCATGCGCGCCGCCTGGCGCAGGCTTTTCTGAATCTGTTTGACAACTACTACGTTGACCGACGTCGCAGTGACACTCTTTTGGTGAAGTATGAAGACTACATCCTGGATCGCAGCGGGGTGGCTGAAAAGCTTCGCGGGGTGATTGGGGTAAACACGGTGCCCGATGCCGATGAGCCTTATGTAGAAACCCACGCCACCACCCCTGACCCTCGGCAGTCTGTGAATCGCTGGACTCGCGAACCCATTCCATCCGACATTCTCTCGTTCTTGGAGGGGAACCTGCACGAAGAAATGGCGGCGCTGGACTATATGCCGTCGGTGCGGCGAGAGGCTTCTCCGGTGCGAAAAATTTCGTTCGCTCAAGGAGGAGTATCTTTGAGAAAAATCGATCACTCTTCCGACGGGATTCTGGAGCAGGCAGAGGATTGGGCCGTGGCGCAGGTCGGGGGACCCGACTTCCACATTTTCCTGCCGCTAGAACCATTCGAGGCAGCGGAGGTGAAGGAGGTCTGGGTCAGCGTCAGCGGCGAAATCGGTGACTTCTTCTCCTTGTATTGGTGCAGGCGAGACTCGCGCTTTTCTGAGAATGCTTGCATGAATGTGTCGTATACGCCCTCCACCCACTGGGCCGTGTTAACGGTGCCGGTTCATCTTCATCCGGAGTGGAAGGGGACTATCAAGTCTCTCCGCCTGGACCTGTTCAACAGCCATGTGCGACCACACAAGGGCATCGGTCACCTGCGCTGGGTGCGGCTAGTGGGATAAGCTGGGCGCAGGTAAGTTCACGTGTGCGCGGCGTACCGGCGCTGGGAGCTCACGGGGATCGAAGGAAGTTCACGCGACCTGATGACCGCAGCCGATGCGAATTTCAACCCCAGGCGATCGGCTGGCGTGAAAGCTTCAGGCGCTGATCAATGGCGCGAGTAATAACGCTCCAGGGCAGCGCCTTTTCCCAGAGTTGCTGTTCCTTGACGCGCAGACGCTTCAGGACTTTATAGCGCAAGATGTTGGAATACCCGGGCAAGGACGCGCGGAATTCAGGGCGGAAGCCGGTCTCGGCAAACAAGCGGGCCAGGAGAGCCGGGATAAAGTAGCTGATGTGGACTTCAGGGTTGGCGTATTCCCAATTCAGAAAGTGCCGCCAGTGCGGTTGGGGATTACCGGTGGTAACAAATAAAAGCCCGTCTTTCTTCAGCAGGGTTCGCAAGAGTGCCAGCGTCTCCCGGGGGTTCTCGATGTGCTCGAATACTTCGATAGCGGTAATAACGTCAAAGGGCCCCGCCGCAGACAACAGGTCAGGACGCCGTATCAGGGTAAAGCCGGTGGTCGCTACCTGGTTGTCGATCCAGCCTTCCTCGAAGCCAAAATAGTGCGCTGGCACATGGCTGTTGGAATATTGGAGCAGCCCGCCCTGGCCGCATCCGAAGTCGAGCCAGCGAGAATTCGCCTGCAACGGGACAAGGCTGCGGATACATTGCAGAATACCTCGCCATTCGTAAACTCGAATGGTGGTGGCGGGATGCTCCGCTTCAAAAACGAAATTGACGTACGGGTCAGCCCCTAACCCGCGGTAGTAATCCTCGGAGTAGACGGCCTTGTAATCCCTCCAGGGATCCGCGACAAATGCAAACTGACAATGGAGGCAACGGTAGAAATGAAAATCTCGCTGGTTAATTCTGCCAGCCTTGGCTCCCAGGTAGGTGGTTGCTGACCCGCACAATCTGCATGCGGTCGCCGGAATGTTAATGGGAGGTGCCACGGCGATGTTGTGTTCTGAGGTGTTCTCCGGAACAAATCATATACGCAGCCTAAGCGCAACTGCAGCTACGAAGTCGAGCCCAGGGCATCAGCACTGGATCAGGGGAGGCGAGCGGCGCAGGTACTCGGCAGTCTGGCGCAGGCCTTGCAGAGAACCGATTTCATAAAAGCGCTGTGTCACCTCGAAGGCCGCTAACTGGCCGGCAGCAAGCTGCTCCTGGTATACCTGTGCGAGATCCCAACACTGACCTTCCGGCACTTGCGCGAATGCAGCGCGATGGAAAACCCCCAATCCGTAATCAATGTAGTGCATCCTCGGTGTTTGGCTTCCTTTGTGGTAGCGGACGATACGAACGCCGTCGAATTCCACGTTGCTGATGTCGTAGCGACCTTCGTTGCGAAAAATCGTCATGAGCGAATGCTGACCGCTGCGCTGAAAAGCTTCCGCAACGGCGCTGTAATCGCACGGGAGGTAGGAGTCTCCGTAAAGCACAAAAAAAGTCTCAGGGAGCACGGGAAGAGCGCGGCGGATAGAGCCTCCTGTACCCAGCAGCACAGGACCGTCGAAGGAAAAGTTCGCCTGCAGGCCGAACCTCGACCCGTCGCCGACATAATCGCGAATCATATCTCCGAGATGGCCGACGCAAAGGACCACACGATCAATGCCACGCGATCGCAAGAGACGGAGTTGATGGGCGATAAATGGTTGTCCATTCACCTCGATGAGGGCTTTGGGCAGCTTCTTCGCAAGCGGTCGGAGTCGGGTGCCCAGCCCGCCGCAGAGAATCGCAACCGGCGGTAGAGGTGGTTTCACGACTGTGTGACCACGGTGGTGCCCTGGAAATCAAAGCGCATGCGGACCTCCCGCAGCCCTGCCTGTCGCATGGCGTGGCGGAGGCGAGTTTTGTCCTCGGTGTAGAACATCAAAAAACCACCGCCCCCAGCGCCAATGAGCTTGCCTCCCATAGCCCCATTGGCTCGCGCCAGTTCGTAGTAGTTGTCGATGGCGCTATTGGACATAAAAGGAGAACGTTTTTTCTTGTGTTCCCAATGAACATGCATGAGGTCAGCAAACTGCCGCAAGTTGCCCGTTTCCAACGTCTTCTTGCTGCTATATCCAAGCTCCTTAACAAAATGCAGGTTCTCGAGCATGGATTTGTCGTTTTCACGAGAACATTGGTCCTGGTGCTCAAGAATCTGGGAGGCTGAACGCGAATAACCGGTAAAAAACAAAATAAGATTTTCTTCCAAATTAATCAGAGTTTCGGGGCTGACCTGCACCGGCTGCAGTTCCACTCGGTCATCGGGGAAAAAAGTGAAACAGGTAATTCCTCCGAAAGCGGCGATGTATTGATCCTGCTTGCCCACGGGCTCCTTCAGCACATCGATTTCGAGGTGACAAGCCTGTTGCGCCAGTTCCTCCTTATGCAAGATGCGGCGCTGGAGGGTGTGGAGAGCATGCAGCAGTGCGGTGGTGAAGCTGCCGGATGATCCCAGGCCAGTGCCGGCCGGTATGTCCGACATGCTGGCGATCTCGAGAAAACGAGGCTCTACTCCCGCTAGTCTAAACGCCTCCCGTATCAGCGGATGGCGAATCTCATCGAGCGCGCGTACCCTTTCCAATTGCGAGTACTTGATGATCAGGTCATCAACGAAGGTCTGATGAAGCGTAATGTAGACATATTTGTCGATAGCTGCGGCAATCACGAACCCAGTGTGTTGCCGGTAGTAGGACGGCAGATCGGTACCGCCGCCGCCAAGCGAGATGCGGGAAGGACTGCGAGTAATAATCACGTTTGCGATTCCTGGTAAATGCTTTCTACGATGCGCAGAGCTGCTTGTGCATCTGAAACCCCGGGGCGGGGCTGCCGGTGTAAGCGAATGTCGTCCACAAAATCCGCAAATTCACGCTCCCAGGAGTCGTCCTCCATCGGGTACTCATAGATTACGGTTTCCGGAGGTCCCATGAGGGGTGACATCTGGTAACAGATCAGGCGCTCTACCCCGTAGCTACCGCCCAAACCGGAAACCTCCAGCTTACCCATTCGGCAGAAGAGCTCAAACGAGAACAAATTCTTCCATTCTGTCCAGCTGGCGTGCAGAGATGCCACCCGGCCCTCGGCCGTTTTCAAAAGAAAAAAGGCGTTATCTTCAACCGGCATCTTCCAGAAATAAGTGCCTACGTAACCCTGAACCATCGCGAAATCGCCCAGAAACCAGCGCGCCAAGTCAATGAGGTGTACTCCCTGGTCGATGGCTTCGCCTCCGCCGGAAATCTGGGGAGCGGCCCGCCATTCCGCTTCGTAGCCGAGTCGGCCCCCGTGGCCGTAGCGACCTCGCACGTACATGGGAGCGCCCAGCACGCCGGATTCGAAGATTTCGCGGGCCTTGCGAAACGCACGGTGGTACCGGTGATTAAACCCAATCCTCACCGCGACGTGGTGACGTTTGGCGGCTGCCGCCACAACATCAAGATCGCAGGAGCGGCGCGCCCCCGGCTTCTCGAGGAACACATGCTTTCCGTGGGCCGCGGCCAACTCGGCCACATGCGACAGCAGGTCATGGCTGGTGGCAACGATCACGGCATCCACATCGGGCAGCCCGACCACATCTCGCCACTCGGTAAAAGCGACGGCGCCGGCACAGTTGAAGGCTAATGCAGTCGCGCGCTCGCTTACCCGGTCGCAACAGGCCACCACGCGGCAATCTCCCATGCTGCGAGCTCGTTTCTGTCCGATGAGACCACAACCGACAATCGCGACACGCATCGCTTTTAGCCCCAGTCCAAACCGCGGTCGCGGGGCACAATGCGCCTCAGGGTATAGATGTCGGAGCGCTCTAGCTCACCGCGATGTGCGTGTAATTGCGGCCAAGCATCCCAGACGGCACTGATGAGCTTACCCGTGATGCCATCGGCGGCTTCGCTGGCCAAGTAAACGCAGAGATCGGCGCTTTTTTCCAGAGGAACGCCGCCGGACTCCTTTTGCCGCAGGGAGGCTTCATACAAGACCTGACCCACCTTAGCCGGCCCGGCATCCAGAATATCGTCGAGCATGCGAGTATTGAGGGCGCCAGGGGCGACACAGTTCACGTCCACACCAGAATCGCGAAGCTCTTCCGCAAGAGTTTCTCCAAAGCGCACCACAGCCGCCTTGGAAGCTGCGTAGGCGCTTAAGAACGGCATTGGCTTGGTGGCCCCTCCTCCGGAAAGCAGCAGAATCTTGCCCCGTTTTGAGCGCCTCAGCAGGGGGAGAAATATCCGGCAACAGAGCACTGTGCCCATGAGGTTAATGGTTATGGCCTGCGTCCATTCGCCCCAATCTGCCTGTTCAATGGGGCCCTTAGGGCCATGGACGCCGGCATTGCAAACCAGGATGTCGAGTCGAGAAAACCGCGCTTCCACAAGCGCGGCAAGCCCGCGTAAATCCGGTTCCGAAGAAATATCGGCGCTCCGGCTCATTACTTCGCAGTTGGTGGAGCGGAGAATTTCCTTAGTCGCTTGCTCCAGTTCAGCGGCATGACGCGCGCACAGGCAAAGCTTCGCTCCTTGTTCCGCAAAACGCCGAGCGATGGCACGGCCCAGTCCCTGACTGGCACCGGTGATGACGGCGCACTTACCGCTCAAGGTCATGCCTGCACCACACTCCACAAGGTCTCCTGATAACGCTGCTTTCCAAATGGTTTCAGGTGCGCGCCGCCACAACGCTGGGCGCATTTCGCAGGTAATCAACCGTGCGAATAACAGCTTCGCGTATTGTCAGCCTGGGCCGCCAGCCCAGCGCACGCATAGCCGAGCAATCCAGAAAAATAAAGGGATTGTCGCCCACCCAGCCGCGGTCGCGCCCATCATAGCGCCGCTGCGGAGTAACTCCCAGATATTGGCAGATCCAGTTGATGGAATCGTCGACTTCGCAGTATTCATCCGTGCCCAGGTTGAAGATATTCACTTTATGTTGCGCCTTTTCTGCGGCCAGCAGCATGGCGTCGATGCAGTCCTGGACGTATAGGTAGGACTTGCGCTGCTTGCCGTTCCCCAACACATCCAGGTAATCGGGATGGATTTGCAATTGCTTGTAGAAATCGAACACGTGGCCATGGGTGTAGCGCTCTCCCAGAATGGAAACAAACCTGAATATATACGCCTGCAAGCCGAAGCCTTCGCAATAAGCTTCAATAAATGCCTCGGCCGAAATTTTGGAGGCGCCATAGAGGGAAGTCTGCACCGGGATAGGAGAAGTTTCCGGGGTGGGGAAAATTTGCGCCTCTCCATATATGGAACCGGTGGAGGCATAGGCGATGCGGCGGACTCCGTTGTGGCGCATGGCCTCCAGTACATTGACGGTGGCAATGGTGTTCTGTTCCAGATCCTTGCGGGGGCGGTGCGTCCCGAAGCGCACATCGGCATTGGCCGCGAGGTGGAAGACAAACTCGCTACCGCGCATAGCGCCGGCTAAAGTCGGAGAGTGCAGGACATCACCCTCAATGAGGGTGAAACGGTCCGACCGCGCCGCGTCGCTCAAAAAGTGTTGCTGGCCGGTAGAAAGATTGTCGTACCCGACGACTTGGTGGCCGGCGGCCAACAGGCGGTCGGTAAGATTACTGCCAATGAATCCCGCACAGCCAGTGACAAAAAAGCGCAACGCGTGGCTCCGCCCAACAACATTGCCGGCCCATGCGCAGTTGCATCCGCTATGGGCCTAGGCGAGGGTCTTAATCTACCATACGTCCGCGACAAACCCTGGTCCCGCAATGCAGATGGATTGTCAGGACATTCGGGCCTGTGGCGCAGCCGAAGGGCGCGCATCCGAGTATAAAGGCGAAGTGCGATATTTCACTAGAGCACGCAGCCAAGTGAGTGGATCACGAATCATGGAGATCTTCTTGCCCTCTTTAAAGGAACGAGACCGGTAATTGACGGGCACCTCCAGAGGTTTATATCCCTTGCGAAGCAGCTTGATGGTGATCTCATAATCAAAATCGAAGCGATTGCACTCGAAGCTGAGGCCGTACAAGCACTCGCGCCGAAACACCTTGAACATGCTGAAGGGATCGTTTAAGCGCTGCTGATACAGCAGATTGAAAAGCCCAAGGAACGTCATGTGCCCAAAATTCAACAGGACCGCGAGGCCCCCGGCATCGTTGAACTTTCGTATTTTCCACACCCGTCCTCGGGACAGGTGCCGCGAACCGATGACGAAGTTCTGCTGATAGTTCAGGATGGGTTCGAGCAGGCCATCGTAATCGCCGATGTCATATTCGAGGTCCGCATCCTGGATCAGCAAAATGTCGCCGGTAGCAGCTTTCAGGCCATTTCGGACCGCATGTCCCTTTCCTTGCGGCCGTTCTTCCAGAATGACTGTTACCCGGGGATGGCCCTGGTAGCCAAGTACCTGCTCCCGTGTGCCATCGGTCGAGTTGCTTTCCACCAGGATAATTTCGATATCAACACCGTTGATCTCTTTGGCCACAAGCGCTTGCATCAGCGGAACGAATGTGGCGCGCTCGTTGTACACGGGAACGATGACCGACAACCCCGGTTTCGCAGCCCGCTCCTTGGGGCGGACAATGACCGCCACGCGGCTGTGCAGGAAGCGAAACGCTCGATGCCGCAGAAATCCCGGACTGAGCGCCAGAAGCATGCTCAGCAAACGATAACGAAATTTGGGCGGGAGGGTTGCCAGCTTCTTGCGCATGTACTGCAAGGAGACAATACTCTCGTCTGGCATGATGAGAGGATCTCCGAAACCCGCCTTGAGCAATAGACACTGAAGGGTATCGCGGCTGAAATAATAACGGTTCCGCCTGCTGAATTCCCACCATGAGGAACGAAACATCCGTGCGGTTCTACTGTCCAGCGCCGGACATACCGCCATCAAGGTGCCGTCAGCTGTCAACAGTCGACGAATAATCTGCAGGGCTGCCAGCGGGTCCTTAATGGCTTGCAGGCTGGAAAGCAGGATACATGCATCGAATTCACCTTCCGACTGGTGCAGGGCAGTGATATCCTCAAACTCCGCCGCGCTCAAGCGAGTGACGTTAAATCCCCGTCTGCGGGACTCCTCCTCCAGAACATTGTCGCCACCAATAAGCAGAAGCCTGCCCGGTTCAGCTCCGCTGTACATCGCGATGTGATCCAGATGAGCGGCGGAGTTGGCGGAACGGATATCGTAAATGCCTACGTCAGAAAACTCCTTTGATTCCGGCTCCGGATGCTTTTCCGGTTGAGGATTTAAAAACATCAGGTTGCAATAGCGGCACGCGCACACCGGATAGTTGTCAACAATGAATTCGTAATCGAGTTCCGGACAATCACAGATAGGGCAACGATGGTGCACGTGACCGATGCTGGTTTCGAGTTGCAACTTTTTCCGGCTAGCAGTGAATGCGACCATATCACACCTTCAAACGCGCTTGTTGCCAGCCCGCCTCAACCCCCGTGCAAACAGCACCGTACGAGCGGCCAACTTCGGGGATTGTCCGACTTATGGCAAAATTCAGACCTCACTGGATGTTGCGCCGGTACGCCCGGCCCACCGCAATGCAAGTACCTACCAAACCGAGGCAGCTAAGCAGAAGCCCTATGCGAAAAGAATTCGGCTCATATTTGAAATCTATTCGATGGCTCCCTGGGGGCAGAAATACGCCCCGGAATAGATAATTCGCGGTGACCATATTGATCACCCTGCCATCTACATACGCCTTCCAGCCAGGATAGTCTGTGTCATTCAGAACCAGCAATCCGGGTTTGTCCAGGGTGGCGGAAACGGTGACATGCTGGGAATCATAGTGCGTAATCTCCGCCTCTCCCCGCTGCCCCGGTAAGCTGCGGATTTGCTGCAACAGTTTGTTGTCAGATGGCCAAAGGGTAGGGGCCGTAACCACCGCAGTGCTGAAGATGTCGAAGGCCGGATCCGCAAGCCGGGATAATGCTGCCGCATCGTTGTTAGCCGTCTCCACATTGTGGAAAACTGCCGCTCGTGGCAACACAGGATCGAGTTGGTAAATCTTCGCCTCTTTGTCATAAACGTTTTCGATTTCCAATGGACCGACACTTACCGCACCGTCGATTCGCATGTCGGCCCAGCCGGACCAGTCGTTGCGCACGTCCTTTCCGCCATCGGTGGAGAACAGCAGGTCGATGCTCTGGCCGCGATACTGGCTGAGATTTACCTCCTCAGGAAACCACTTCCTTTCTGCCAGATTATGCTTGGGATCAATGTATCGGGAGAAGAGTTTCCGAATGTGGCCACGGAGGTCTCGGGCTTCCACGGTAAATGTGACCCCGCCCCCTAGAACCGGAGGAGAATAAACGGCTGAGTTGATGCCGATTGAAAATTGCAGTACTGCATTCTTATACGGCACCTGGATGTGTAGCGGCAGCCTGGTAAACGGCGGGTGTTCCAGAAGAGTGGGCTTGGCTTCGCCGTTGATGGTGAAATCACGCACTACCGCAACCTTCGGGGTGCTGTTCAGCTTACCCATGTTTTGGCGCCAGAGTTGCCCGATCAGTGAGTTGGGATCAAGGACCGGGAAGCGTGTAACCAGATACCGCACCGACCCGAGTTGAAAGAAGCGAGCTTGGCGCTCCGAGCCGACGTCATAGTCGCCGGTCCCAATGACGCGATTTACCAAATCTCCGTTCGTGGCCGCGCTTTGCAAAAAGAACCGGACAAAGTGGAAGTACTTCTCGTAATACATGGCATCCAGCGAGCGTACGTCGAACAAACCGAAAGCTTCCGCCCAGTTCGGAAATAAGAGCTGGTCACGACCGAAAATTCGCCACTTGACCCCAGCGTTGCCTTTCAAAAAATCAACATAGGGCGCCCCGTCATAGGCTGAAGGCTTTGCGCGGGTCGGCCGATTGAGTATGTATAGCATGGGAACGATAAAATTCAGCGACAGCTCCGCGGAAATCAGCAGTACAATGCACCATCCGAATGCGGAACGTTTCGCACTGTGTTCCTTGAAGGGGGGCGTGTAGGCCTCGGATCCTTCGCGAAACCAAAACACTGTCGCCACGATCAAAAGCAACATCGCAACCATACTGAACTGCGCGATGTAAAAAAAATAGCTATTTACAGTGTCCGGTTGGGTAAGCTGGGAAAAGGTCTTTATCAAGACGACAACCAGCCCGAGAAGTACTGTGCACACCGGTAAGACGATCCACTTCGCTGAGACCCGCCGGTCCAGCAAATAGCTGCAGCCAATCGCGGCCAGCGAGGCAATAGCCATGGCCTGCAAAACTTCCAGATATTTGTAATAAAGAATTAAGCTGAAGATGGGCAATCGGCCTATCCAGTTAACCGCCACAGAACCGAACTTCTTCATCCAAAACAGCACGGACGATGTAAAGAAAAATATTCCCAGGTAGGTGGTGGAATGGAAGCGGCGGCAAATTGCTTCTCGAATGGTGACGAACATGGCAACAAGAGCCAGCGTCGCGGAAACCGTTCCGAAATACGCGTTCAGTCCGTTGTAACCGCTGAACTTGCTGAATATGTTTTGATATGGCGGACCTTCTAAAAGCGGCGCCAGATAACTGACGAGAGTCCGCAGCAATACGTAACCGGAGCCATGCAGACGGGTGTGTTGCAGTCCAGCAAAAGCACCAATATTGTGAAACTGGTGCACATCAAACGAAACCCGCATCAGTTCCAGGAAGGGAACGATCAGAAAGGCCGACCAGGATAATCCCAGGACGGTCGCCAAGCCGAGTGCTTTGGCGCATTTGACCCAGTTCGGCCTCAGTTCTGCAGTCGTTATCAAGCGGAATAGCGCGTAGGCGTATGCATAGCCCCACAGCAGAAAATCGCTCTCGGGCATGCCTCCCAGCACGGTCACAAAAAAAACGCAGGCGACGAGCAAAATGGATTGCAGCGCGGGCTTGCGGAGGAGTCGCTCCACACTGTAGAACACGGCGGCTATAAGCACGTCCACACTGAGGTGGGAGATGTTGAGATACACCATGAAATAGCCGCACATCATGAGACTTATCGCGCCGCTAAGGGCGGGGAAAAAGGAAAAGAAAAGCCGGAAGAACAGATACGCAAATAGTCCGGCGAGAAAAATCCGGAGGATCAGAAATATATCGAGCGTTCTTGGTCCAGGAGCCAGAGATGTCAAAATCGTAAGCGGATAAAACGGTTGCGGCTGCATGGTGGCCGCAAAAGGAGTTCCAAATGCGCGGTAGGGATTCCATAATGGGGCGTTTGCTTCCGATACGTACTCCCTGTGAGTAAGGGCGAAGCTGGGCTCAAATTGCCATGCAGGAGATCCGGGATCAAGCAATCTGGTGCTGCGCACCGGACTGCTGTAGAGAGCGCCTGTCGGTAAAATGCTGGGCGCAAGCGAACTCGCGAGAAGGGTTTTCTTGCCCCACAGAAATGGGAAGAAAACAGCGTTTAGGATCAGCAGTAGTATACCGGCAGCTATCCAGGCTTCTCGACGACGAGTCGCTGCGGAACACTGAACGCCACCTCCGGAATCGCTGATGCCTGCGGGCGTCTCAATCACGTTCGAAAAAAGAGATCGGCGAGAAAGCCACTGAAGAGCCCGCATCAAATACCGCTCTTGTCGTTTTGGAAACGGAGTTTCTGGGCGATTACGATAACACCGCTCCCTGCAATTTTCCACTGGATGTAGCGGGCTCTGCGCGGTAGCACGTGCCTCAGTCCGGAAATGAGCGGTGTCAGGACCGGCACCGAATAGCTGCGGAAGTGATGGTAGACGTATTCAAACGAAACCGCCTTTTTGTTGCTGTAAAACGCGGGCCGTTGAAATCCTGCAGAAGCGAGCAGGATCCGGAGTGAACGTTCACTGAAATAGAACAGATGCTCCACTTTGTACTCCATCCAGTGTTGCCGCATCAATTTACGGGACCAGCTGTCGAGCGATGGAGTCACGAGAAAAACCAGGCCTCCCGGCCGAAGACATGCGTAAGCTGTACGAAGAAAAGACTTGGGATCGCGGACGTGTTCGATCACATCACAGGCGACGATGGCATCGAAACTTTCGCGCGGAAGTAGGACCGTATCCAGGGTACCGACCTGAACCGTCCCCGCTCCAAGCCGCCGGTTGGCGTTCTCCGCTGCAACGGCTGAATACTCGATACCTTCAACCCGGAGGCCCCGCGTGCGGGCTTCCGCAAGGAACTCGCCATTTCCACAACCTACTTCGAGAATGCGCGCGCCCGGTCGCAACAAAGTGCCGCCCAGTCGCTCGAGGTACAAGCGCGCGGTGGTGCTCTTCAGTCGGACGGTTCTTTCCGCGGATTCCCGGTTGGGCTCGCCGAGGAAATAGTTGCTGTTGTAAATGGAAGCAAGCACCCGCTCGTCAGGCTGAGAATGGAGAAATTCGAGCTTGCATTGCCGACAGCGGTAAACCGGATAGCTGTTCTTCGTGAAAAAATATCGAGCGTTGGGTGCGTCGCAAACCGGGCACTCTGGTCTCCCGGAGTCCACGCCAGGAGCACCTGACACACGGGCGGCGGGGTCTCGCGAATTGGTGGCCCCCGATGCCGATGTCAAATCGAGTACCCAGCGCTGGCTGCGTCATCGTGGAACATCTTGACTGTATCCACGGAATAGGCGGTAAGGTCTTTACCCACTAGCGAGAGCTTCTTCAGAATATCGCTGGTCGCGGTAATGACATGGCAACCGACTTCGTCGGCCTGGAAGACGTTCAGCAGTTCCCGCGGGCTGGCCCAGATCAACTGTAACTGCGGATAGCTCTGAAGAATGCGGACCGCTTCGGCCATGATCGGAACCGGATCGCACCCGGTATCGGCAATCCGGCCCGCAAATACGGAAACGTAAGCCGAGGGGCAGTCCCGAAGTGCGGCGCTAACTTCACACACTTGCTTCAGCGTCAGGAGTGCGGTTATGTTCAGCCGGATTCCAGCGCGCGCGAGTCGGCGAATCAAGGCTACCGAACTCTCCCCCCGCGTGTTGGTTACCGGAATCTTCACATATACCTGGCCTTCCCAATTGGCGATCCTGTGCGCCTGGCGCTCCATCTCCATGAAGTCGTCTGAAAACACCTCGAACGATACCGGCCGATCGGGTATGAGAGCCAGGATGTCGCGGGCGAAGGCCTCGTAATCGGCGACCCCGGCTTTGCGCATCAAGGTGGGATTGGTCGTGAATCCTTGTATCAAAGGATTCGCGTAAAGCCGGAGCATTTCCAAGCGTTCCGCGCCGTCAGCAAACAGCTTCACTTTTAAATCGGCTATCCGCTTCATAGGTAGAGTTGCGAGAATCGGTCAGGATCCAATCAACTGCTTCCGAAAGCGAAGCAACACGCGCGCTGGGGACGGACGAGGGCTGTCGCTCGGCATATCCCCGATCAATCCAGATCACTTTCACTCCCGCGGCTGTGCCCGCATCCACGTCGCGCCAGCGGTCCCCTATCATGTAGCTGGAAGCGGCATCGATGCTGTAGCGATTCACGCCCTGAAGCAGGAGTCCAGGCAGCGGCTTGCGGCATTCGCATCGGTCCGCATCATCGTGGTAACAGGTGAAAATATCGTCGACTGGAAGTTGCGATCTCAGCCGGTCGTGCATCTGCTCGACGGTTTCGGCGCGCAGCGAGCCGCGCGCAACATCGGGTTGGTTAGTAACCACCAGGAGGAGGAATCCTTCCGCTTTTAACCTTGCCAGAGCTTGTTTAGCATCAACCGCAAGCTCTAGCGCAGTGGCCGCGGCAGGCGGGAAAGGTTTTCCGCCCTTGATCACAGCGCGCGTGAGCACGCCGTCGCGATCCAGAAAAACAGCCCTTCGTTTGGCGCTGGCCGGCAAAGACTCCCAGCGAGTCTCCGCTATCTTCAGAGCCGGATGGGAAACCAGAAGGTGCCAAACAATCGCCTGAAACGCCTCCGCATGGGGAGTAACATGGTCTGAGTTGATGGTGGGAATCAGCACGCAGGCATCGGCGACTTTGGCCGTGTATCCACCATCGCGTCCCACGATGCCCAGGATTTTGGCGTTCTTCGATTTTGCATAATCCAGTGCAGCCACCAGATTGGGGCTGACGTTTTTCTCCAGGTTGCCACCACCCACGGAAAACACCAGGATGCCATCCCGGGATTGAAGTCGGCTCGTGCGCAGCCAACTTTCAAAGATCGTTGCCCAGCCCTCGTCGTTGGTCCGCGCCGTCAACTCCGATACGTTGTCGGTAGGCGCGTAGGCTTCAATGCCGGCAATTTTGCGAAAATCATTGACCGCGTGGGAGGCGTTCGCCGCGCTTCCGCCTACCCCCAGGATGAACAGTCTGCCGCCATCCTCTCGGATACAGGCGAGAAGAGACGTCATTCGTTCGATCGCCGCGGCGTCGAGTTTACGCGCAACCTCTTGCACCTCGGCGAGAAAGTGCTCGGCGAAACTCATTGCTTCCTTGGGGTCATATCCGGAGCCGGAGCTTTAGTTTCGACAGTTTACCAGATCGAATTCGCCGATCAACGCCTATTTAATGCTAGAGGGTATCCCGTGCAAGTGCTCGGTCCGGTGTTCCATTTTTCGCGCCCCATTATTCTGTCCATGGACCGCTAGGGTGCTCCCCCGGGGCCGGAAGTTGCGCCTTTTCGGTCGAGGATTTAAACTGCTTTGAACCTCTTCTAAACACAATGGACGCGTTGGCCAGCGGCCCCGGAGTGAGCAAATGAAAGGTGTTGTCCTAGCGGGAGGCACGGGATCGCGCCTCTATCCCCTAACACGTGTAACTAACAAGCACCTGCTTCCGGTGTACAACCAGCCGATGGTGTTCTACCCGATTCAGGCGCTGGTGAATGTAGGTATTCACGACATTGTCATCGTAACCGGCGGCCACAGTGCCGGCGATTTCCTCCGCTTGCTGGCCAATGGCAAGGATTTCGGCCTAAAAGGCCTGAACTACGGATATCAGGAGGGCGAAGGCGGCATCGCGGACGCCCTGCGCATCGCGGAGCACTTTGCCCAGGGCGACAGTATCTGCGTGATCTTAGGTGACAACATAATCGAAAACAATGTCTGTGACGCGGCAGAGCGTTTTGCCGCCCAGGGGCACGGCGCGCACATTGTTCTCAAAGAGGTACACGATCCAGAGCGCTTTGGATGCCCGGAACTCGCGGACGGGAAAATCGTGCGCATCGAGGAGAAGCCGCGGAATCCAAAATCCTCCTACGCCGTCACAGGCATTTATTTTTACGACAATACCGTTTTCAAGAAGATCCGTCAGTTGAAGCCCTCCGCCCGCGGCGAATTGGAAATTACCGACATTAACAACATGTACCTGCACGAGGGGGCGCTAACGCACAGCATCCTTCAGGGCTGGTGGACCGACGCAGGCACGTTCGAGTCATTGCAGCGGGCCAGCAGTCTGGTGGCCAGCACCGGGGCGAACAAAATGGAGGGTGCAGGTGGCGCAGCCGCCACCCACGGCAGGGCATCAATCATGGCGGGAGCTCAGGAATGAAGGTCTTCGTTACCGGCGGTGCTGGTTTTATCGGCTCCAATTTCATCCACCATTTGCTTGGACTCGCTTCGGGCTACAGCGTGGTTAACTATGACGCTCTGACCTACGCCGGAAATCTTCTAAATCTGGAACGAGTGGCATCGCATCCCGGGTACAAGTTCGTAAGAGGCAATATTTGCGATGCGACGGCGGTACGTGCAGCCATGGAGGGGTGCCAAGCGGTGGTTCATTTTGCTGCCGAATCGCATGTGGACCGCAGCATTTACGAGCCTGCTCCCATCATCGAAACCAATGTGCGTGGCACCCTGGTGCTGCTGCAGGCGGCCCGCGAATTGAAAATTTCCCGCTTCGTTCACGTTTCCACCGACGAAGTTTATGGCGATATTCCCCAGAACCTCGCTTCCAACGAAAACTACCCCTTGCAGCCCAACAGTCCGTATTCGGCGAGCAAGGCGGCCTCGGACTTGCTGGTGCGTTCCTTCATCAAGACCTATGGTTTTCCCGGCATCATCACGCGCGCTTCCAATAACTATGGCCCCTTCCAGTTCCCGGAGAAGTTCATTCCGCTGATGATCGCCAATGCGCTGGAGGATAAACCGCTGCCCATCTACGGTGATGGAATGCAGGAGCGGGACTGGTTGCACGTGGAAGACCACTGCCGGGCGCTGGCCCTGGTTCTCGAACACGGCCGCGAGGGCGAGGTGTACAACGTTGGAGCGGGCAACACGGAGCCCAACCTCTCTATGGTGCGGCGCATTCTGCGCGCACTAGGCAAATCGGAAAGCCTGATGACCCGAGTGGCGGACCGCCCCGGGCACGACCGCCGTTACGCCCTCGAATGTCGCAAAATCAGCAGAGAACTGGGCTGGTCTCCCCGTATGGATCTGGAGCAGGGAATTCAGCAGACCATCAGGTGGTACCGCGAAAATGCTGCATGGCTGCAGCACGTACGCAATGGCGACTATCGGGAGTATTACGACAAGTACTACACCCATCGCGATAAGACCATGAAAACGGTCACCGCGTGAGAGCGGCCGTCCGGGGAAACGCTTGCAGGTAACGGAAACGAAAATTCCGGGCGTATTGCTCATCCGCCCGCAGGTTCACGAAGACCCCCGCGGATTCTTTTTTGAGAGCTACCATCAGGCCAAGCTGGCCGAACACGGCGTCCATGATGTCTTTGTTCAGGATAATCACTCCCAGTCGGGCCAGAATACGTTGCGCGGCCTGCATTATCAACTTAAATACCCGCAAACGAAGCTCTGCCGGGTGGTGCAGGGCGAGGTGCTGGACGTCGCCGTGGACATTCGCGTGGGCTCACCCTATTTTGGACAATGGGTGAGCGCGATTCTGTCCGCGCAGAACAAGCAGCAGATCCTCATTCCGCGTGGCTTTGCCCACGGTTTTCTCGTGCTTTCCGATACCGCCGAGTTCCTTTACAAGTGCAGCGAGTTCTATCACCCGGAAGACGAACGCGGGGTGGCCTGGAACGATCCGAGCTTGGCAATCGCCTGGAACGTGCGGGGACCCATTCTCATTTCTGCTAAGGACCGAGCCTATACGGGGTTGCGCCAGATCCCACCGGAGCTGCTGCCGCGTTATCGCCCCGAGAGCCCTTGAGCCGTTGCTACCGGCGCGCGCTCCCTCTTTGGGGGAGTTAAACTAGCCAATGTTCTTGCCGTTGACGATGTGTACAACGGCCGCGGGGATACCCTATAATCGGTTTACTTTCGCCAGTTGGCATACAAGTTTGCTTGGGAGAGGTTTAAATCCCGGAGCTGTTATCGCGCACTCTGGCGGCATTTCAGATTGCCCGCCAATTTCGTGTTTTCAGGTCCGCTCCGTATGGTCCGGCAATGCTTCGCGCCGCTGGTCAAGCCAGAAGGGGGGAGACAGATTTTGATGACTGGCCGGCGACTGCTCATCTTTATTCCCACCTATAACGAGGCGGAGAATGTGGAGGCCCTGTTCGCCCGCATTCGGAGCCTCGACTTGCCAGCTGACGTTCTGTTTCTGGATGATAATTCTCCGGACGGAACCGGCGATATCGTGGATCGTCTGGCCTCCGAAAATCAGAACGTTCACGCCATCCATCGTGGTGGTAAACAGGGTATCGGCAGCGCGCACAAAGAAGGCATCCGGTGGGCCTATGCACATGGTTTTGACCTGCTGCTCACCATGGATTGCGATTTTACCCATTCACCGGAGCGAATTCCTGATTTCCTGGTCTACGCGGCTGAGTACGATGTCGTGATCGGCTCGCGTTATATGCAGCCCGGAAGCCTGGCTTCCTGGAGCATGCTTCGTAAGATGCTGACCCGTGTGGGGCATCGGCTGACCACCACGTTCCTGCGCATGCCCTACGATGCCACCGGCGCATTCCGCGTTTATAATCTCAGTCGGATTCCGCAAGCCACGTTTGAGCTTGTCTATTCCCGCAGCTATTCGTTTTTCTTCGAAAGTTTGTATGTCCTCTGGCTAAACAGCCACAGTGTCAAGGAAGTGCCCCTGGAGCTGCCAGCGCGCACCTACGGCCACTCGAAAATGGCCTGGCGGGATGCCGTTTACAGTTCATTATTGCTGCTTTATCTGTACATTAAGACCACCCTCGACCGCGATGCCTTGCTGTACACGCCGCCGTTTGAACCTGACGGTGCCACCCGGCAAACTCCGCGGGATATTGCGGTCGGGCGGGAGTGGGACGCATACTGGCTGGCCAAGGACAAGCCCGCCTCTCTCGTGTATGACTTGATCGCTGTGTTTTACCGCAAATTCATTATCCGCCGTATCGTTAACCACTTTATTCCAAAGTATTTTCCCGTCGGCGGTCAAATCCTACACGCCGGCTGCGGCAGCGGACAGGTCGACACCGATATCGCCCAGAAGATGTCGCTCTGCGCCTTGGACATTTCGCCCCAGGCGCTTGCGATTTATCGAAAATCGCAGCCGCACGTTACGCATTTGATCCATGCCAGCATCTTCGACATACCCGTTCCCGATGATACTTATGACGGCATCTACAATCTCGGGGTGATGGAACATTTCACGGAGAGACAGATTGAGCAGATTCTGAAGGAATTTTACCGTGTCCTGAAACCTGGTGGCAGAATCACGCTGTTCTGGCCACCCGCTTATGGATTGAGCGTGAGATTTCTTGCCGTGGTGCACTGGATTTTGCGTCGGACGGGCAACAACAAAAGCCTTAAGCTCCACCCCGACGAGATAACTCATGTGCGCTCCAAGCAGCAGATACAGCGATATCTCGATTCTGCCGGGTTCAGTTTCGTTAAGTTCTACTTTGGAATACGCGATCTTTTCACCTACACCGTAATCGTTGGCGAGAAAACCGCAGTCCAAGCCAACATCGAGGCAGGTTGCGCGCCAGATCAACTCCGGGTACGAGTCCAAAGCCAGGCGGGAGCATGAGCAAGTGGCACGTGCTTGGTTGAGAAGTTCGGTACTCCCTGTTGTAGGTCGGCGGCATTGAAACCGATGCTGTCTCTGGCGCGAACCGTGCCCAAACCTGCTGCGTTTTGCCTTCCACGAAAAGTCAGTGCAACTAAACTTTGCCGGATGTTGCTGTTAGCATGCCTTTTTGCGGCGGTATTGGCTCCCTATACCTCAGCCTTCGCGCAAGAAATCCAGCCGGCTGCCATTTCATCTTTCGAGGGCTCGCTCATAAAAGCGCAGGACCAAGCACCAATTTATTATGTGCGTGGTGGCCTCAAGCACTGGGTTCTGGATCCGAAGTGGGTGCGGGCACATAGGCGCTTGGCCGCGAACATTAAGATCCTTCCACCCGAGATCGTCAATTCCATCCCGTCCGGGGCTCCATTTACGTATGTGCCTCCGCAAGAAACCAGATTGGCTGCGCTATTGGCCGTCGTGGCGTTTTGCTTCCTGACTTTCGTGCTCAAATTCCGCGGCCGACTTCAGCAATATCTGGCGAAACCAATTGACTGCTGTGGCAAGGATTACGTCTTTCGCGCCATACTGCTCGCCATTTTTGTTCTATGCATTTTACTTCGCTCCATGCATCTGCTGGTCCATCCGCGGTTCTGGGCTGAAGAGGGGGTAATCTGGTTTCAGTACGATTTACAGCACAGTGCCGGAGCGATGTTGCTATATGTGTACAACCTGTCCGGCTATATGAATTTCGCCGCTAACGTTGCGGGTGTATTGGCCGGAGGTTTGGCGCGCTCTGGGCACATCGTATACGCGCCTTT
>Ga0187825_10000009_pt1 | contig 27409 bp, 19 predicted proteins | sample NC_wetland_sal_i_11_FD_132421 | JGI IMG/M metagenome (GOLD analysis project Ga0187825, IMG submission 132421) | Wetland sediment microbial communities from Neuse River Estuary, North Carolina, USA - SourceSoil_5 | ecosystem: Environmental > Aquatic > Freshwater > Wetlands > Sediment | place... | reverse complement strand
TGTGAGATAAACCCAATAAAACATTAGCTTTAACCAGTACTGACAGCACTGGGGTCTAATTGACCGTCTTTCTGCTGTGTCCACGGTCAAAGAGAATGTCGCTCGCTCGCCCACGCCCTCGCAAAGCATCGAGAATGCCCTTCTCTGATGACTCCACGCGACTTGAACGAATGCTCATCGTTGCCCAATAAAAAATGCAGTCGTTGTTTTTTGACGCAAGCGTCAAAATCTTGAGATGCGGATACCGATCAAACAGCGGATCGCAGATACTCGGTCTCTTCTGTGGTTCGTCGTTTGCGATCACGAGCCAGTCCGGGCGCATTTCCCCCACAAGGTCAACGATCTTTCTCTCATCCTGAACTTCTGCCACTACTTCAATGTCAGGTTGGCCGGATATCACTTCGAGCACAACGTCGCGCATGAGGCGAGGCTGGCTTGCGACCATGATTCTAATTTTGTCCACCGTCCGGGCCTCCGGCGCACACGGAGTATGTAGCAATGCTCTTAGAGTGAGGTAGGCTCATTTTCTGGCCGGAGCGCGGTACCTATTTGGGGTGGACAACGAGTACTGATTTAGTACTAGAGTAATTCGCCTCGGCCAGGGGGTTGCTATGACCCATCCCCACTGGGGGTTATATGGTGTCATTCAAAGGCCAACCGCAAAGGATAGTTCCCGGAATACGCGAAGGCAGAGAGGAGCGGCAGGCAGGATCTTCTACAGTTAATCCATGAGCTATCGCCTGCACTATGGGCTTATTGTGTGGATCTTACAGAACAGATTGCCGAGTGGTCGGGCCGGACTCACTAATTCCAGAATCCTTGTGCTCGCCAACGCTCAATTGCTTCCAGTCGGTCACTCGCCCCAGCTTTTCGCAGCATGTGCCGCAAGTGATTTTTTACAGTTTGTTCGGACAGGAAAAGACGGGCCGCAATTTCTTTGTTCGTCAAACCCTCGCTGACGAGTTGCACAATTTGCTGTTCTCTTCGTGTGAGCCCAAGATTCTTTCTTACTTGCACACCTGGTTGCCAAGTGGCTGAGTTCGCCAGATGATCGAAAAGGAATCGGCACAACGACGATGGGCAGACTGCCTCTCCTTGGGCCACAGCCCGGATTGCATTGCAAACGTCGGCTGCCGACGCGTCCTTGAGCACGTATCCTGCGGCGCCGTGTTGCACTGCTATCAGGAATTTTTCGGGATCAGGGTCCATTCCAAACAGGAGAACTCTTGCGCTCGGCAAGTTTCGCTTGATTTCTAACAGCAGACTGTCTGCGGACAGCGCCGTAGCCAAGGAGTCGCAGAGCACGACATCCGGATTCGCGGCCATCACCTGCAAAAGTACTCGCGGTCCAATGGCAGCTGCGCCGAGAACATGGATGTCGTTTTTCCGGCTCAGTAAGCGTGCGAACACATCAAGCAGCAGGCGATTTTCCGCCAACAAAAACACTCCCACCGTTGATGAATGACCGTCCATAATGCAACCTTCGAAAATTTGTGAGCCGAAGGGCACGTCAGTGATGATAATGAGCTTACGTCCGAAAACAGCAGATGTTCTCGGCACGAGTAGATGTAATATGTCGACTAAGGTGTTGCCCGGCAGCCTAGGCCCTTCCGTCCCAAGTGTCAAGGTCTTCCGCTGTTCCGTCACCTACTAGTTTTACAGTCTGTTAACAAATTAAATGATCCAGGTGATAGACTTTTTGTGCTCAGTCAAGTCTTAGTTTGCGTCCAAGAGGTCGGATGGGACACGAGATGAATCGCTGTTTCGCGTATGCGATTGCGAATTCCCGGGATCCGTCGGCCTGCGCACACATGTCCGGTCGCCGTTCACCAGGTTCTGACCCGAAAACTGGCGGATCGTAATCGGCCGTAAGCTCGACGTCATGTCGCTGGCCCGCAAAAAGTTGAGCTTAAGATCGCAGTCGCTCCCGGTTCGCTGATCGAGTTCAGCGTTTCGGAGGTCGACTTCAGAGGTCCACCAGGCCTTGACTAGCACGCACTGTAGTTCTTGTGTGCTCTTCGGGGCCGGAATTTCTTCAGGACATCCCATAGCTCCCGTAGCACGGTTGCCTTCGCCCACCTTGCGACCAAGATCCTTCGCTCCCCCTCTGTGCAGCAAGCAACATTTCGAGCCGTGCGAACGCTTTGCAGGGAGCTAAGAAGCGCCTGCCATAAATATCGCATTGAATCGGCTCGCATACTGCCGTCTTGGTCCCCCAATACAGTGGTTCCTCGATGGCTAGGGTGGACAAGGCTAGGTACGGTGACATTGGGAGCGGCACGTCCGCCTTGGACTGGAGAAAGATTGGTGAAATCGACGTTTTGCGACAGTGCGTAACGTGATCGGAACCGCGGGACTGGCATTTGCGGCTTAATTGATTGCTGGCGCGGTACCCGACTTGAAACCTAGATCACAGTTTCCGCTATGACGAACTACGGGCAAGATCAAGGAAAGTGTGGAGTAGCCTACACATCGTCTGCACCCCTGCAATTCGACGAACAGCAAGTCGCACTTTTTCGGCAGGTATTAACTCTTCTGGAGTCAGCGAAGCATCCCTATGCTGTGGCGGGAGCGTTTGCTCTTCGGCAGCATACTGGTATTTGCCGTTTCACCAAGGATCTGGACATCTTCTTGCCGCCTGCACGAGCACGCCAGGCTTTGAAAATCCTGCACGAAAATGGGCTCACGTGTGAGATTCCAGATCCTGTCTGGCTGGCGAAAGTCCATCGCGGCGGTTACTTCGTGGATCTGATCACCGGTATGAGCAATGGTGTGATCACAGTGGATGACACCTGGATTGAGCGCGCACAGCCTGCGCGGGTCTGCGATGTAGAAAGCAGAGTGTTAGCTCCGGAAGAGATGCTCGCTTCGAAATTATTTGTGACACGGCGTGAGCGTTTTGATGGAGCTGATATTGCGCACATCATCTTCGCGTCGGGTGGGCGCCTTGACTGGGATCGCATTCTGCAATTGGCCGGCGAGCATTGGGGACTCGTGCTATGGTCTCTGATGCTCTTTCAGTACGTGTATCCAGCGCATAGTGATTACGTTCCAAAAACGATGTGGAAGGATCTAATGGCGAGGTTGGGGCGTGAACTGGATTCTCCCAATCCGGCGGCGCGATTCCGAGGCAGCCTGATTGACGATGCTATGTTCGCGATCGACATGGAGGAGTGGGCCTTGCACGATCTGCAGAATGAATATCGTGGCCGCCGGATTCCGATCGACCTTCAGTCGGATCGCGGCTCTGTGTGAGAGGCAGCCCATCGAAGCTCAATACCCATGAGAATTGCTGCAACCGCTGATCTCCACTTCGCGCCCTCCAACCAAGCCGCGCTTCGAGAGCAGCTAAATAAGGTGCGGGATGAGGCGGATGTGCTCGTCCTTGCCGGAGACCTTACCAACTACGGCCAGCCTTCAGAGATGGAACCCTTGCTGAACGCTCTGGTGAGGTTGCGTGTTCCCACCATCGTGGTTCTTGGAAACCATGACTATGAGTCCGGCCAAGAACAAGAGCTCATGAGAATGATGACCTCAGAGGGCATCAAGGTACTGGATGGCAGCGGTTACGAGCGGGACGGCGTGGGCTTCGCAGGCACGAAGGGATTTGTTGGTGGATTCGGGCGTGGCGTTCTCACCGCTTTTGGCGAGCCAGAAATCAAGAACTTCGTTCGCGCCTCCATCGACGAAACGTTGAAGCTTGAACGTGGGCTTTCACAACTGCGCACGATGAAGCGTGTTGTCGTTTTGCATTACGCCCCCATCGCGGGAACTATTGTGGGCGAGGACCCGGAGATTTCCCCGTTTATGGGAACGTCTCGCTTGGCAGAGGTAATCGATCGGCACGGGGCAGATTTGGTTGTCCACGGTCATGCTCATCACGGATGTTTGCATGGCACGACCCTGGGAGGTGTTCCAGTACACAACGTGGCGATCACCTTACTCCAGGCGCAAAATCCACCGGCTACCTATCGAGTTTTTGAAGTCTAGGTCATATTGAATGTCTAGGGACTAACAGCAGAGAAAATCCGGGGAGGACTGAAAAAGGCGGCCGAGGCCGCCCTTTTTATTTCAAGGTCAACGCTGCTAGCGCTGTACCTGTAATTCGTTCACGACCTGCTGAACGTTTGGAGTGTTTTTCGCGATCTCCTGCGCTTGCTGTCGCTGCGCTGGATTCTTCACCGACCCTTTCAGAGTGAGAACTCCGTTCTTCGCGTCATACCGAATACGCTCCTTGTCCAGCCCTTTTGAGATCAACTCCGCCTTGAAGTTGTTTTCAATCCCGTCATCGAGATTGGATTCCATCTTCTTGGCTTCACCCTCGCTGCCCACTGGTTCGACGCTGATTTCATTCGCAATGATGCGTGGTCCGGCGCTTGCCTGGGCTACAGTGGCGGCTTTGGCCTTAGCATCTTCGGAATGAACTTTGCCACCAAGTGTGATTGTGTTCTTGTCGGCATCTTCACTGACAGTGACATCCTTTAAGTCGGCCTGCTCCATAGCAGTCTTCACATTCTGCTTATAGTTGGTATTGGTCTTGTTGCAGGCGACCCCAAGCGCCAACAATCCCATCAGCGCCAGCATCGCTACGAAAACCTGTCCTCGTCTCGAGGAAAACGCCCCAGTCCGCATAGCTGTTCCTGCCTCCTTGGGCCGAATCCTGTAGTACAGAATTCAACCTGTGTTCACACGCTGAAATCCTAAAGTCGCGGTTCTCGGCCGTCGATCCATCATTCACCTGATCTGGTGCAGTCTTGAAAACGTAAATTGGAAGCCGTACCCCTTGAATCCGGCGAAACCTGCATAGAATCCGGCGAAAGCTGCATACGCAACCTCCGATTGCACACTACCGGGGGCACCGGATGGGACTGGTTGACGACCCAATCGCATAATCAGAATGGCAATCAAAAAAGTTAGGAGAGGACGAGCGTATGACGAAACAAGCAATTGCCTGGCGCAAGGTCCTGAGCACGAGCCTGGCGTTCGCTCTTATGGGAGTGTACGGGTGGGCCCAAGACAATTCCACGAACAGCCAAAGCAGCGCAAGTTCGGCGCAAACGCAATCGGGAAGTGCAGACCCAACCACTTCTCCGAATAATCAGAACACGCCGACCACGACCGATCAGAACACCCCAACTACGACTGATCGTCCTGCGCAAGAAACGGATCGCCCGGCCGCGCAAGAAACCGAGCGGCGGCAGAAGAACAGCGATAAAGACACCGCGAAGTTCGAAAAGAAAGATTCTAAGAACGAAACGGACGTCGAGAAGAGGCTGAATACTTCGGCCACAGTATTAGATGAGATTATGCAAACACCCGACAAGGGCGTTCCGAAAGACATTCTGGCGGATGCCAAGTGCGTGGTTGTGATTCCTTCGATGGTGAACATCGCCGTTGGCATCGGCGGCCGCCACGGACGGGGGGTCGCTACGTGTCGAACTTCGAGTGGCTGGAGCGCTCCTGCGCCCATCGACGTCACCGGAGGCAGCTGGGGTTTGCAACTTGGTGGACAAGCGACCGATCTGGTAATGCTCGTGATGAATCAGAAGGGAATGGACGCGCTGCTCTCGAATAAGTTCAAAGTTGGAGCGGAGATCAGCGGAGCGGCTGGCCCCGTCGGACGTCAGATGGAAGGCAGTACCGATTGGAAGTTCAAGTCCGAGGTTCTGACGTACTCTCGGTCGCGTGGACTGTTTGCCGGGATCGACCTGAACGGCGCATCGATAAAACAGGACAAGGACTCGACAGCGGTTCTTTATGGAAAGGTCCTTCCATTCGAAACCGTCCTCTCGGGAAAGGTGGCCGCCCCAGAGAGTGCCCATAATTTCCTGGCAGCGGTTCGCAAATACGCCCGTGAAGCCAAGGAGCAGAAGCAGGGCGAATAAGTTTCCTGAGAACGCTCGTTTTGGGGAGCCTCCGAGCTGCTGGTCATGCTCGGAGGCTTTTCTTGTCGTTCAGGCGACGCTGGTTTTGGCAGTGGGTATTTCTGAGCCGAGCAGCTTCAGCTTCGGGTCTTGATTGACCGCTGTGAGAATTTCACTGATCACTCGTTCATCGATGTCGGTCGTCTTTTCGACTACCACTGGGTAGCGAACAGTGACCTCTGTCGCCGAGGTGGTAAACCGGACGCGCATTCGTGGTTTGAGCTCTGAGCTCGGAACGGCGGTCAAAGTCAGTTCCATTTGCCTGCGCTGACTCTCCAGGGCCTCACTGTAGCCGTCGAAAGCAGCTTCAACTGCCTTGTGCAGGCGCGTGCGTATTGACCCATAGTCCACTTCCGGCCCGAACTTCAGAACAATTTCGCGCCAGATAAAATTGGTTCCCGGAATCTGCTTGAACAATCCAGCGTTGGACTGGAAGACGACTGAGTTGGAAAAAGCAACCACCCGGCCCGTCGGCTCCGAATCCGCCACATCTCCCACCAGTTCCATCAGGTGAAAGCGCACGAGGCCGATATCCACGACCTCTCCAACGACCCCTCCAACTTGAACGCGATCTCCTACTCGTATCCCGAATTTTCCAATGAGGAAGAAGTATCCCACGATCGAGACAATCACGTTTTGAAGCGCGACTGCGACACCAGCCGTGATCAGCCCCGCGAAGGTCGCGACGGCGCCCAGTTCCGTGACAAATGCAAATATCAGTACGATCCCGATCCCACACCACAGCGCGATTCGGCGCATCAGAAGGAATTGGTACCGCCGACGAACATCATGCACATAACGGAAAATTGCCCGCCGCCAGAGTTCGCCTAACAGGAAGACGGCTCCGAGTGCAATCGCCAAACCGAAAAGTCTCAGCAGCAAGCCCCGAACTTTCTCCTTGAACTCCGAAGTAACTTCGGCTTGCCAGCTGTTGAGACTGTTCTTGTAAAGATCGAGCAAGATGTTCTGCTTGCTGAGCGAACCCAGTAAACCCGAAACCTGTTTGAAGTCCGTAGTCAACGCATCAAGTTGCTGCTTCTCTTGCAGGAGTGCCGCGGTATCACTGGTGTCAGCTTGCTTTGCCAGCTGATCGCCGCTTTGTAGAAGTTGTTTCAATCGCGTCAGAATGGGAGCACGAAGCTGAGCTAAAGCTTTCTGCAGATCGGCCGTTTCCTGCATCTCCCGGGAAAGAAAGCTGCGCTTGCTGGAAAGCCGAAACAGGTCCGTGGATAGAGACCAGATGCCGGTAGCTTCTTCTGGTGCACTGGTCCTGGATTCTGACTTTGTCGCAGGTTGTGCAGCGGGTGCCGCAGAGATGGGTTCGCTGGTTGCTCCACTCAGGGCGGCCGGCACGGTGTTTGCGAGTTCGTCGATCTGAGCACGCAGACCTTTGCTCCCGCCTCCTGATGATGCGCCGGTCGCAAAATCCAGCATTCCGTGCAGCGCCTGTTGTCGCGCCTGGTAGAGATTCAGCTCACTTCCGAGCTCGGCAAGCTGAATTTCGAGTTGGCGACGCTTGCTCTCGGGAGCTGTATCGAGCTTCTTCTTCAGAGAGTCGATTTCAGTTTGTGTCTGCTGTACAAGTTGGTCAGCTGCGGCGGCGGTGCGGCTCAGAGTCTCGTATTGCGATGGCCCACCGGCTCCTTGCGGAGTCTTTCCCAGCTTGGAGAGACGCTGTTCGGCGGCGCGCGCGAAGTCGAACGAAAGGTGGACAACTTGCGCCGCCATGCGGCGATTGTCAGTCAAGAACCCAATGTCGGCGGGCTGCGTGACCAGGTGTTGTTCCTGCTGAGTCTCGCGATACCAGTCAATCGTCTGGCTCAAAAATCCCACGACCTCTGAGGAGGTCAAATCCAGATTGGCGTTGTCTGCAGGAGAAGAGCTGTTTTGCCCGTCCGTGCAAATTGGCACCCCAAGCAGCAATACCGCTACAGCAGCCGCAAAACAAACCCAAGCCCAGAGGGCGAATGCGAAAGAGCGCCGCGCGAACATCGCTTTCCCTCTTTGAATCCGAAGCTTTTGCAAAGTTGTCACTGAGAAGAAACTGGAATCACACGTTAAATGCGACACGGTGACGTTCTGAAGCAGAACGCTTTACCGAACGAACTTTCAATAGAAAGTGTACAGGATTCGGGGAGCCCGTCCTTGCACAGAAGAGCAGGTTTGCCAGCAGATTATCCCGAGCGCAGAATGGTCCGCTTCTTCGCTCAGTAAAGCTTGAAACTCACTTCGACACTGATCAAAACCGCAACCGGCCGACCATCTTTGGTAGCAGGTTCGAAGCGCCACTGCTGCACCGCCTGGATGGCCTTTTGGTCCAGACCCATGCCCAGGCCGCGCTGAATCCGAATGTCGTGCGGCTTGCCATCGGGTCCCACGACCATCGCCAAAACGCAGGTGCCTTCAAATCTCGCGCGCCGCGCTTCATCCGTGTATTGCGGATCGGGTGTCTCAATCGGCTTAGGAGCAAGCACACCACCCCCCACCCGGAATACGCCTCCACCGATCCCGCCTCCGCGTCCCTCACCAATACCGGGGCCGGTTCCTTTGCCGACGCCGCCTCCGGAACCAGATCCGATGCCCCCGCCCGTGCCCGTTCCATTGGAGAACGCCGGGCTGGGCATAGAGGGCGCGGACGGATCGCCGAGGTGCGGAATGTTGTTAGATGCGATCTGCATTTTGGGTGGGGCCACAACTGTCGGTTCCGCGGTTAACTTGGGATGCTCATTCCTGACGACGATTGCGGGCGGCGTAATCTGCTCCATGCTCAATTTCGGCAGCTTTCCCTGAATTGCCGGCAATTTGCTGAGATCCCCTCCGCCGCCGCCACCTGCAGCTTCCTGGTGTGCTGGTGGAAGTGTGTAGACGTCCTTGGAAGGAGCGATCAGCATCACGTGCTCATACAGAGGCTTCGCTTTCTGAACCTCGCGAGCGCCCAGCGAGGAAAGGATCAATATGCCGGCGATCGCGAATAAGTGGAATGCCAGCGATAGCGCTCCACTTCGCCTCCGCGAGGGTCCCGAAGACCAAGTGCCGCCCGGTACTCCCACGCCTGCAAATAAAGGTCGAGCGGATACCGGGCGCGTCATAACCCGGGTCGTGAGAGCCGGAAAAGATCTTACGGGTACTCCTCGATATTCGTGGCGACTCTTGAGTTGCTCCATTATGGTCCCTCTGCAGAACTCTACCTAGGGAGTGTAGGTGAAAGCGTCCGTGAGAAGCATAGAGTGGGCCATGTAGTCGCAGGCCATCGTGCACGTAAGGGATTCGCCGTATGCGGCCTACCACACTCCTTTGTCGTCCCCTGTGAGTCGAAAACTTACGTATGCTGCGGCAGCGAGCAAAGGCAGCATCGTCAGTCGGCCAAAGGCCCGCACATCGCCACGTTTCCCATTGCCCGCGAGTTGATGGAAATAAAGCTTGGCAGCTTCTGGAACGAGCGGAACTCGCACAAAACGACGATCAAGGTGAGTTTTCTTGAAGTCGAACCGGGCAGCATTTTCAACTTCGCTCGGAAGCTCGATAGCAGGAGCTCCGAAGGCGACTGCATGGGAATGCGATACCGTGAGCAGCGTGGCGACTCCGGGCCAGATGCCGGCACGTTCCGAGATCGCTCGCAGGGAATCAAAGTTTATCTGGTTGGTCGAAAGGAGCCCGTAGATGTTCAGGATGTCTGTGAGGCGAATGTAAAAATGGCGGTACATTCTTTGCAGCGTGGCAATCACCACCTGATCTTCACAGGAGGGCACAGGAAAGTGCGACCGCCCAAAGGTCTTCCACTGGCGTCTGGATACGACTTCGGAGGCGAGTTTGCGATGCTCTCCCGTCTGCCCGAGGCATCCAACATGCACTTCGACAAGTTCCGGAAGTTCTGCCATCCGAAAGTTGAACTTGTGGGCGAGGCGATCTCCCCAGCTCGGCGCCTGCGGCGTGGCGTCCAAGTCCTTGAAGATCGATAACACCTGCGTGTCGGTGGCTGATGTGAGCAAGTCGACGTCGCTTCCGGTGTCAGGCCAGTGATCCAGCGTCTTCATGATGACCACTGGAAGCCCTCGACCTTCAAACGACGCAAGAATCCTCTGCGCGCTTGCGAGTAGCCTGGCGACCCTGCGGAACTCCTCAGCTGAGCGCTGCTCTAGATAGTCGCCAAAAACGTTTCCTGGCAAATCACTTCGAAGCACAAACAGGGTGCGGCCCAGAACTCGCTGGGTCTCGGCGTAAGTCAAAAAGTCTTTGAGCGCAGTCTCGCTGAGCATCGAGAGCGTGTCGACCGCGTCCGCGAATCTGAGCGACGGCTCTCCGCTAACACCTCGCGCGAGCTGTAGCTCCGCGAGTAACGCAAAGGCTTTCTGCTCGGTTACATGTGTGTGCGTAGATGTAGTTGTCATGAGCTTGGAGGCGAAGGAGAGCTGCAGCGTGCCAGCCCGTTCTCGATCGCTGTTCCTTCTTCGTAATCATTCCAGGTGGCAACCAACACGAAGGGCATGGGATGCGCAGAGTCGTTGTTGTCGAGAAAGACCTGCAGCGTATCTTCCAGCGTTTTGCCGCAACGCTGGTCGATGTGCCGATTCAGGCTCCAGGAAGCTTTCCTGTCGTCGAATCCCGGCCAGACCGTTCCCACTGCGATCTGATCCGGGTGCTTGGAGCGCATTTTCTTGTAGAAATTCTGCAAATACTCTTCGCCCCACTCCTGTCCATCGCTCGACCAGCCCTTCGATCCAGGGTGCACCCACGCGTACTGTCCGTCGAATGCCGTGGCGTACTGGGAGGGCGGTTCGTCCTTGTAAATCAAGAGCGGGGGTTTTTCCCAGCTGTTGACCGCTTGGCGCACCTGATTCCAGTCCGTATTCCCGCGCTTGGGGAAAACAAAAATGACCGGCCGGCCTTTGTATTCCAAATACGCGTCGCGTCCAGCGGCACCCGGCCCGATATAACGCTTGTATGCCAGCTGCAATGCGTCGAGCGCTTCTTCGGTTGCGTGTCCATCATCTTCTTCTGTCTCGTCATACATCAGAGCAACATGGAAATGCTCCTGGTTCGCCATCTGCTGGATTAATGCATAGCTACGATCCAGAAAAGGATGACGTTCGCCATACCAATCCACCGCGAACGCATAGATTCCGAGTTTTTTGGCTTCTTGGATCTGGCGATGAATCACCCCCGGGTCACTGCTGTTGTAGCCGACCTGGATGTGGTCGGAATCGCCGAACCATGGCTGAAAAGCCGCAATCACCTTGGGCTGCTTTTCATTCTTGGCCAGGTCTCGAAACGTAAGTTCGCTCGAACGGCGGTTGCAGCCATTCGGCAAAAATACGCTCATGATGATCGAGCAAAGGAAAACGTGGTGGTAGGTTCTCATCGATGACTGATATCTGCTTACGATGGAAACGTGGTTAAGGAAGGTTGTCTTGACAACGCTAGAAGGCCTTCTCAGGCACCTCTTGCAGCGAGCGGATCAGCCAGCGATCTGCACCAGGGGTCATGAGCACGAGGTAGATATGCGTGGAATTTCCTGTATAGATAACTTGCTGCCCATCGAAAAGCTTTGTCTCGAGTTTCGCATGGTCCTCGAGCTGCATCATGCCGCCGTCAAGCGAGTAGAACACGGCCTTCACGTCATGCCCGTTGTCGACGTACTCGGTTCGAAGCCTTGTGCGCTTCTGATCTGAAATGCGCTGGCTCAGTTGCCTCTTGCAATCGCCAGTGAGGTATTCGCCTAGCAGATCCGCACGGTTGCTGTTCAGAGACTCCGCGATATCGTGCCACGCTTGCGCATAGTCGTGAGTGACGGTTTCTCCCGTGCGCTGCTCAATTTGCCGCGGTCCAATCCCCTCCGCGATAATCACGACCCGAGGAAGATTCACGTCGGCCCGAACGGAGGACGCAAGCGAGGCAGCAATCACGATCACGAAGGCGATTGCCAAACACCACAAAGTGCGCGTAGGCGGTCTCATCGCGCCCCTCCGAGCGATAATTCATTGCCCACAACCACTCCGCAGGCCACTGAAACCTTGGCCGGCCCCGTTACCTCAAATCGAGCCACAGCACGGTCTTTCTTGATTGGGCTATCTACCGTGCTGCGCCCCGTGCTGTCGGTTTTTGTGAAGGAAACGATCGTCCCGTCCGGAAGGGGATTGCCGCCGCAATCGCGAATCGGATCCGTCTGAAAGGTCATGAACCGGCCCGTCGGAGCGGCCGTCATGCGAAGCCCGCAGGCTTCTGCCGCCACCTGCTGAATGACTCGCGGCTCAGAGACGTCGTCGAGCGAGGCTGTTACCTGAACTTTGCCCTGCCGCGACCGGGAATCCATCGCGAAAGAAGCGATGCCACGCGTTGTGGGAACCGCCCGTGTCGAACTGGACCCATCCGGAAGATCAATTTTGAAATTCACGTTGGCTGAAGACCACACCACGTTCTTCTCTCGATCCAAAACCAGAGCCGTTGCATTCACCGCGTTTCCGCTGGAAACGGGCACACGCGACGGATGCAGGAAGAAGATCAGTTGTGCCGGCTGGGATGGCAGGACGTTGAATTGCGTGTTGCTACAATTGCCACCATTGCAGGCGATCGCCTCATATTTACCTGCAGTCTTCAGATCCTCAGCGGCAATCTCGATTTCTTCCCCGAGCGAAATCTTCCTCTTTAGGACACGATCCGGCCCGACCAGGTAAAAGGTCGCGGATCCATGGCCTTGCACTGCGAGCTTCACACTCTGGCCGGCAGAGACCGCGCCCGGTGCTTTGAGCACAGGGTCCTGCGCCCAGACGTAAGAAGCCATGACCGTCAACAGCATAGTGAATGAAAATATTTTCCGGTTCATCTCAGGTTGTTGGCGCAATGTAATGGTTCACAGCCACGTGATAGTCGTGCATGCGGCTGGCAACGTCTCCCGGAATATCGACAGCAAAGGGGACTGGGGCCTGCGGAAGCAACGCATCTTCGACGTATCCGTCGGACACCCAGATTGGCTTGCCTGCCGAGTCATAGAACACCGCCAGAACCTGCGCGATGTTCACGGTCTGCCCACTCTGATTGACGAGTGCACCTTTCAATGTGGTCCGGCCAAGCGCATCTTTGGCGACATTTTGGCTCTCCACGGAGATCACCGGATCTGCGCTGGCGGGAATCAACAGCGGGTGCGCGTCAATACGCACACTCTTGACCTGGCTCAAGCGCGCGCCTGGGAAGTCGATCCTGTATGGGGAAACCTGTTTCGGAAGGAGCCGATGAGCAATCGCATCAAAACTGTCTTGTTGCGAAAGCGGGGAGCCGTCTGGCTTCAGCAGCGCTGCACTGATGTTCAGGTAGGCCGGGACGGTGTCTTCGTTTTCTACTTCTCCTACGATGACCACGCTGTCAGGACGTTCCACCGCATTCATGGAGATGATCCGGACTCTCGGGGTATCAACGCTGGCGCTGCCCCAATCGTCCGATCTCCGCCCGATGACATCCCAGCGCAAATAATTCACCGGCAGCACCTGCAGCGGCACGTCGGGAAAATTCGGCTTGGGCCAAACCACTTTCCATACGCTCCCTTCGCGGGCTACCTGCAGATCGCGCACTTCGTCGAGCGATCCGATGGCGCTCGACCAGTTCATGCGTACCCGCAAGGTCGCGTGCTCAGAATCCGCATGAACAGGCCAGATATCGAAACTCTGCAGAGAGGAGTAGGTCCGCAAGCTGCCATCGCTGCCGCCAACTTCGCGGACGAAATCTGCTTCCTGGAGATGATTCGAGCGCTCCAGGCGCGCGTAGGCGTGGGCCCAGTCGTGGGCCTGGATATCGGCCATCAGGGCGCGAACGGCTTCTTCGGGAGTTCCGGCCGCCCGCTCCGCATGCAATTTCATTCCGCCCGACTGGATCCAGCCCCCCGCGAGCAGCAAGGCTGTGATAACAGTGACAACAAGCGCGAGAGTCCATTTCACGAGCGCACCTCGTTGGCAAAGAGCGTCTCGTTCCGATAGGAAGGCAGCGTCACCACTTCTCCGCGTGCGACGGCCGGTTCTGGCAGCAACAAGGCAAAGAGAATCGCGAGAATGCTGCTGCCGATGGGAAGCAATCCCCAAATTAACCCTTCCCATGGCGCTGGAACAGAATCAGAAGTGATCTTGCGGGCCGGCGGGACGTCGTCCTTCGACCAGGCCGTAATCGCGCCGGAATTGTAGGTCTCCACCTGGCGCCATCCCGCAAACACCAGCAGCGGGTTATAGAACGGATCATGAACAAAAATGAACTTCAACCCGTAGCGATTCGCATGCTGGAGCATGGTTCGCAGCGAGTCCATGCCAGCTGCGCCGAAGAACTTCGCGCTGGTAAGCTGAGCTGCACCGAACCGCGTCATCTCAGGCAGGAGCCGAGCCGAGTTGTACTCGCCGTCCACGCTGTTGGCATTTGTAAAGGTAGACACCTTGGACAGCGAATTGCCGAAGCCAAGGGTTAGATATCGATACTGGTCGTGCCCATCGCGGTTCAGGAAGTTCACCACTGAACTGACGTCCAGCCCGCCGGTGGTTTTAAAAGGGCTCCAGTTCAGCCACCCCAGTGTGAGCGCGACGGTCAGCACAGCCGCGCTGGCCACCATGAATGCGCCGCGATCTCCGAAACGGTCCAGCAGATCTTTCACAATCAGGCCGAGAATCGGCAATGCCAATAATGTTGCCCAGAGCGTAAATCGCTCATACGTAAGAATTTCAAACGCGCGGCCAAAAACGAGTCGCGGTAAAGGAGTCGTGCCGCCCAGTCCTAACAGGAACGTTACCCAGAACGCGAGTAACAGAACTCGGAGGCGTGGTACGGAAGCACCCCGAATCACAATGAATGGCAAGGCCAAAATCATCATCCCGTACGGAATTACGAAGTAATTGACGCCGTGTACCCAGTTCAGCAAGTAGTTCAGACGGCTTCCGTGAGGAATCGGCATTTGCTCGATCGGATGGCGCATGATCGAGATCCAATAGGGAAGCAGCACGATGCCGACGCCCGCAACGACGAGCACCACGAAAACGAAAGCTCTCGAGAGAACGACAACACCGCTCTTCCCGCCTTCCCGGGCGTCAGACCAGGCCAGCCACAAGACCGGCAGAGCGAACAGAACCGATCCAAACAGCAGTGTGACGTGATGCGCCGACGCAGCAGCCAGCGCCAAAACCAAACCTTTCAGAAACGACCGCCACGATCCCGCTCGCGACCACTCATAAAAATAGGGAAGGGCCAGCAAGTAGAGAGGAGCGGAGAGCGTCGTTGGAAGTTGGCCTGCTGAGTAAACGAGAAACGATATCGTGCCGGTAAATACTGACAGGACCGCTGCAAGGCTTGCCGAACGATCATCCACCCATAGACGCGCAAAGCGCCACGTCCCAACTGCCAGCAGAATGACGGCGACTAGCTGCACCAGCATGAAGGCTTCCGTCAGTCCTACAGCATGCGACAGTAAAGCGATCCACTGATGCGTCAAAGGCGGATAGGTCGTTTGCGAGAATCCGGCAAACCACTTCTCATTCCAGGGGTCGAACCAGTGCTGGGCATAATGCGACGCAAAGAAGATGTGCAGGTTCGCATCGTACGAGGTGGAAGCCGGCAGTTCCATGAGGAGCAGTGGGCCGTGAATCGCCACCGCGACCAGAATGATCATGATCAGTGGAATCGGACGCTGCAGATAGCTTCCGCGGACAGTCAATGTTCGCCGCTCCTTATGCCAGGGCCTTCAGCGGCCATTTGGATTCGAGAGGGGGCTAGCAGGGTTGGATCAAAATCAGGCCCTTGCTGGAGGTTCGAACCTTCGTACGACCAGGTTTTTCCCAACCGGTCTATGTTCTCTTCGCATCAGAATGGGGCTGAATGCCCGGAAACTCCAAGGAATGGTGTGCAAAGGCCTTGTCTGCTTGCGACAACCAGAGGTGTGTGCGAACGTTGCTAATCACAACGGTGGTTTTGTGCTTCTGTCTCGGAACTCAAGCGCAAACCTTTGAAATCGGGCCGAAGGGTAATCAGCCGGCCAACGCGCCGGCTGGCAAGAGCACTCGGCGAACACCTCGACAAGGAGCGGCTCCCGAAGGCTCCCCCTCCCAAGACAGTGGAATGGGATGGGGTTCCAGCATTGCCGTGGCCCGCGAGGCGCGCGCCGCCCGCGAGGCGCTCCAGCACAACGACTATCGCACTGCCGCCACCCACGCTGAGCGCGCTGCGAAAGCCGCGCCGCAGAATCCTGACTTCTGGTTCCTGTTTGCGTATGCGTCCCGGCTGGCGGGCCAGTATTCGGATTCAGTCGATGCTTACCAAAAAGGACTGCAGGAAAGGCCAAATTCCATCGAGGGTCTCTCCGGATTGGCGCAGACCTATGCCAGGATGGGGAAAAGCAAAGAAGCAGAGGACGTTCTCAATAAGGTGATCGCCGCAAATCCTAGCAGCGAAGCCGATCTTCGGCTCGCCGGCGAATTGGTTCTCCTTTCTGATCCGAAGATGGCGCTCTCTTATCTCCAGCGAGCAGACGCGATCCGTCCCACTCCCCGCAACGAATTACTGATGGCGCGTGCGTATCAGAAGCTAGGGGACCAGACCCACGCTCAGGAACTGCTGGAACGTGCCCGTGCGCGGGCGCCGCGTGATCCTGAGGTTATCAGGGCGGTCGCTGCCTATTATCGAGATACCGGTCAATTCGATCGCGCAATCGCCACTTTAAAATCCGCACCCTCCGCTTCCGCCGAATATCTCTCTGAATTGGCTTTCACCTATCAGCTGGCCGGGCACAAGAGGGAAGCGGCGGACACCTACTTGCAAGCCGCAAACAAGGCGCCGGGCCAGATCGAGATTCAGCTCAATGCCGCGCAAGCGCTGGTGAATGCCAAACAAGCGAAAAAAGCGGAACCGTTGCTCAAACGTGTGGAAGCTTCTGATCCCAACCACTATCGTCTGCATGCCATTCGTGGTGACATCGAACGACTGAACCACAGGAACGACGGCGCTATTCGCGAATACGAACTCGCGCTTCGGTCCCTGCCGCCGTCCGTTCCCGAAGGAGTCCTCTATCCCATCGCATTGCAGCTCGATCTGGCCCAGCTCTACCGCGAAGCCGGGCAAACCGCCAATTACGAATCTCATGCCGAAGCTGCCCGTTCCGCGCTGGACCAGATCGACATCCAGGGTTCGGAGCGTCCCGAATATCTGCGCCTGAAGGCCAGCGCCGCCATCGATTCGGGCGATTACCAGGCAGCCGATGCTGCTTTACGCGAAGCGCTCAAACTCGCCCCAGAAAACCTGAACATTATTCTGAATTACGGCAACCTGCTGCGCATGACGAACCAGCCGGACGCTGCCGCAAAAACCTATGAGACGGCTCTGAAGCTTGACCCGGAGAATCCTTCGGCTCTTGAATCCCTGGGCTTTCTTTCTCGCCAGACCGGAAATTCCAAAGCTGCAGAAGAGTACTTCGATCGACTGAAGCGCGCCGACCCTGCGGATTATGTTCCCTATCTCGCCATTGGAGATCTGCACACGGAGCTTCGTCAATTTCCGCAGGCCGACAGCAATTACCAGAAGGCGTATGAACTGGGGCCCGACAATCCCATCATCATCGCTCGTGCGATGAATGCTGCTCTGGAAGGGCATCAACTCCCTCTCGCGAAGCATTGGCTCGACCGTGCCAAAGGCCCCGCAACATCGAATCCCGAACTGATGCGTGAGCATGAGCGTTACCTCACGCTGACCGGAAATTATGCCGAGTCCGCCAAGCTCGGCTATGCCGTCATCGACAAGCTGCCTCGCGATCCGGAAGCTCCTGTCTACCTGGCCTACGATCTGCTGTTCATGAACCGCTACGACGAAGCCATGGCGATTGTGCGCCGTTTCGAGCCAAGTCTACCCAAGGATAAAGATCTGCCGCTGATCGCTGGATACGTCTATGCGCACAATGGCCAGCATCAGGAAGCCGTAAACGCATTTACCCGGGCGCTGGAGCACGATCCAAACATGGCCACGGGGTACATGAACCGCGGCTACGTCCTGAACGATATGCGGCTGGCGGGGAAAGCCGAAGCCGATTTTCGCCAGGCGCTGAAGCTGCGTCCCGATTACGGTGAAGCTCATCTGGGCCTCGCATATTCCTTGCTTCAGTTGCGTCGTCCGCAGGCCGCCCTGAAGGAAGCGGAACTGGCGCAGCAGACGCTGGGGGAATCGGGCAGCCTCCATCTGGCCAAGGCCGAAGCTTACCGCCAGCGTGCGATGCTGCCGCGAGCAGAGGCCGAATATCAAAATGCTCTGAAATTTCAGCCTGGTGACGAGAGCACCTACCTGGCGCTCGCCGACACCCAGTACCATCAGCGCGAGTATCAGGCCTCGGCCGATTCGCTGAATCGAGGCATTTCTGTGGCTCCCAATCAGCCACTCCTGTATGCCCAGTTGGCGCGATCCTATGCCAGGCTAGGCCGCATTTCTGATGCGAATACCGCGGTCGCTCGCGCCGAGAAGGACGGCGGCAAAGATTACCGAATTCTGCTCGCGACCGCCGAGGCTCTCGCAGTGCTCGGGGAACGGGATCAGGCCAGTGAGCGTTACGCTACGGCGTTGAATCTCTCGGATGCCGATCGCCTCCATGTGCGACTTGCATTGGCGCGGTTCTTCGCACAACAGCACAAGTCCAACGATGCCCAGCAGCAGATTGCGCTAGCCTTTGCGGAAGCGCGCATCTCCGACCCCGATGTGGTGACCGCCGAAGACTACCTTGAAGCAGCCGATACTTTGCTCTCCATCGAGCAGTTTGCTCTCGCTCAGAGGCTCTTCTTGCGTGCGCAAGCGCTGGGTGGAGATGATCTGACCATTGCGGTCGGGATCGCGAACGCCTCGCTGGCTCTGGGTGAGACGCGGCAGGCCGAATCCGTGCTAGCGAGCATCCCGCCTGACAGGGCGGACGAGCAGAAGCAGAGCTACTCCTATCTGATGGCACGCGGCAACGTCTACCGCCAGCAAGGCGATTCTTACCGCGCGCTTTCGATGTTCGCTCGCGCCAACAGCCTGGAATCGGAGGATCCCGCCGCTCAAAATGCCGAATTTGAGCTCGCCGAAGGCGAAGGTCGACAAGTCACTCAAAACGTCGGTGTGGGCTCGTGGTTTCGGGTTGGACCCGTCTTTGAGGACGAGAACATCTACCAGATGGACGCAAGACTGCGCGGCTTCCAGAATGGAGGACTTTTATTGCCTCCACCGCGGCACTCCGTGGAAACCATTGCCGATGCGCGCTATCGCCTGCACTTCGGCTCCTTCCCCGCCATCAGTGGCTTTGTCGGCGAGCGTAATGCCTACGGCACAATTTCGATTCCGAGCAGCTTGCTCATTCAGAAGCGCAATACTCTCGACACCATCTTCAACTTTGCGGTGAATCCAACGCTTCGGCTGGGGAATATCCGACTTGATCTGGCTCCCGGTCTTCAGTTCACCCTCCGCCGCGATACCCTCGATGCTCGCGACCTGAATCAAAATCTGTTCCGTCAGTTTCTCTACGTCTCAAGCAGTTCGATTGGGAACTGGCTGTCATTTTCCGGAAGCGTTATCCGCGAGACAGGACCGTTTACCGAACAAGATCTTCACTCCCGCGATTTTGCAGGCACACTGGAATTCCGCCTGGGTCGCCCGTGGGGCAAAACTGCTTTCCTGACTGGATACACGGGCCGTGATGTGCTGTTCCGGCCCTCGATTCACGAGTACTTCACAACCAGCACGTATGCTGGGGTGGAACACAGATTTGGAGAGAACGTCCGTCTCTCGGTGGTCGGGGAATATCTGCGTGCCTGGCGCGTGGAGGGCACCGAGTTCGCAATCGCCCAAACCATGCGTCCCAACTTCAACGTGGACGCGAAGCTGAGCCGCCGCTGGTCCATTAGCGCCGGCGGACTTTGGTCCCATGGCCAGGGCTTTCATTCCTACGACAGCGTCGACAGCCATTTTCTCGTGTCCTATGTACACGAAATGCATGCCAATCGGCGGGATGGGGTAGAGAGTGCCTCTGTCTCCTATCCCATGAGACTGTCGTTCGGCTTCCAGCAGCAAACCTTCTACAGCTTCCCCACCCGTTCCCATACCGCGCTGGTGCCGGTCATTTCTTTCACGCTGTTCTAGCGTTCCGGGCAAAAACTTGATCATTCCGAAGGGACTTTTTTTGGCATCTGTGTTTAAGACAGGAGCCGTCGATGAAGAATGCGAGTGTAGGAGGTGAGGGCAGTGTCGGACCCCGCTAGAACCGCGGTAGCTGCTTCCATCGGCCCCCTCGACCTGCGTACGCGGATGCTGCGCGGAAGCATCATTTTGCTATCGAGCACCGGGCTGGTAAGCGCCACCAATCTCGTATACAACATCGCGATCGCGCGTGGTCTCGGGCCGGCTGGATTCGGTCACGCCACGGCCATCTACACACTGTTGATGCTTCTTTCGGCAGTCACCCTTGCTTTTCAACTGGTCTGTTCGAAGCTCGTTGCCAAAAGCCTGGACCTGGCGCACAAGATCGCAATCTATCGGAGTCTATTGCGACGTGCGTGGATTACGGGTGTCTTCGTCGGTGGCCTCATCATTCTGGCGAGCCAGTTTATTACTCATTACCTGCGGCTCCCCGCGGTTCGCGACATTGTGCTGCTTGGCATTGGCACAGCAGTATATGTTCCTCTTGGGGTACGCCGTGGCATGTTGCAGGGCATCTACGATTTCACGCGCCTGGCGGTCAATTTCGTGCTCGAAGCCCTGATTAAGATTGCCGGAGCGTTAATATTGCTGCACCTTGGCTACGGCGTCACTGGGGTCATTGCCGCCGTCGTTGGCTCGATTGTGATTGCTTATTTCGCAGCCGTCCCCGCCCTCGACCTGTCCTTGAAAAACATCGGGCCCGCACTGATCTCCTTCCGCGAGGGAATGCAGGCCACCGTATTCTTCGTTGGCCAGGTCATCATCAGTAACTTCGATATTTTGCTAGTGAAGCACTACTTCCTCCCCGATGCCGCGGGCCTTTACGCCGCAGTGGCGTTGGTCGGTCGCGTGGTCTTTATGTTTTCCTGGTCGGTGATCAGCAGCATGTTCCCGGTGTCGGCGGCGACCGTGCAGCGGCAGGCCAGCCGTTCGGTGCTGCGCACTGCCTTGTGGCTTGTGAGCGCGATGACGTCTCTATTCACGCTCGCCGCTTGGCTAGCCCCGATCTCTTTGTGGAAGGCTGTACTCGGCCACACCTTCCTCGATGCGACCCATGTTTCATTCCCATCACTTCTCGCTTCGTATAGCGCGATGACCAGCGTCTATTCCGTCGCCGTTGTCCTCCTGACGTACGAGATGTCGCGGCGGATCGCCAATGCCACCTGGATTCAGCTGGCCTTCGGCGGACTTTTGCCTATCGGGATTCTGATGTTCCATCAATCTCTTCATCAAATCATCATGGTGCAATTGTTCCTGATGGTCGGCCTGCTTTTGGCCGTCACTATTCCGCTCTGGTCTGAGATCCGCAACAAGACCGCAGATACGTGGGTCCAATCAGCAGGCCTCGCCTTCTCCAAGATTCGCCAGGCGTCCGAGCCCGAGGTGATCGCCGAATTCTTGCGCGCCGAGTTCTACCAGCCAGAGTTCGATCCTTATCGCTCGGACTTCGCGGAGACCGTTGCCAACCCGGACTTGACTAATCAGCGGGACAATGAAATCCGTCGCACGCTGCTCTTCCGTCGCCGTGGCCGTCTTTGGAGAGAATTGCCGCGCGACACCGAGTGGTGGGAAATCGAGTTGCACTCGTGCGACTTGCCCCGTGTGCGCGCCTTTCCCCGCAAACAGTGGCGCAAGTTCGCGAAGGGAAACTTCTATCTTGCCAACATGATCCCCCGAATCCGAAGCGCGGTAGAGTCGGAGGATCGCAGCAGCTTCTCGGAGAAGATGCGCTCGGTGGCAGCCGACCTGCAAGAAAATCGCGTGCCGAATTCGGTTCTGTTGATCGGCATCAATGAGAGCAGCCCACTCACAATCATTGAGGGGAACCATCGCATGGCCGCCGCGATGCTCGTATCTCCAGATGCGGTCAACCAGCAGTTCCGATTCTTTTGTGGCCTCTCCCCGAGAATGGCCACTTGCTGCTGGTATCGCACCGATTTGCGCAGCCTAACCCACTATGCGGCCAACATCATCCGTTATTTATTGCATGATCGGGATTACTTTGTGCAGAAAACACTGCGCGAAAAGCTGGCGACTTTGGGCGCATGATATCTCAACACTCCCACTACTGCGGAGCTTGAACTGGTTCCTGTGCGCTTCGCACCGGTTCTACACTTTCTGCCAGATATTTGTGACCATCGAACCTTGCCCGTACGGTGACTTGCATCCCTGTTCTCAAACTTGCCTTCGACTGCCGGGGTAGCGAGCCCAGCGCCACCTCAAACGTGTTCTGGTGTTCCGGTTCCACCAGGGTCATATGCTCGTCGTGCAAATCCACCACAGCGATCGTTCCGGTGAACGTGTACGAACTTCCAGGGCGAGCGAGGATGTCAATGCGTTCCGCTTCACTCGGTCCTTCCGACGACGCATGAAACCGGATCGCAACCACAGTCCCTTCCATGAGACTTGTCGTCGGAGCCGGTTCACCGCCCAGCATCAACTGGCTGCGCGAGGTCAAGCGGACCAGAACCGGCTCTTGCGAGACGGAGTCGCGCACGCGTAGTAACTGTTTCGACCAGTTGTATTCCAGGATTTGCCCTTCAGTTTCTCCAGCCGCTCCGTTGCCTTCGAGTCGCAGCGTCTTCGCAAACATCCGGCCGGCGATCATGATCGTATCCGCATAGATCCTTGTGCCGGGGCGAATCTCGCGACTGGAAACTACCGTGGTTCCTCGCAACACTTGGGTCCGCGTGTCAAAGTCGATAGTCACATCGCGTCCCCCAAACGCACGCAGCACAATGCGATCGCGAATCGGGTCCACCGTGGCGACCGTTCCTCCCATCAGACTCACGGTCCCCTTCGGAAGCCGCGGACGCTCCCAACTGTCCTCCAACTCATCCGTCCGGGACTGCCCACGCGTGCCTGGGTTCGGATTCTGCGGCCGCGGGGTGATCTGTGCTGCCCCTGCGCCAATCAGACAGAGCAGTAGCGTGACGTGCCCGGGTAGGTTGTGCCTCATGGCTAGGTTCGGATGACGAATGGACGCCGAAGGGTTGGCCGGGAAAACTGCCGGAATGAACCAAACATCAGCAACCAATTAAGCATCAAAGCTCCGACCGTGGACTATGGAAATCACATCGCCGCCTTGGGTGTCGTGCGCGTGCAGCGGGCGGCCTCGTCGTTCTTGCGTCTCCTGGTCGTTCTAGCCGTTGCCTCGGTTAGCGCGATGGCGGGCGACTTCCGTATCAGTCTGCCCAAGCAAGCTCACCTGACACCAGTGCAGCAGTTGAACCGCGAAGGGGTGAGCCAGGCACGACACGGACACATCAAGAAAGCGAAACAGCTCTTTGTGAAGGCTTATCTCATCGACCCCGATGACCCGTTCACGCTGAACAACCTGGGGTACGTCGCGGAACTTGAGGGAGATGTCGATCGCGCTTTGCGTTACTACGAATTGGCCGCCAACGTCCCCACTGAGGCCGTGATCGACGATGCCAGCAACAAGCAGTTCAAGGGCCAGCCAGTCAGCGCCGTTTTTAACGCGGCCAAGTCTGCCACCTATGCCGCCAATGGCGCCAACTTTCGTGCGCTCGCCTTGCTGGACAAAGGCCGAACCTTCGAAGCTGAAGATGTTCTGCGTCGCGCCTTGCGGACCGATCCCAACAATCCCTTCCTGCTCGACAGTTTGGGCTATGTGATGGAATCCGAGGGCGACATCCAGTCAGCGCTGAAGTACTACAACGACGCGGCCAACATTCACTCCGACGAGCGCGTGCTATTGACACCCAACAAGCACTGGCGCGGCAAGTCCATCAGTGAAATTGCCGCTCGCAGTGCTGCGGCTTTACAGGAAGTCCTCAACAAGGGCGAAGACACGAATTCCCACGTCGATCGCCTGAACCTCCGCGGCGTGGTTTCACTCAACCACGGCGATTCAGCCGATGCCCAGAACTTCTTCCTGCAGGCTTACCACCTGAATCCAGGAAATGCGTTCACGCTGAACAATATCGGATATGTCGAGGAACTCCACGGCGACCGCGAAAGCGCGCAGATGTACTACGACAGCGCGCGCACGGCCGAAGATGCCAATCAGCGTGTTACCTACGCGACTCGCGCCGATGCGGAAGGTGAAAGGCTGGGGGTGCTGGCAAACACCAGCCAGGAAGACGTAGACGCGACCTTGAAGGCGATACAGCAGAGAAAACGTCTCTCCCGCCGCCCCCTCCAATTGATGGTGCGCAATGGTGAAACCGTAGTGCCTGCGCCTGCTCAGAGGTTACAACCTCCGATCGGCGTACCCACGCCGTCATTGCCATCCCCGCAATTGCCGGAGCGGGATTTGAATCGTCAATCGAATCCGGACACGAGTCCGTCGATTCAGGAAATTCCGCGTGAATCGCAGCCTCAGTCCCAGCAACTCCCCTCCACTCAGCCACAGGCACCGCCGCAGGCCAATCACCGATGATGAGTTCGCTTTGCTCGTCGTGGTTCGCAAAACCTTCAACTCAAGATCGAACACAGGAGCCGTATTATGCGTGAGTGTCGCGATCGTGCACACCTCGTGCCCTCATTTCTGACTTTCTTATTGCTGAGTTTCTTGATGGGATGCCAAGGGCTTTCGAAAGCACCGGCGACAGGAACTCCGACCGGGAACAGCCTGCAAACGTCGGTAAACCACATCATCTTTCTAGCTCAGGAAAATCGCTCTTTCGATTCGTACTTCGGAGCCATGCGCCAGTATTGGGCTGACTTCGGTTATCCTGACCAGGCGTTCGACGGGCTTCCACAATTCCCAACTAATGCGCCAAGTGGTGCGCCGCCAACGAATCCGGGCTGTGATCCATCCATCAACGCCCCCGGCACCGACTGCACCGTCAACGCGAATGCCAGTCCCGTGCCATCGTTCCACTTCTTGACCCAATGCGTAGAGAACCCCAGCCCCTCCTGGAACGAGAGTCATGTTGATTTCAATTTCGCTAACCCCTCGTCTGGGACGGCGACCCTTGACGGATTTGTCTATACGGCCGGGCATGACGCCCGCTTCATCCAGCCCCCTTTTAAGGACATCAATGGCCAGCGTGCCATGGGCTACTACGATGGCAGCGACCTGAATTACTACTACTTCATGGCCTCGAATTTCGCGACATCCGATCGCTGGTTCTCTCCGGTTATGAGCCGCACCACTCCCAATCGCATGTACCTCATCGCGGGAACGTCGCAGGGTCATGCTTATCCCATCACCAACACGCCGGCCACAGTGCCGACGATCTTTGAGGAACTCCAGGCTGCGAACGTCACCTGGAAAATTTACGTCCATCCCGGAGCCGACGGCTGCACCTCGGCGACCTGCCTGTACCAGCGCAGTTACATACAGAACTTCGCGTCCGGGCAAACCATCTTGAGCCAATTTCCCCAGAACATCGTGCCCGACACGCAGTTCATCAGCGATGCGCAGAACGGCACTCTGCCCAATGTGGCGTACATCGAACCGGCGTCCGAAGTCGGACTCGACGAACATCCCGCCGACTACGATGCGAATCCACCGTGCTGCAGTGTCCAGGCCGGGGCGACCTACGTTTCCAGTCTGATCGGTGCAGTAATGAATGGCCCCTCCTGGAAGGACTCAATCTTTATTCTTACCTTCGACGAGTTTGGCGGCTTCTATGACCACGTGCATCCCCAGCCCGCTGTCAGCCCCGATGGCATACCCCCTTCGGACCTCCTGCCCGGAGATGTTTGCACGAGCGTGACTGGGCCCACTTGTGATTTCGTCTACACCGGATATCGCGTCCCGCTCATTGTGATCTCGCCCTTCACCAAGAAGCACTACGTGTCGCACACCGTCGCTGACCTGACAGCCATCCTCAAGCTGATCGAGACGCGCTTCAATGTTCCGGCGCTCACGAAACGCGACGCAGCGCAGATGGATATGACCGAGTTCTTCGATTTCACAAATCCGCCCTGGGTTACGCCACCGCAGGTACCGGCGCAAAATCAGGGTGGGCCCTGCTATCTCGATCACCTGCCATAAGCGATCGCAAGAAACAGACAGCCGCCCCAAAACAGATCGCTCGGTGGAAGAGCGATCATAAGGGTCTCCTTCGGCTGTCGCGAGAGTGCGCAGATTGACTCCGCAAAGGCATGACTCTCACGGGCGGAAACGATCGTAGCGCCGGCGTCTCGGCGGCTGTCGCGAGGGCTCCTCGCTCTCGTGGTGTTGGAGGCGGGAATAGCACCACTTCAATCGAGTCCCTTAGGTTCGGAGAAGGAGTAGGCGGTAATGCCTGAGGGAAGCAAAATCGCCGTGTGGCGGATCTCTTAGGAATCGATTTCTTCCGGAAACGAGTGGCTCGACGCACTGAGATTCCGTTCGAGCTGACGAATCGTCCAATTGCGCGCTGGCGCCCAGCGGCGGGTTCGCCTGAGCTGCGAATATGCCTTCAAGATTCGGACGCGCTGTTGCATATCGAAAGACCGGACATACTGCTGGATGATTCGGGGCATGCTCATCTGCAGCGCCGCCTTGAAGTTGTTCTGTGCCATCAGGACGAGTTGATCGGGCGACTGCAACAGCGTCGACAATTGCTGCGCAAGACTGCTTGCATCGTTGGCGACGAAGAATTCCATCGACACCATTTCCTGTTCCGCTAACTCAACAAAGTCTTCGATGTCGGGCGCTAATATGGGCAAGCCGTACTGACATGCCAGGTGGGCCACACCACTGGATCCTGCCGAAGAAGTGTAGGGAAGAACGGTCAGACTCGAAGTCCGGAACAAGTCCGCCAGGTTTTCCTCGGCCACGTAACCCAAAAACTTGATTTGTGGATTGTCCTTCACGCGATCCGCAACCGACCGGACATACCCTGGTGTCTTCGGATGATCGCCTCCCGCGACCACCAATTCGGTTTCAGGAAACGAAGGCTGGATCGCCTCAAACGCCGTGACCAGGGCTTCCAGGCGCTTATAAGTTCCCCATTTCCCGAATGCCAGTACGCGAACGGGATTTCCACGCAAGCTGAAATCGGGTGCTTCGGGGCGGCTTGCGAAAATTCCATGGTGGCGAACGTTAACAATCCCGCGGCGGTACTTCTTACGCAAGGTACGGTGGTAGGCGGGCAATAGGACCGACATCGAATTGGCCGACAGCAACAGGTGCGTGGCCACCCTTCCAGCCACACGGTAGAGTGAGGCCGATTTTTTCACCCCAGCATCCTGCAGGCTTACCGTCTCGAACAATTGGTGCAGCGTGACGTGGGTATAGCAGGAGAGGAGACGTGTCAATGCCGGAGAGGTCAGGCCGAAAAACGCCGGAATCGGTCTGCCCCCGAAGCTGGCGAATCCAAGGTTGTACCAGGCAACATCGGGCTTCACCTTGCGAATGG
>Ga0187825_10000008_pt1 | contig 27493 bp, 23 predicted proteins | sample NC_wetland_sal_i_11_FD_132421 | JGI IMG/M metagenome (GOLD analysis project Ga0187825, IMG submission 132421) | Wetland sediment microbial communities from Neuse River Estuary, North Carolina, USA - SourceSoil_5 | ecosystem: Environmental > Aquatic > Freshwater > Wetlands > Sediment | place... | reverse complement strand
GACGGGTTCTGCTGAAAGAGCTGCCAGACCAGGGGTTCCGCGTCGGTCAGGCGATTCGCGGACATCAGCGCCTTGACGTAGGTCTCACGCAGTTCCAGGCTTGCATCCTGCGCCTTGGCCAGCGGTTCCAACACGAATATGGCGGCCCCGACCTGGCCTTGGGCAATCAGGCTCTTGCCATAGCCGAGAGCGATCTTGGTGTCCGCCGGGTCTTCGCCATAGGCGCGTTCGAACCACTGAGCGGCGTTGGCGCCGGAGGATTCCGTAATCTCCGCCAGTTTGAGGAAGGCGGCCGACGCCCCTGCCTTGTCTCCGGTTTGGGAGCAGAGTTCGCCCAGCCGGAGAAGGTTTTGCTCCCCCGGCTCTAATGCCACCAGGCGCTTCAGCACCATCAGGCAGTCCTGCTGGCGTCCGTTCTTGCTGAGGTCTTCCAAAGCGCTCTCGTAGGTTTCGAGCGCGAGCTTGCGGTTCGAGGTTTCGAGAATCTGCCCGAACTGCACTCTCTGCATGCTGGTGGGAACCGTGTAACGGGCCAGTTTCTTGTAGGTGAGGCTGGCGCGAGTATTTTCCCCGGCCGCGATCTGGCGCTCGAACAACTCGCCCAGCAGCTTTACCGCGTCCGCAGTGCGTTGCAAAGAAAGGCAGATATCGGCTGCCATCTGGCGCACGTTGTCATTTTGCGGGTCTTCAGCGAGGACCTGCATGTACTCGTCGAGAGCTTCGCCGGTCTTGCCCTTCTGCAACAGCTTTTCGGCGCGCTCGACGCGTCGCGCGATCTCGGCTCGGTCCATTCGCTTGGTCGGATCTGGCATGAGAGACACGGGTAACGTGCGTAGTAACCCAGTTGAGATTTTAGGGGGCCGTCCCCAGCAGCGGCAACGAAGTCGCGGCCCCGGCGATTACGAAAGTCACGCGAATATTTTCTTTGGCAGAAAAAGTGTTTCCGGTATAAGTGCCGGGTGCCACCAGAAATCGAGGAACTAGGACTTCGTCATCAGCTCACCGCCGGCCAGATGGCGATGGTCGCCGTGGGTGGGTCGATCGGGACCGGGCTGTTGCTGGGCTCGGCGGCCGCCCTTGAAATCGCCGGACCTGGCGTCATTCTCAGCTTTGCCCTGGCTGCTTTTATCACTTTGACCGTGACCCTGGCTCTGGGCGAACTCTCGAGCATGCATCCGGCCGCCGGTTCGTTCGGTGTCTATGGCGATCTTTACCTGAACCCGTGGGCAGGATTTATAGCCCGCGCGGGGTACTGGGCGGCGATCTCGATCTCCATCGGCGCGGAGCTGGTTGCCTCCGCGACTTACCTGGCTTACTGGTTCCCGTCGGTCCCGGCTGTGACCTGGGTGCTGCTGTTCTCCGTCCTGCTGCTGCTCATCAACCTTCGCAGCGTGGGCAACTATGCGCGCTTTGAATACTGGTTCGCCATGATCAAGGTGGCAACCATCGCAGTTTTCGTCGTACTGGGTGCAGGATTGTTACTGAGCGGCCGGGTGACGCCGGAATACACGACGCATGGCGGATTCCTGCCGCGGGGCGCGCTGGCTCCCCTGCTGGCGATGGGGTTCGCGCTTTACACCTTCGGAGGAGTGGAATTTGTGGCCATTACAACCGGAGAGGCCCGCTCGACGGAGGAAATTCCCCGCGCCATCAAGCTCACTTTCGCAATCCTGGCTTCGGTTTACCTGGGAGCGATCGTCATCCTGGTCGGAGTGATGCCGTGGAACCGAGCCGGCGTGACCGAGAGTCCGTTCGTCACTGTGTTCCGCCACGCTCACATCCCCGCGGCGTCGCACATCATGACCTTCGTGATTCTTACGGCCGCGCTCTCGGGAGCCAACGGGGCGCTCTACGCCGCTTCGCGCGTCCTTTTTTCCCTGGCCCGAACCGGATGGGCGCCTGCTGCGTTGGGACGGCTCACTAATTCAGGATCGCCCAGAGCCGCTCTGTTGGCATCGTCCTACGGTATCGTTGTCGCCCTGGTGTTGGAGAAGTGGGCGCCGGGAGAAGCTTTCGTTTCGATTCTTGGTGCGGCCCTTTTGGGAATGCTGCTGTCGTGGCTGGTCTCGCTGGCGGCCCACGTCAGGTTCCGTCAGCAGGTTTCCGCCAGCCGGCTGGCTGGGTTGCCGATGCGTTCTCCGCTTGGGGCCTGGGGCTCGGGTCTGGGCTTTCTGCTCATCCTCGTGGCGCTTCTTGAGACCAGCTGGAACTCTCGCGTTACGCTGATCAGCGGCGCCCTCTACATGGTCGTCCTCACTGCTGCCTACTTCCTGCTGAAGAAGAAACAAGCTACATCGTGCTGATTCGGATGTAACGGCGGACATCTTTGATGCTCGCGAGGAACACGTATCCGGCGTACAGCAGGCCTACCGTCCCTACGATATTTCTGAGGGTCTTCATGGCTTCATTTCGCTCCTGTTCATGATTGCGACACACCTGTAAATTCAGGAATTGGATGCTGCGGGTCTCCGCGGAGTTGTCGGCTTACATTAGGCGCGATCTCTTCTGGAGTATACCGCCGGGCTTCGGAAGTACAATGTCGGGATGGCTGACGACCTTCTCCGCTATCGTCCCCAGTTCCCGATTCTGGAACGCGCCAATTACCTGATCAGCAATTCGCTGGGCGCCATGCCCCTGGGCGTTTATGACGCCATGCAGGGTTACGCCGACATCTGGGCCACGCGCGGCGTGCGGGCCTGGGAAGAACGCTGGTGGATGCTGGCGGCGCAGGTGGGCGACGAGATTGGGGCGCTGATGAATGCGCCTCCCGGGTCGGTTTCAACGCACCAGAATGTCACGACCTGCCAGGCCGTTGTAGCTTCGTGCTTCGATTTCTCCGGACCCCGAAACAAAGTGGTGTACAGCGACTTGAACTTTCCTTCGGTGATGTATTTCTGGGAGGCGCAACGGGCGTACGGCGCGCGGGTTCAGATGGTGAAGACCGACGACGGGATCACGGTTCCCACCCAGCGGCTGCTGGATGCCATCGATGAACAGACTTTGCTGGTTCCGGTCTCGCACGTGATCTTTCGCAGCGCATACATTCAGGATGCCAGGGCCATCATCGAGAAGGCCCACGGAGTCGGCGCCCACGTGGTGCTCGACACTTTTCAGTCGCTAGGCACCGTGCCGGTCGACGTACAGGCCATGAATGTTGACTTCACCTGCGGCGGAGTTTTGAAGTGGCTGTGTGGAGGACCCGGCGTCGCTTATCTGTACGTTCGTCCCGACCTGGGGAAGACGCTGAAGCCAAAATTCACCGGCTGGTTTGCCCATCAGAATCCTTTCGGCTTCGAGATCGGACCCACGCGTTACGGCGATCCTCCGTTCCGTTTCATGAACGGCACATCCCATATACCCGCTTTGGAGGCAGCCCGTCCGGGTCTGAGGATCATCGCCGAAGTGGGCATCGAGCGCATACGTGAGAAATCCAAACGACAGACTTCCCGCTTGATCGACCTGGCGCTGAAACACGGATGGCGGGTGAATTCCCCGCGCAACGCGGAGCAGCGCGGCGGAACAGTCTCGATCGACATGCCCGATGCCGAGGAAGTCTGCCGCGAACTGCTCAAGCGGGACATCCTGGTCGACTATCGCCCCCAGGCCGGAGTCCGCATGGCTCCCCACTTCTACAATAAAGATGAGGAACTTGAATCCGCGATCGCGGCGGTAGAGGAAATCCTGAAAGAACGGTCGGTCGCCACGAAGTAGTGGAGAACTTCGATGCAGGCGCGAGCGCCACGCTCGTGCGGCCGAGCGCAGCTCGGCGGGTAGCGCGAGGCACCAGCCTTCTCACCTCCCCGGGCCCGCACGCCCGAGCTTCTCCACTAAAATAGCTAAGTGAGCGATCCTGTCCGCATAGGAATTCTCGGGGATTACGATCCCAAATCTCCGACCTTTCCCGCCGTCGAAAAATCACTCCAGCACGCCGCCGCGCAGTTAAATCTGCCGGTCGAAGGCGTGTGGATCGCAACTCCGAGCCTGCTCGAGCCCGGCGCTGAAAAAAAACTGGAGAGCTTTGACGGAATTTGGGCGGCGCCCGGCAGTCCCTACAAAAGCTTCGACGGGATGCTGAAAGGCATCGAATTCGCGCGCCGGCGCGATTGGCCGTTCCTGGGCACTTGTGGCGGTTTTCAGTACGCGCTGATCGAATGTGTCCGCAATGTGCTGGGAATCAAGGACGCGGACAGCGCCGAGAATAATTCCGGCTCGAAAAACATCATCATCTATCCGGTCGCGTGTGCCGTGCCCGATCGCGCCCAGGGCGCGCCCAAGCTTTCCGGGACGATACCGGAAATCCGCCTGCGTCCCGGCTCCTATCTTCAGTCATACTATTCGCAGGACACGGTCGCCGAAGAATTCTTCTGCAACTTTGAAGTCAATCCCGATTACGAATGGGCCGCGATGGAGGCCGGTTTTCCAGTGGTCGCGCGCGGCCCCCAGGGCGAAATCCGCGCCATTGAATCGCCGACGCACCGTTTTTATATCGCGACCCTGTTCCAACCACAGCTTTCTTCGAAACCCGGCAAGCCTCACCCTCTGGTACTGGCGTTCGTCCAGGCCGCCGCCGACTGGGAAAGAAAGAAACTGGACGACAGCGTCCTGGAGTAGGGAACGGACGTCAGACGTCGGACATCAGACGTCGGACCTCGGGCGTCAGACCTCGGCCCTAAAAACAGGCCACGGATTCACACGGATTTTCACGGATCAGAATCGCTCGACTTTGGACGCCTCTTGCCGAGGTCCGACGTCTGAGGTCCGAGGTCCGCCCTTACCCCGTTATCAGTTCGAACGCCGGATAACTCTCCACCAGTTGACGAAAACTTTCCACCGGCGATCCCGCTGGCACGGGAAAATATCGTTGAACTTCGCGCTTGAACTGGTCCAGGTAAGCCTTCAGGATCTCAGGCTTTTCCTGATCGGATAGAGCTCGAAGCCTGAAGCGCTCCCGCTTGCTTCCCTTCTTGAGCGTGACTTCTCCAGCCGCTTCCGCGTTGCGCACCCACTGGGTGCGGCCACGCGGCGCCACCAGAAATCGCTTTCCATCACGCTCCAGCAGGTCAATGGGAGTGGAATAGATCTTTCCGCTCTTGCGTCCCCGCACCTGCAGCAGATAGTTGTAGGAAAAACCCAGGCCGAGACCCACCAGAAACCCGAAGGTCCGGTTGAAGACGCGTTCGGTCGCGCTGGGCTGGCGGAAGGCAGGAAGAGTGGAATTCATACCCAAACTCTATCTCAAATTGTCATTCCGACGCAGCCCTGGCCGCGCAGTTTCGCGATCCAGGCAAGTCGAGGCACCTTGTGAGCCCGCAAAAGATTAGGTTTGTTTGACGAACTTCAGCGAAGCCGAATTCATGCAATAGCGAAGCCCGGTAGGCTGCGGCCCGTCATCGAACACGTGCCCCAGATGGGCATCGCAAAGAGCACAGGCAACCGCATTTCTTACCATGCCAAGACTGGTGTCGTTGAGGTTCCGAACATTCTCCGCCGCAATGGGCTGCCAGAAGCTGGGCCAGCCGGTTCCGGAATCAAACTTCGTCTCCCAACTGAACAAGGCATTGTCGCAACAGATGCAGCGGTAGAGGCCCTTGTCGTGCAGGTTCCAATACTTCCCGCTGAAGGCGATTTCCGTGTCGGCATGACGCGTGATATCGAATTCTCCCGGGGACAGTTGTTTGCGCCACTCGTCGTCGCTCTTCACCACTTTGGGAATGCGGACTTTCCCCAAGCGCTTTCCGGAGTCGGAGAACTGCACAATCGTGACTTCACCCGGGTCGCCTTTCGGCATGGCCGCTTCAATCACGCGCGGCTTGCGCAGCGACCATAGCGCGGCGCCGGCGATCGCCGATATCGAAAACCCGAGGAACGCTCTCCGCCTCACGTTGACCGACGAAGTATCCCTGCCAATTTCGGAATCAAACATAACTCACTCCTCAACCCGCCTGACGCCGCGCTACTTTCTTGTGTACAGCTGGGGAAATTCCTGGCGCAAATGGGCCACCTTGGGCGCGTCGTTATAAACAATGTATGGCTCATCCGGATGCAGCGTGGCATAGTTCTGGTGATACGACTCGGCGGGATAAAACGCCTTCAGCGGCACCACCTGGGTCACGATGGCCCGGGGGAACACCTTAGCTTTGTCGAGCTGCGCGATGTAGTCTTCCGCAATCTTCTTTTGTTCGTCGTTCCCGTAGAAAATCACCGAACGATACTGGGTGCCCTGGTCCGGCCCCTGCCGGTTCAGTTGGGTGGGATCGTGGGCGACCGAAAAGAACACGCGCAGCAACTCTCCATAAGTGATCTGCGATGGATCGTAGGTGATCTTCACGGACTCGGCATGGCCGGTTTCGCCGGTGCTGACGATTTCATATTGCGCCGTTCTGGCGTCGCCGCCTGAATACCCCGAGGTCGCGCTCTTTACCCCTTTCACGTGCTGGAAGACAGCTTGTATGCCCCAGAAACAGCCTCCCGCCACCACCGCAGTCTGTTCCCCGGATGTGGTGGCCCTGGCAGCGTCCACGGCCGGGCCTGGAACCGCCAACCCGGACGCATTCCCCGCGGTGCACGCCACTGTGCCTGCGAGCAGAACGAGAAACAATACGAAGATATACGCTGAGAATCTGAACATTGAGGACACTCCTGCGGCCCGGCCTGCCGGCCCGCCGTCTTATTAGAGCCTTGAGACCCGACAAAAGTTTCGTCCGCCGAAAATGCCGTGCAACTCATACACCTGGCAGTGATTTTTTCTCAAAGCCGAGGCATGAGAGGACCGGCAGGCGGGGATATTTCTGGAAGCGAGGGTCGGTCAGAGCCAGCCGGCAGAGAAAGAATACCGAGCCCCGATCCGACTCGATCCGCCGCGCATGCATGCAGTTCTCGCAGAGTCCGGGCAGCGTTTGGGGCGGTGCCTCTTGTGGTGGCGGGCGCATGGGCTCAGGATAACAGCCAAGCTATCGTGCCTTTCGCGTTCTCACGCTTGCGAGCCTCATCGCCGATATTTGAATGAATTCATGAAGTCCGCGAACTTGTCATCCTGAGCGGAGTGGCGGCTTCGCGCAGCGAAGCCGCGGCGCAGTCGAAGGACCCCTACCCTGTTATCCGCAGCCGGCAGCGTATATTTTGCTGCGTGACAGACGCTCGCACCGTATTCTTCGGCGGACAGAAGAGCTATAGGCGTCCTTCGACTCCGTCAGGACGACACTCCCGAAAATCGACGACTGCACAGCACCCTCTTGACTTCGCTTAATCTTCGCCTACAATAATTCCTATGGCAATCACTCGACGGCAACGGCAGGTCTACGACTTCATCTCTGAATTCGTGCAGAAGAATGGGTACTCGCCTTCGTTTGAAGAGATTGGACAAGGCCTGGAGCTGAGTTCTCTGGCGACGGTGCACAAGCACATTTCCAACCTGGAAAAAAAGGGACTGCTCACTCGCGACTACAACCGCAGCCGATCGATCGACCTGCTGCCGCCCAAGGGCCGGCTCAAGCAAGCCATGGCGGTCAACACCACGATGGTGCTGCCGCTGGTGGGCCGCATCGCGGCGGGCCAGCCCATCGAAGCCGTGCAAAGCAACGAAACCATTTCCCTCGCCGACTTCGTGCGCTCCAAGGAAGTGTTTGTGCTCGAAGTGCGCGGCGATTCCATGCAGGACGAGGCCATTCTCAACGGCGATTATGTGATGGTGGAAAAAAGCCGGACGGCGCATAACGGCGATATCGTCGTGGCCCTGGTGGAAGGAACCGATGCGACCCTGAAACGCTTCTATCGCGAAGGCGAAAATATCCGCCTGCAGCCCTCGAATGCCAGCATGCGACCCATCATCGTTCCCGCCGCTTCTGTCGAGGTGCAGGGCCGCGTGATCGGCGTGCTGCGAAAGTACTGACCAGTCGTCGGCCTTCAGTCGTCGGCTCTCAGCAACCCCAAAAACAATAGCGCCCGGGCGACAATCCCCGGGCGCTTTAAAGTTTACTGGCCGACGACTGCAGACTGACGACTGCCTTACCCGACGTGCTTGTCAATCGCCTTCTGGATGGTTTCCTTGGGCACGTAGCCTACGATCTGTTCCTTCACCTGTCCGCCCTTGAATACCAGTAGAGTGGGGATGCCGCGGACTCCGTAGCGCATCGGCGTGGCGCTGTTGCTGTCGACGTCCATTTTGCCGACCTTGATCTTGCCGTGATAGTCCTTCGCGAGTTCGTCGACAATGGGAGCGAGCGCACGGCAGGGTCCGCACCAGGCCGCCCAGAAATCCACCAAAACGGGCTGCTCTGACTTCAGAACATCCTGGTCAAAGTTCGCGTCCGTCACTTCCAAAATTCCGTTGCTTGCCATTTCTCCTCCGGGAGTGCCGTCCGCCGTGAATCCAGTTTGGGGAACGGTCGATCAGCCAACGTTGGCTGCATCTATCGTAACACCTGATTGGATGCATCGCAGCCGCAGAAGTCGCAAACGCCGTTTCCGGTTTCCAGCTCCTGGTTTCCGCCGGACGCAGAAAACAGTCCACCCGGCGGTCATAAAAAAAGCGCCCTGAACCGTTAAGTTCAGGACGCCTCGGCAGCCCTCCCCCAGAACTGCCAAACCACGAGATGGATATTAGGGCCGCTGCATGCGGGTGTAAACGTCACTTTGGTAACTCGCGAACAGATACGAGACACAGAGGAATGGGAAATGAAGATCGCGGTTGGTGATCGCGGCTTCAGCGCTTTTGCCACGTTCCGCCCGCGTCGTCGGTGGTCCAGGTTTCGCGAGTGGCGGTGGTAAGTTTGCCGTGTTTGGGATCACTGAACTCGAGGGTCACGATATCCGAGGTCAGCGGCTTGCCGTCGTCCTCGGGGATGACTTGAATCCAGTGCCGGCCGGCGTCGGAAGAATGGTAGAGTGCGCCGGCCGCGCCTCCCACCCATATGTCCGAATCGTCAACCGCCAGCGCGCGGAGTACAAGGTTGTTCGCCACCTGGATGGTCTGCCAGGTTTTGCCGGAATCGAACGAGTGCTGCAGGGCGCCATCGTCAGAAAGAGTCCAGCGGGTCGCAACCTGCCCCGGCCGTGCTCGCTTCGCATAATCGCCCAAGGTGGTTTGCGCAATTCCGGCGGATAGAGCGTCCGCAGCGCGGCCTCCGACGGCCATCGCGTCCGCCGCGGCGGGAGCGGCCTGAGCTTTCTTCTGCGCTTTCAGCTTCTGCGCTTCCTGCTCCTGCGACTCCTCGCTTGACGATTCGTCTTTCTCTTTCTTCTTCCGTTCCGCGGTTTGCGCGGTCTCGAGCTCCGCGGTGGCTGCGCCCTCAACCGTAACTGTTTCCGTCATGGTCTTCGGCACATAGTCCGCGGCACGGTTGCGGGCCTCGGCGACGGGCGCGGCCGCGACAGTTCTTCCGGCCGGAAGTGGGGCGGGAGCCGCCGCCACCAACGCCGGAGCCGAGGGCTGGTCGGAGGATTTGACCGCGGCTCGGCTGTCCAGCCGGTTGCCGTTCAGTTGATCCTTTTCATTTTGCTCCAGCCGTTGTGGAGCGGGCACTCCGGCGCGGGATGCGACATTCCCTGCAATCATGCTCTGGCCGCGCTGTTTGGCCAGGTTACCGGCAACCACAAATTCGCGGTCCGACTGGATCGGCGACGCGGGTGGAAGCTTCGCCGCCAGCTCTTCGCCCGGCTTCAGAACTTTGCTGTCCGCGACGGTAGCATCCGCGGCTGCGGGAGGCTTTTCTGCAGGCTCCGCACCTTGCCGGCGGCCATAGTGGAGCGTCACCGCCGCGCTGACCACGACCACGCAAGCCGCCAGCGCACCCCAGCGAAGTACCGGCCAGCTCAGCCATCGCGCGCCTCCCGCGCCCGGCAATGGCGCGGGCATGGCATCGGTCTCGGGGATCGCCAGTGCGACGACGTCGCGGCAACCGGCGCATTCCGCCAGGTGTTGCAGCAGCAGGGAACGCTCGCGATCGTTCAACGATTTTTCGGCGAACGCGGCCAGCAGGTTGGGATCGGGATGGTCCCCGGGCTTCTCCGCCCCTTGCAAACGGCGTTGCACGATTTTTGGAAGCTGCTCCATTTTCTTTCGCCCTGAAGGGCCTTGTCGCCGGCTTTGTCTACCCGGAGCTTGCGCCCCGGGCTCTATTCTTACGCCGCTTCGCGGCTGCGACTCGCCACCTCGCGGCTACGGTTTCGCCGCGGGCCTGTGGCTCGAGCCTGCCTCAACCGCCCGATGTCCGAGGTCCGACGTCTGACGCCCGAACCTCCCCCTTCTTATCAGAGAACGCTGGCGGACCGGTTTCTTGCGCCACCCGCTCGCGGATATTCAATCGCAAGTCACGTACATCTGCCTCCATGGCGTCTTCAGCCTGGCGGCGGCTCATGCCCTTGCGCTCGAGCGTGGTCAGAATGTGCTTGCGCAGGGACTTGGCCAGTTTATCGAGCTTGCGGCTGATCGTGGACTCGTGCACGGCGAGCGTGCGAGCGATCTCCGCCAGGGTCCGGCCATCCAAATAATAAGATGCCAGAATGAAGCGCTCCTCCGCGGAGAGGGCGGACAAGACTTCGTCGGTCGCAGTTTCCAATCGGGGATCGATTGCGATGGCGGGGTCAGGAGCAGCGGCGGCAAACTGGACGCCGTCTTCACTCTCCTCGTCGAGGCTGACCAGGCGGCGCTGGCGGCGAAAGCGGTTGACGAATTCCTGCGCCAGCACGGTGCGCAGCCAGCCTTCCAGGGAGCCCCGCCCGGTGTAGGAAGCAAGTTTTGAAACGCGCTGACCGTCGCGGGTGGTGGTTCCGTAGAGATCGGCGTAGAGGGAATCTGCCAGTTCGCGCGCGGCCGAACTCTCTTTGGCGATGTAGGCCGCGATGTCGTAAAGCTTCTCGCGGTAGCGCGCCATGAAGATTTCCCAGGCTCGTTCCTGACCAGCGGCGCAGGCGCGGGCCAGAGCCAGTTCTTCCACTCGCAAGCCGGCGAAGAACTCAGCCGTCTCCTGCGCCGACGCACCCGCCGGCAAGTACCTGGCGGCCACCTCGTCAAGAATGGCGCTGAACTGCTCGCGACTGAGCCCCGAATTTCCACTCTTTGCGTACAGGTCGGCGATCATTGATTCCAACCCCGTGGATTCCAACCGCGCGGATTCCAACCCCGCAGCAGCTTCCACTATGGGTTGGACACCGCGCTCGGTCACATTGGGCTTGAACATGGCGGGCAGCCATTCCGGATGCTATCAACATTTGTGCTGCAAGAAGCTGAATATTTGGCGTTCCTGGTGTAAGCGCGGGCACTGCCGGAGCGGCGGGCGAGACACCTGCCGGACTGCCGGCAAGTCGTCGGCGCTATACAGGAGGAACACCATGAATCCCAAGCTTTTGTTCGTACTTCCAGCGCTCGCGCTTGTGGGGGTAGCCTTGTTTCTGCCGTGCCGTGTCCCCGCGGGCGGAATGCCGCCGGCATCGGGTTACACCGTCCTCGCGCCGATTCGGCACGGCAACCTGACGGTATTCCCGGTGGTGGCCGCGCGCTCTTATGACACCGAGGAATTTCTCACCCTGGACGAAGGCCTGCGCTCGGGCGAGGTGATCGTGACCGAGTCCGGAAGCCTGCAGACCCTCATCCGCAGGCGACGAACCGTCCCTCTTCCGAGTGGGGCGCAGGTTAACCAGCTGGTATTGGTCAATAACTCAAAACGGCCGCTTATCCTGCTGGCCGGCGAAATCGTGACCGGGGGAAAACAGGATCGGGTCATCGGCAAAGACCGCATTATTCCAGCGGACAGCGATCCCATCGATCTCGGCGTTTTCTGTGTTGAGCCGGGCCGCTGGGTGGGCAGCAGTGACCGCTTTGGAGTAGGAAAAGCGGTTGCGGGCGGGGTCCCGGCGCCGATGGCAGCCCCTAATGTCCGCGCCAAGGCGATGGCCGATAAAGACCAGCAGCAGGTGTGGTCGGAGGTGGCCAAAACCCGGGCCGCCATGGCCGAAACGGTGACGGTCGAGGGGGCGGCACAAGCCATCAACGGGACGAGTTCCTATGCCCGCGTGATGCAAAACGACGACGTGAAACAGAGAGTCGACTCGGTCGCCGGTCCCATCCAGCGAAACTACCAGAGCCTGATGCAGCAGCTGCGCGACCAGCACGCGGTGGGAGTGGTGGTCGCGGTGAACGGCCAGATGGTCTGGGCCGATATCTTCGCGAGCACCAACCTGCTGGAAAAATACTGGCCCAAGCTGGTGCAGTCCTACGCCGCCGAAGCCGTCGTGACCCGAACCAGGGACCGCGAGGCTGACATCAAGCAGGCGCAGGAGTTTCTCAATCACCTGGACGGACGTCATGAGACCGTGGACAGCGAACCTGGACTCTATCGGCACACCGAAATCGCGGGTGACGGTTTCAGGGCGTTCGAGCTGACGTCGCTGCTCCCCAAGACCGGCTTCGATCTGCACGTAGCAAAAATGACAGACTGAAATCTAGTTTCCTTAAATGATGGAGGATGTGCGTCCGTCCGTCTCTCGCACCGGCCGGTGCAAAGACCGGCGGGACGCCCGTCCTCCATCTGGTTTGTCGGTGACACTCAACTGAAAGCCGGAAACTGGCTTACCGGTTGGCTTCGTACCAGCTTCTCCAGGATGAGGAGTCGTTGGGCAGGTTCTGGCCTGTAATGTCGCGCAACGCTTGGTACACCCAGCCATGAGTTTGCTCGTCCAGCGACGCGTCGTCGGCATAATCCAGTAGTTGCGGAATCACGCTGCGGCGCTGCTCCTGGGTGAGCATGCCGGATTGCGCCAGGCTGCAGGCCGCGCGCTCCCGGACCATGGGCGATGCGTCGTCGTGGAACGTCTTCAGCAGCGGAGCGATGGTCTCGTTGGTTCCGAGGTAGGCCAGGCCCTCGACCGCCCAGTGGCGGACTTCCGGATCGGAATCTTGCAGCTGACCGACCAATATCTCGTTGACGCGTTGCGGCTCAACGCCGCGGTTGCCCAGAAGACCGAGCTCCCAGAGCGCCCAGACCCGTTGCGACCGTTCTCCGCTTTGCGCCTGCGGCGCCAAATGCTCTACCGTCGCCGGCGACTTGACCGCTCCCATGGCCGCCAGGTCCAATTCGATTGCAGCCGCACGGACCCGCAGGTCGTTGGAGTTAAGCGCGGTGGTGATCAGCGAATTGAACTGGGGGGTGAACTTCAGCTTCCCCCACCAGCCTTCGACCCGGCCGGCAATCTGGTCGTTGGCGCCGTCATAGTGGTTGATGGCGCGCGCCAGGAGCCCCTCCGCCTGCCGCTGCGGGGTCTGGCCGTCCAGGCTCTCGATCTCGTGTTCGGAAAGCACGGCGGGAGAAGCCGGTTCCGCTTTGCCGTGCAGGCTAAGAAAGCCGGCGATCTGGTCAAAGGCCGCCCGCGCATTGCCCGTGGCAAAGAATCCGGCCAGCATGATCCCCGCCGCCACGGCGAAAAGAACACGCCAGCTTCCTGACTGCGGATCGATCGATTGATCCAGCTTCAGGCTGGTGCCCGGCCGTATCGTGCCGTATTCCGGCACCGGCTCGGGTCGCGGATCTCCTTCCCAGGAATGCATAAAAGCAGTCTAAGGGCGGCCCGAGATAGGGTAAAGTTACGGTCGAGTACTTTGGTATTACCTTTTCATTGAGGTAGTTGCAAATGAAGCCCCTGAAGCAGTTGTGGATTGCGAAGGCCAGCGTCACGCTGGTCACACTGGTGATGGTTACGTCTGGTTGGGCGGCCGCGCCCGGCTACCACGTGACCAAAACCTACAAGCTCGGCGGCGATGGAGGATGGGATTACCTGACGTTCGACCCTGCCTCGAATCGTCTGTACATTTCCCGATCGACGCACGTCATCGTGATCGACGCCGATTCCGGACGGCCGGTGGGCGATATTCTGGACACTCCCGGCGTGCATGGCATCGCCCTGGCGCCGGAGTTCGGCCGCGGCTTTGTCAGCAACGGCCGTGAGGGAACCGTTAGTGTTTTCGATCTGAGCAGCCTAAAAGTTCTCAACAAGATCAAGGTCGGCGAAAACCCGGATGCGATTCTCTACGATCCGGCCAGCAAGCGCGTCTTCACCTTCAACGGCAGAAGTGATGACGTAACTGCCATCGACGCGGCCAAGGGCGAGGTTCTAGGTACGATCAAGGTAGATGGGAAACCGGAGTTCGCGGCCAGCGATGCAAAAGGCGAAATCTTCGTCAACATCGAAGACAAGAGCGAGCTCATGGCGCTTGATCCCAACAAATTAGAGGTGAAATCGCGCTGGCCGCTGGCGCCTTGCGAAGAACCATCCGGATTGGCCATTGATCGAAAACATCGGCGGCTGTTTTCCGGTTGCGGCAACAAGGTGATGGCCGTCGTGGATGCCGATAGTGGAAAGGTCGTCTCCACGCTGCCGATCGGCGGAGGCGTCGACGCCGCAGCATTCGATCCCGAAACCGGACTGGCCTTCGCTTCCTGCGGCGAGGGCGTGCTCACGGTCGTACGCGAAGACTCGCCGGACAAATTCAGTGTCGCCGAGAGCGTTCCGACCAGGCGCGGCGCGCGCACCATGGCGCTCGATCCGGGGAAGCATCGGATTTTTCTGGTGACCGCGGAATTCGGGCCGGCACCGGCCCCGACCGCGGACCAGCCTCGTCCCCGGCCGGCCATCTTGCCTGACAGCTTTGTAGTCCTGGTGGTGGAAAAATAAGAGCGGCAATTCGCTACATGACGGCGGGAACACTGATGGCCATTACCGCCAGCACGCGGCTCAACTCCCGGCGGACAACCGCCACGGTTGTCAGCAGAAACTTCTTACGCCCTTCGTCGGCTTCCACCAGAATGGGATGCCGATGATAGAAGGCATTGAAAAGCTGCGCCAGCTGGAACGCGTGTTTGGCCAGGTACGCCGGCTCGGTCGTGACGATGGCTTGATCAATGATGTAGGAAGTTTTCGCAGCCGCCAGCCATAGTTCCCATATTTCGTTGGCTGCGTCTCCACTCAGGTGTTTCGCCAGATCGGCCGTCGAAGGCCGGGCCGACGGATTCCGGTCAAATTCCTCGGGATCGAAACCGCCCTTGCGGAAGATGTTGGCGGCGCGCACCGCGGCATACTGTGCGTACGGACCGGTCTCGCCTTCGAAGCTCAACGCCTCTTTGAAATCGAACGCGATCACCGATGACTTGGTGAACTTCAACATGAAATAGCGCAGCGCACCAATCGCAATCTGGGTCGCGATGATGATGCGCTCGGCGTCCGTGAGTTGAGGATGGCGCCCGTCCACCTCGTTCTTCGCCGACACGATCAGCCGGTCAAGCAAATCGTCAGCTTTCACCCCAAAGCCCTTGCGGCCCGACACTTCAATGTAGGGACGGCCCTTGTCTTCCTCGGAAAGCTGATAACCCAGTTCGGCGGCGCAGCGCGGGGTGAGCGCCACCATTTCGTAGGAGAAGTGGGTGTAGTGGTCGGCCTGCTCGTTATATCCGAGGCCGCGCAGGGCTTCGATGACAGTGTTCTGGGCCTCCGACTGGCGAGCGTCAATCACGTTGTAGATTTCCGCCACGCCGCCGAAATGAGGATGGTCGAGCGCGCCGACCGCGGTCGAGAGCCAGCAATCATGCCCGTTGGGATAGCGATAAAATTTCCGGTACCCGAAATCGCGGCCCAGCAGGCCAAACTTCCAGAGGTGGTAGGCGATGTCTTTTCCGACGTAGCCAACCGTGCCATTCGAGCGCACGATCACCTTCTGATCTTCCTCGGCGACATCATCGACCTCGGCGTCCCCGGCGGGAACCTCCACACCCTCTGTGATTTCAGATTTTGACGTCCCCGCCCGCCGCATCACCCAGCAGCCCTTATTCTTCCCTTCGCCCTCGAAGAAGAGAACGCCTGCATCCTTCAGCTTGGTAAAAGCGGCATCCCAGAAATGCAGATGGAGAATGTCGCTCTCCCGCGGCAGGAAGTCATATTCGATGTCGAGACGATCCATGGTCTCGAGATGTCGCCGCAGGACGGCGATAGAAATCACGTCGGCCACGGCGGCACTCTCATTGTTGCCTTCCTCGATCGCGTGCAGCGCCTGCTGGCGAACCGCCAGGTTCTGCTTGTCTTCGGCGTACCAGTGCGCGACGCGGGCGTAGAGGTCCCAGCAGTAGTAGTCGAAGCGCGGTTGGCGAGTCAGCTGCTCGATCTCGGCGCGTGACTTTTTCTCAATATTCAGAAATCCGACAACCACGTCGGCAACTTGCACTCCGGTGTTGTCAATGTAGTTCTGAACATCCACTTCCCGGCCCGCGAACCTCAGCAGCCGCACAAACGTGTCTCCGAGAATGGCATTGCGTAGGTGCCCGACGTGGGCCGCTTTATTGGGATTTATGCTGGAGTGCTCAACCAGAATCTTGCCCTCGGGTACCTCGGGCCGAGGCTTTTCGTCGGCAATCAGGGAAGCGGCAAGATCTTCGCGCTTGAGTCGCGCGTTGATATATCCGGCGCCCGCCAATTCCAGTCTCTCGAAGCCGGGGATGGGGCCGATCCCGTTGACAACTTCTTCCGCGATCTTGCGCGGGGCCTTGCGCAGTGTCTTGGCCAGCTCGAAAGCCAGGGGAAGGGCGTACTCGCCGAATTCCACCTTGGGCGGCTGTTCGATAACGATTTTGGCCAGATCCAGGGCATAAGCGCGACGCAGAAACTCGCGCACGTGCTGGGCCAGCCGTCGTTCGAGATGGCGATACAAGAATTCCCCTAAACTATTGAAGAAAAGAGTGATTGTAGCAAACTGGACCGGACCGCAAGGTTTGACGGCAAATGCGGCCTTCCCTATGATGAAAAACGTCGTTGGTCGTTGGCCCTCGGTCGTCGGCCTTTCGCTGTCGGCGCGTCCTCAGAACAACGGTTTTTGCCAACGGCCGAGGGCCAACGGCCAACGACGGGTTCTCCCCAATGACGGTTTTCCCATGCGCATAGCCTACCTCGACTGCTTTTCCGGCGTGAGCGGAGACATGTTCCTCGGCGCTCTGGTCGACGCGGGCGTGCCGGCCAAGCTCTTCGAAGAAACCGTCGCGGCTCTCAATATCGGGGCCCGCCTGGAGATTTCTCGGGTCAGCCGCAGCGGCATTACCGCCACCAAGGTCGATGTCTTCGTGCACGGGGAAAAGGAATTGCCCCGCGAGGTTTTCTTCGAGCAGCAGAGTCGAGCGCAGAAACATGAACACCGGCACGATCATGGACATGAGCATGCGCCTGAGCACGTTGAACTTCGCGAACATAATTACAGTCAGTCCGGACATGACGGCACGCGGGCGGGGGCGCCCGCGCCACACGTGCATGAACACGGACGCGGACTGAAAGAGATACGCGAGATCATCCGAGCGGCCGGTATCAGCGAGAGCGCAAAGCCTGTCGCGATCGCTATCTTTGAAGCGCTGGGCAGGGCGGAAGCCCGGATCCATAACACGGATATCGAAAGCGTGCACTTCCACGAAGTGGGCGCAGTCGACGCCATGGTGGATATCGTCTGCGCCGCCGTTGGATCGCAGGCGCTGGGAGTGGATGAAATTGTGTGCTCGCCGCTGAATGTCGGCGGAGGCAGCGTGCAGTGCGCGCACGGAGTTCTTCCCGTGCCGGTCCCGGCCACGGTAGAACTGTTGCAGGGCGCGCCCGTTTATTCCTCCGGCATTCAGGTGGAACTGGTCACTCCAACCGGCGCGGCGATCGTGAAGACGCTGGCCAGGCGGTTCGCGCCGTTCCCCGCCATGACGATTGAGAAATCGGGCTACGGCGCGGGCTCGCGGGACTTTCCCGGGCACGCCAACGTGCTTCGGCTGACCATTGGTGAGGCGCAGCCAAAATTTGCCGAGAACACTTCGCTGGAAACCATCAGCGTGCTCGAAGCCAACCTCGATGACCTCAATCCGCAGGTTTTCGGCTACGTGGTTGAACGATTGCTCGAAGCCGGGGCGTTGGACACTTTTGCCGTGCCCATCCAGATGAAGAAAAATCGGCCAGGAATGTTACTGACCGTATTGGCGAAGCCGGAAGATGCGCCCATGCTGACGGAGATCATTTTCACTGAAACCAGCACGCTGGGCGTGCGGCGGCGCGAGGAGCAGCGTCAGGCTTTGGCGCGAAAGTGGATCAATGTAGTAACCCGCTGGGGAGATGTGCGCTTGAAGATTGCCAGCATGAACGGCACTATCACCAATTACGCGCCGGAATATGAAGATTGCAAAAAACTCGCGGCTGAAAATCATGTTCCACTGAAAAGCGTGATGAACGAGGCCACGGAGGCCTACTTGAAAGCCCGGAAGAGCTGAAGCAGGCCCGCTCGATCCAACCGTCAACACCCGAGCCCAGATGAGCAAAAAGTTCTACATCACGACCCCGATCTATTACGTGAACGCGCGTCCGCACATCGGACATGCCTACACCACCATTGCCTGCGATTCGATTGCCCGGCGCCAGCGCATGATGGGCTGCGATACCTACTTCCTCACCGGCACCGACGAGCACGGGCAGAAAATCGAGCGCGCTGCGCAAGCCGCCGGAAAAACTCCCCAGCAGCTCACCAATGAAGTCTCCGCCGAGTTCCGCGCGCTTTGGGACCGCATGGGACTGACGTACGACGATTTCATCCGCACCACGTCCGACCGCCATAAGCAGGGCGTGCAGGCACTGTGGCGACGCATCCGCGACAACGGGTACATCTATAAAGGCAGCTACAGCGGGCAGTATTGCGTGTTCGATGAACTCTACGTGGACGTGGCCGGCCCGGGCGCGCCCTGTCCCGAATGCGGGCGCCCGACGGAAACCGTGCGCGAGGAAAATTATTTCTTCAAGCTCTCCGACTTCCAGGACAGGCTGCTGGAGCTCTACACCAGTCAGCCTGATTTCATCCGTCCCGAAACGCGGCGCAATGAGGTCATGTCATTCGTGCGCTCCGGCTTGCGTGATTTGTCGGTGAGCCGCAGCACGTTCTCCTGGGGGATTCCTGTTCCCGACGATCCCAAACACGTGATCTATGTCTGGCTGGATGCGCTGGCGAATTACATCACTGCGTTGGGCTATGGTTCGGAAGACCCGGAAAAGTACGACAAGTATTGGCCGGCCGATGTGCAGATGATCGGCAAGGAAATCGTGCGCTTCCACTGTGTCTACTGGCCTGCGTTTCTGATGGCTGCGGGCCTGCCCCTGCCGCAGAAGATCATGGCGCATGGCTGGCTGCTGTTTGAAGAAAGCAAGATGTCAAAGTCGCGCGGAAACATCGTGCGCGCGGAAACCATTCTCGACGTGCTGGGCTCCGATGCCCTGCGTTACTTCCTGTTGCGCGAAATTGTCTTCGGGCAGGACGGGTCCTTTTCCTTCGACGCCCTGGTGCAGCGCTACAACGCCGATCTGGCCAACGGCCTGGGTAATCTGGCCAGCCGCACGCTCACCATGATCACGCGCTACTTCAAAGGTGAGGTGCCGTATCCTTCGCGCGCCGCGACGCGCACCGCGGAAGAAAGCGGCATTGTAGAAACTGCAACCCGGACAATTGCGGAATTTAACTCCCTATTCGAGCAATGCCAGTTTTCGCGCGCCTTGGAAGCAGCCTGGAGCCTGGTGGGAGCCGTCGACAAGTACATCGTCGAGACTCAGCCCTGGGCGCTGGGAGAAAAACAGGACGACGAAAGCCGCTCCCGCCTGGCCACCATTCTCTACACCAGCGGGGAAGCCCTGCGCATCGTGACCGCGCTGGCCCACCCCGTGATCCCCGAGGCCACTGCGAAAATCTGGGGACAGCTTGGGCTGGGTGATATCAGAAAATTTTCCTTGTCGGATCTGCAGTGGGGACAGCTCAAGCTGGGCACAAAGCTCGGCGATGTGCAGCCCGTCTTTCCGCGCGCCGACAAAAGCGCAATTGAAAGGATGCAGCAAATGGAAGAAAGCGGACGCGGTACTACTGCCGCAGTCGAAGAAAACAAGATTGACATTCCCGCGCCAGCCGCCAGCACCCCCGCGCCGAAACCCGCCGCGGCCGTGCCCGATGGCAAGATCAGCATTGAAGATTTCGCCAAAGTCGAACTGCGCGTGGGCCAGGTGAAAGTCGCCGAAAAGGTCAAAGGGGCCGACAAGCTGTTGCGCCTTGAGGTTGATCTCGGAACTGAAACTCGCCAGGTGGTGGCCGGGATCGCCGAGGCCTATGCGCCGGAAACCCTGGTAGGCCGCAAGGTCGTGATCGTCGTGAACCTGGCGCCGCGAAAATTACGCGGACTGGAATCGAATGGCATGATCGTGGCGGCATCACCCGAGGGCGGGAAACCGGTGCTGGCAGCCTTTTTAGAAGATGTGCCCGTGGGGACGAGATTGAAGTAAACCGGGCGTCGGACCTCGGGCGTCGAACCTCGGACAGACCCCAGGCTCAATCTGAATCTCCGCGATCCACCGTGAAAGGTCCGAGGTCTGACGCCGGAGGTCCGAAGTCCGATGTTCATAGACTCCCACGCCCATCTCGAGATGGAGCAGTTCGACACCGACCGCGAGGCCATGATCGCCCGCGCCCGCGATAGCGGTATTGAAAAGATCGTCGCCATCGGCAGTGGAACTGGGCCGGGTTCACTGGACTGCGGCGTTCGACTCGCCGAGCGGCACGAATTTATTCTCGCGACCATCGGAATCCATCCGCATGAAGCCAAGCTGGCTACAGATGCCGACTTTCAAGAGCTCGAGCAATTGGCGAAGCGGCCCAAGGTCATCGCCTGGGGTGAAATCGGGCTGGATTACTTCTACGACCACTCACCGCGCGAGTTGCAGCAGCAAGTATTCCTCCGGCAGATGGAGCTGGCGCGCGCGGCCAAGCTGCCCATCGTGATTCATTGTCGGCCTTCCGCGGACAGCCAGAACGCCTGGGACGATTGCCTCAATCTGCTGGAACAGCATTGGAGACCCAGCGGGCTGGGGGGAATTCTGCACTGCTTCACCGGGACCTGGCCTTACGCCCAGCGGGCCCTTGACCTGGGGTTCATGATTTCTTTCGCGGGTAACGTGACCTTCCCCAAAGCGCAGCTCATCCGCGATGCCGCCAGAGAAGTGCCCCTGGAACGAATGCTGATCGAAACCGATTCGCCGTTTCTCGCGCCGGTGCCGCATCGCGGCAAGCGCAACGAGCCCGCATTTGTGAAGGAAGTGGCCCGGCAACTGGGCGAGCTCCGAGGGCTTTCGACGGAGGACGTGGGGAAACATACCGCCGCCAACTTCTACGACTTTTTCAAACTCGCTGAATCCAACGAAAACAAAGAACTGAGGCGTTGAAACCGCTTCTTCTGATAACCTCAGAGGTTACATTTTCATAATTCCCAGAGAGCGCTACAGACATGCCCGAAAACACCTTTGATATCGTGAGCAAAATCGATCTGGAGGAGGTCTCCAACGCCATCCAGCAGGCCTCGAAGGAAGTCCACACCCGCTTCGATTTGAAGGACTCGAAATCCAGGATCGAACTCGAGAAAGACGCGATCGTCCTGCACTCCATCGACGAATATAAGCTGAAATCGGTGAGCGACATCCTGCAGCAAAAGCTGGCGAAGCGCGGCGTGCCGCTCAAAGGGCTGACCCACGGCGTCATCGAATCGGCCCTGGGAGGCACCGCCAAGCAGAAGATCACGCTTCAGCAGGGCATCCCGATGGAAAAGGCCAAGGAAATCGTAAAGCTGATCAAGACCTCGAAAAATAAGGTGCAGGCGTCGATTCAGGGCGACCTCATACGGGTAAGCGGTAAAGACCGCGATACCCTGCAGGAGGTCATTGCCCTGCTGAAACAGCACGATTTCGGGATCGACATGCAGTTTACAAATTACCGGACGAACTAGATTTCACCACGGAGACACTGAGACACGGAGAGCACCTTGGCAAGGAAAGGCGCAAATAACATGATTCTCTCCGCGTCTCCGTGCCTCCGTGGTTAATAAAACGACATGAGCATGCCGGCCGCCATCAACGGGAAGGAAATCTTCGAGCTGCTGCGCGAAGACCTGGCGGCCATCGAGCGGGAGTTCGGCCGGGACACGGTTTCGGGCGTCGAAGCCATCACCGAGATCGGCGAATATCTGCGGGGAGGCGGCGGCAAGCGCATTCGTCCCGCGCTGCTGCTGCTGGCGGCAAAATTGTTCGACTATCAGGGACGCGGCGCTATCCGCCTGGGCGCAGTCGTCGAGATCATCCACACCGCTACTCTGGTTCACGACGACATTATTGATGAAGCCCAGACGCGGCGCGGCCGGCCTGCGGCCAATACCCAATGGGGCAACTCGAAGTGCGTGCTGGCCGGCGACTGGCTCTACATGCAGGCCTTCAAGGTCGCTGTGCAGGAGCGCAATTTCCGCATTCTTGACACGCTGATCGACCTGACCCAGCAGATGGTCGAAGGCGAACTCCTGCAGATGGAGAAGCTGGGCAAGCTCATTACGCTCGACGAGTATTTTGATTTGATCTTCCGCAAGACCGCCTGCCTGTTTTCGGTCTGCATGCGCATGGGCGCGATTCTGGGCGGCGCCAGTCCCGAACAGGAAGAAAATCTGGGGCAGTACGGGCGCGACCTGGGCATGGCATTCCAGATCGTGGACGATGTGCTCGACCTCACCGCCTCAGAAAGCGTCCTGGGAAAGCCCGTGGCCAGCGACTTGCGAGAAGGCAAAGTCACGATGGCCGTAATTCATGCCCTGGAGCGCTGCACGCCTCGCGAACGGGAAATGATCGAGACTGTGGTGCGGGAGCGCGCCTTCGACCGGGTCACACATCGCGAAATCATCGCGATTCTGGAGCGCTATGGATCGCTCGAAGCCGCCACCGCGCGCGCCCTCCAGTACGCCACTCTGGCGCGTAACGCGATCTGCAGTTTCCCCGACAGCGAATTCAAGCGCGCCCTGTTGTGGGCGCCGGATTTTGTGGTGGCGCGAGAGAAGTAAGCATCAGGCCCGCCGCCGGAAGCAGCAGCGTCCACGTAGGGACAAATGTCCCACCCACCCAGCCGAGCCCAGCTCGGCAGACGCGTCGAGCATCACGGAGTTCGCGTTGATTCTGCCTCATCGAGCTTGCATGGCCGCAACACTTTGTTCGCCCGGGCTCCGAATTAGATCATCCGCCGTCCCGATATGAATCCATTCCTTCGCCGGCGACCGTCCATGCCACGGGCAGAGCGCGGCGGGATCCGGCATTTTTCTTTATACTAACGTAGCCGGATAGCGCTCACGGATGCAGCCTTTACTCTCTTTAATCGGACACCACGGGTATCTCCTGGTATTTTTCATTGTCCTCGCCGAGGCCGTAGGATTGCCCGTTCCCGCCGCCGTAGCCCTGGTGGCGGGCGGCGCAGCCGCGGCCGCCGGGATGCTGGGCGTATTCCGGCTGTTACTGCTGGCGGTCCTGGCCATGATGACGGGCGATATTCTGCTCTTCGTTGCGGGACGATACATGGGCTGGGGTCTGCTGGGCTTCCTCTGCAAACTCTCGGTGAACCCGGAAACCTGCATCCTGCGATCGGCGGAATCGTTTTACAAGCGCGGCAAGGCGACCCTCCTGTTCGCCAAATTCCTTCCCGGAATCAACACCATGGCGCCGCCGCTGGCGGGCAGCATGCGAATGCCGCTGGACGATTTTCTGCGGCTCGATGTCGCCGGCGCCTCCTTATACGCCACGGTGTATGTGGCGGTCGGCTTCCTGTTTCGCGATTTTCTGGTGTCTCTGATACGCGGCTTTCAAACCGCGGGACGGGCGGTCGAAGCAGCGACCGTGCTCGCGCTCGTCGGTTATGCCCTGTACCGGGTCTGGCTCTATCGCAAGCACGCCGTGTACCGCGTCGTACCGCGGATACAGGTGGAGGAAGTGACCCGCATGCTGGCGTCCGAGGAAAGAGACAAGGTCCTCCTCATGGACGTCCGCAGCCACGGCTACTACGACGCGCAGACAGCGCGCATCAAGGGATCCATCCGGCTCGAGCCCAACAACCTGAAGGAAGAACTCAAAAACATACCCAAGGACAAAGACATTTACGTCTACTGTACTTGAGCGCGCGAAGCGACCAGCGCCCGGGTGGCGCATATGCTGCGGGAAGAAGGATTCAACGCGTTCGTGATCGTGGGCGGACTGGCGGCCTGGCGCAAGGCGGGTAACCCGCTCGAACCCGTCCCGCGCGATGACCTGGTGAAGCTGCCCACTTTCTCGTAAGGGCACAAGCCACTTAGGGACAGATGTCCTCATCTGTCCGGCGGAGCGAATCCGCTGTTTTGGCTCTCAAAAAGATCGTCGAGCTTCGCTCGACCGGACAGAGGAGGACACTTGTCCCTAAGTGGTTCGTCCGAAGTCCGACGTCCGAAGCCGCTTTTATGCCTAAGGAAATCGAGATCAAATTCCGCGTAAGTGATGCCCGCGAGCTCACGCGGCGGCTACGGGCGGCGCAGTTTCGTCAAGTGACGCCGCGGACGCATGAAAGCGACACACTTTTCGACCTTCCCGGCCAAATCCTGCGGAAACGTGGCGAACTATTGCGTCTGCGCAAGTACGGGACCGGCTGGCTCCTGACCCACAAGGCACGAAGCAAGATAACCCGGCATAAGACCCGGGTAGAGATTCAAACCGAGATCGCGGATGGCAAGCAGCTGGAAAAGATCCTTCTCGCGTTGGGCTACGTTCCGTCCTTCCGATATGAAAAGTTTCGCGCCGAATGGAGCGATGGCAAGGGCCAGGTGGTCCTGGATGAAACCCCCATCGGTTCCTTCGGCGAAATTGAAGGGCCGGCGCGCTGGATCGACCGGACGGCTCGCAAGCTCGGAATCGACCGCCAGTCATACATCACGGACAGCTACGCAGAACTCTTCTTCGCATGGAAACGACAAACCCGAAACTCCGCGAATGAGATGACATTCCGCGCTGTGCGGGACTCCACCCGGTAGCGCTATCGGTTCACAATATTTTACGTCGTGGGGAAGCGCGTCCCTCATAACCTCGCGTGCTCGCCCGCGTCTAAAAAGACAACATTCGCATCAACGGAGGCGGATTTGAGGTGGGCGTGGCGAGGCCTGTTCTGCGCGGCGGCGACCATTTTCTCAGGGTTGTCGGGAGCGCTCTTTGCCGCCCCGCCATCGAGCTTTGGCCACGTCACTATCCCCCGGGTCAACAGTCCTCCCCGGCTGGAGGACTTCCTGCAGATGAAACCGAGCCCGGCCTGGCAGGGCAAGATGGCCCAGATCGACCAGTTCGTCCAGCACACCCCGAGCGACGGAGAGCCGGTCTCGCAGCGTACCCGGTCCTACCTTGGCTATGACAGCAAGAACCTGTATGTCATCTTTATCTGCTTCGACAGTCAGCCCGCCAGGATTCGCGCCCATCTCGCGCCACGCGAGGAAATATTTGACGACGACAATGTCGAAGTGATGTTGGACACATTCCACGATCACCGCCGGGCGTATGCCTTTTTCGCCAATCCGCTGGGCGTTCAATCCGACGCACTCTGGACCGAGGGCCAGGACTTTGATTTTTCCTTCGACACCGTCTTCAGCACCGAGGGAAAGCTCACGAAAGACGGTTTCGTGATCCGGATGGCCATCCCCTTTCGCAGCCTGCGTTTTGCCTCCAACGACCCGCGAACCTGGGGCATCCTGTTGAACCGGTACATCCAGCGTGACAATGAGGGCGCATTCTGGCCCCATTTGTCGAGTCGCATCGAGGGCCGTCTGAATCAAGAAGGCGATGCCACGGGTCTGGAGAACATTTCTCCCGGGCACAATTTTCAGCTCATACCGTATGGACTATTTCGTTCCTACCGTAACCTTGACCTGCGCGATCCCGACCATCCCAGGTTCACTCAGCGCGATGCTTTTGGCCAGATCGGTCTGGATGCCAAGGCCGTCCTGAAAGACAAGTTCGTGCTGGATGCGACCGCAAATCCTGATTTCAGCCAGATCGAATCTGACGAGCCGCAAGTGACGGTAAACCAGCGCTTCGAAGTCCAGTTCCCGGAGACACGTCCGTTTTTTCTGGAAAATTCAAACTTTTTCCAGACTCCGATTCCTCTCCTCTTTACCCGTCGTATTGTTGATCCCCAATGGGGTGTCCGGCTTACGGGAAAGGACGGCCCATGGGCTGTAGGCCTGCTGGCGGCCGACGATGCCTCTCCCGGCGCGGAGGTCGCTCCCGACAATGCGTTGTTCGGTAAGCACGCGTACTTTACCGTAGGCCGGGTCAGCCGTGATATTGGAAGCCAGTCTTCCATCGGCGTAATGTTCACCGACCGCGAAGTGGGTCCCTACTTCAACCGGGTCGGCGGAATTGACGGCCGTCTTAAACTCAACGCCAACTGGGTGGCCAGCTTTCAAGGGGTAGTAAGCTCAACCTTGTGCAGCGACACGCGAAACGACACCTGCACATTCGGGACCTATCTTGCCGGACCGGCGGCGGAGTTCAACTTAAAACGCGATGGGCGAAAGCTCAATTACTTCCTGGACTACACGGACCGCAGCGACGGGTTTCGCACCTTCGCCGGTTTTGATCCGCAGCCCGACATTCACAATCTCTATCAACGGTTGCTATACAGTTTCCGTCCCGAAGGCAAGCACCTCATTTCATGGGGACCGGGGATGGAGGTTTACCACACCTACGATCACGCCGGGAATTACCTGAATTCAGGCTATCTCCCCTCGCTGAGAGCTGAATTCGTAGGCCAGACTTTTCTCACTGTCTACTACGCGAAGGAGATGGAATTGTTGCGGCCCAGGGATTTCAGCGCTCTGACCAGCAATCAGAAGTATGTTCGCCACACCACGGAAGTTGAGTTCAAGACCAGCCTCTATCGGCCCATCCTTCTCGACGTCGACTATCGGCTGGGCAGCCGGGTCAACTACGACTCGCCCGATGGTGTAGCGCCGTTTCTGGCCGGCCGAAGCAGCGTCACTGCCAGCCTGGTGGTAAGACCCACGAAGTCGATGCGCGTGGACAATACCTACCTGCTGTTCCGCCTGCACAACCGGCTGGGACCAACCGGCAGCATGAACAATCACATCATCCGTTCCCGTTGGAATTATCAGTACACCAAAAGGTTGTCGTTCCGCTTTATCGGACAATACAACGCCGTTCTCGCCAATCCGGCCTTCACGTATCTGGAGACGACCAGAAACTTCAATGCCGATTTTCTGATCACCTATCTGGTGCATCCCAGCACGGCCGTTTACGTGGGCTACAACAGCAACCTGGAAAATGTGCAATTGCCTCTAGGGAATGACGTGGATGGGGACCTTCTGCATAGCGGACGCATGAAGAACGACTCGCGGGGGCTGTTCGTGAAGTTGTCTTATCTATTTCGCTTCTAATCTTCGCGAACCACGTAGGCCCGGATGTCCTCATCCGGGCGGGTGAGCAAAGCTCGTCCACGGTTGTGTCCGTGTGGGGTGGACACTCTTGTCCGCCGCCTTTGAGGTTGATTTTGATTGATGGAAAATCCGGGAAAACAAGTTCAAAAGCGGCGGACAAAAGTGTCCGCCCCACAAACCCGGACTCTCAAAGCTGACCCTAG
>Ga0187825_10000007_pt1 | contig 31321 bp, 31 predicted proteins | sample NC_wetland_sal_i_11_FD_132421 | JGI IMG/M metagenome (GOLD analysis project Ga0187825, IMG submission 132421) | Wetland sediment microbial communities from Neuse River Estuary, North Carolina, USA - SourceSoil_5 | ecosystem: Environmental > Aquatic > Freshwater > Wetlands > Sediment | place... | reverse complement strand
CATGACATAATCGGCGTCCAGCGAAGTCTTTGATTTCAGCTTTCCGGATTTGATCATGCGCCCCAGATCGCCGGTAAGCAGCCCGGTAATATGGACCCTAGGGTCCGAGAGTCCCCGCTGTAGTTCTGCTGTGTAGTCATTCACATACTCTGGCAAGCACTCGACGAAAGTGACTTTGCGGTGCGACATCCGGCGCTGCATGGCAGTAGCGCGGTGCAATGCAGTCTGGGCAACGGTCATCGGATCATAGTGCAGGCTTGCGGCCTGAGCCATCATCTTATCGACGAACTTGTTGATCTGCGCGCGCAAACGTGCCTGCTCGCCAGAAGGATCCAAGGACAGTGCCACCCTCACGCCCACTCCACGTCGCGTATTCACCACCCCGCGCGTCCTAAGCCAACGGTAAGACTTGTCTACTGTCAGAAAGGAAACTCGAAGTTCTTTGGCAAGTTTACGAATGCCAGGCAGTTTGTCTCCAGGCTGCAGTTGCCCCGTTTCAATTCGGTAAACAAATTCGTGGGCGATCTGCAGATATAAAGGAAGGCCACTCTCGGTATTTAGTGCGAATCTTTCGTGATCCATGACGTCGTTTTGCTAACACCCCGAGTCCTAACCGCGGAGCCTCACTAAGCCTATACCACTTTTACTTAACTGCATAATTGTGTCAATGACGAAACAGATCGGGAAAAGTTTACGACTTGTAGGGGAGGGGCGAACTCACTGTGTCGTGCGAAGGTGAAGTTCACAAGTGGGCTTAATCGCCGACCTGGTCGGGGTTAAGACATTGCATATCACCAGATCTCGAGGACATCCCTGTGGCCCATTGTTAGTGCCTGAAAGAAAAGCTCCAGCACCGAAACTTAGTGGGAAATCGCTGGAGGAAAACCAGATTCGGTGCACAACTATATTTGCACCAATCGAATTTATGTGATCTAGATCTAGATCACGTTTGGCCACATTAGCGGAGATTAATAGGATCAGACATAGTTCGCGGCCAGCATTTCCGCGGCTGTCTCGTCGAGCTGGTCAGCACGTCGAACCTCCTCAAAACGTCCCAAAAGATCGTCGGGCCGCAGGCGCCGTTTGTCAGCATCCTGAAAGTCGTGAATAATCTGCCCGCGGTGCATCATGATCAAGCGATCTCCCAGACTCGACGCCTGGTGCATCGAATGTGTCACCATCAGCGCCGTGAGCTTTTCTCGCGCGATCACTTGCTCGGTTAAAGCAATCACCATGTCGGCGCTTTTTGGATCTAGCGCTGCTGTGTGCTCGTCGAGCAACAGCAACTCGGGCCGTAGCCAGGTTGCCATCAGCAGAGTGAGAGCTTGGCGCTGCCCGCCCGAGAGACTTCCGATCGCATTCCCGAGCCGATCTTCGAGTCCCATATTCAACTGACGAACCTCATCGCGGATCCGCGACACGAGAGAACTCTTAAGTCCCCAGCCCAGACCGCGAGTCAAACCACGCCTAGCGGCCAGGCTGAGATTTTCCTGGATGGTGAGATTCGGCGAGGTTCCACTGAACGGATTCTGAAACACCCGTCCTATCAGTTCCGCGCGTGCATGTTCCGGCCATCGTGTCACATCACGTCCGGCCAGGCGGATCCTTCCCTCGTCCACGAAAAACGTTCCGGCAACGGCATTCAGCAGAGTCGATTTCCCCGAACCGTTGGTGCCAATGATCATCACCCAGGATCCGGCATTCAGTTTCAAGCTCACGCCGCGCAGAGACCGCACCTCGTTAGGCGTTCCGGCATGAAACGATTTCGAAACGTCCTGGAGTTCAAGCATGAGCGACCTTCAAACTCCGCTTGCCAAAGAACCGCGGCGCAATAAGCGCGCAGAACACAAAAACAGCAGTGATGAGCTTTAAGTCATTCGGACTGAGTCCCCAGCGTAAGGCAACGGCCACGAGCAGCCGGAAAAGAACCGAGCCCATCACGGCACCGATGATGGTTAGCCCGAGTTGGCTGCCGCCCACCAGCGCTTCCCCTATGATGACGCTCGCCAGACCCCACACTACCATCCCGATTCCCATGCCCACGTCAGCAAAGCCCTGATATTGCGCGAGCAACGCTCCAGACAAGGCAACGAAGCCATTGGAAAGCCCAAGTCCAAAAACAATCATGTTTGCGTCATTGACGCCAAGTGCCCGAATCATCTGCACATTGTCGCCAGTAGCGCGCATTGCCATGCCGAGATCCGTACGCAGAAACCAGTACAACAAGGAGCCCGTGAGCAGAACCGCGAGACCGATCGCACCCAGAACGGAAACGTCGCGCACCGTAACGTCCCAGCCCGCCAGATTGAGTGTCATTGCTCCGCGTAGCAGCTTTGTGCCAATTTGCTCCGATTGCGTTACCAGCGTCGTTTGGGTCAACAGGGGCACGTTGCTTTTGCCCATCACGTGGAGGTTGACCGAATACAGTGCCGTCATCACCAGGATGCCAGAGAGAAGCGAGTTGATTTTGAATCGCGTATGCAGAGTTCCAGTGCAAGCCCCGGCGACCGCACCGGCGAGAAACGCAGCCAGGGACGCGAGGGCAGGCGGCATCCCGCGCACGAGCAGCGTTGCGGCCACCGCGGCGCCAAGCGTAATCGATCCGTCGGCTGTGATATCCGGGAACGCAAAAATACGGAAGCTGATGAAAACGCCAACCGACAGCAGCGCAAGAATCAGACCGATCGTGAATGTTGCAATCAGCAGTCCCATGGGGTATTCAGTCTCGTCGAATCTCCGAGAGAGCACCGATCCAGCATGCCCCTCGGACGAACTCACTCTGTTGTGCCCCGGCGATCTCCCGGTCGTCGGTCAATAGGTGCAAAACGCCCTGCAACGTTTCCGTCTCAAAAAGAGTTGCGACCGTGGCATTCAGGTCCAGCCTGCCTTTCTTGAGTGGACGATAGGAAAAGGCTGCAGCATGAAAATGTCCTGAGGGAGCCGACCTGTCTCCCAATGGTCGTAGCAGGCAAGCAAGCGGCGTCCCATCTTGGCTGGCCGCAACGCCTGAAATCAGGGCCAGGGATCGTGCAAACAGTCGCTCCGTCGAGAACGACAGCCAGCCGCGAACCTCCGGATAGTGGAAGGGAGCGTCTGCGCCTCCAGTTGCTCCCGTCGGCGAACGCCGAAGGGCTGCGCCCAACAACCCTGCAGACTCCGCGACCATTGTCATTCCAATCATGGGAGCACCCGACACTTCCAGAGCAGTGCGGACTATTTCCGCTAAGGAAATCGGGCTCTCCGCACCGGAGGACTCGAAGCGCATCAGATGCCCAAACTCTCCTTCGCAGCGCAGGCCGTAAAGGACCTTCAGCTCCGGGACCAGTTCGCCACTTGAAACCAGAAAATCCGGCACATTCGTGCCGTCTGTCGGCAGGTACGCAGCGGCTCCGCCAACTGCGAGAAACTCTCCGAAACGTGCCTGCGCTTCTTCGAAATCTTCGCCGAAAGCCCCCAGACCAAGCCCAAAGCAGGCTTGCGGAAATTTGATCGTGTGGCAATCGCCTGCTCCGAAGCGGCACCCCCGTAATAAAGTGGGATCCCCGATCATTCGACACTGCAGAGGTTGGGCAGGACGTGTGTCAACAACCTCGAACGAGACGCTATCGCGCGAGAAGCGTCGGGTTTCCTCCGCATGTGCCGGAGCGGCCGTCGGGATTCTTTCTGGTATGAGAATGGGAGAAAGCCGGCAAAGGTCCAGCACCTGTTTCACGCGTTCCGATGGGCTGGTGACGGTAAAACTTCCGCCGATACCCTTTAACTGGTTGTGGAACGCCATCAGCAGTCCCACGCCCGCGGAACTCAGGAATGAGACTTCGGAAAGATTCAGCCGAATTCCGTGCGCCCCTCCACGGATGGCCTCTTCCAGGTTGCTTCGCAGATGCTCAGTCCAATAATTGTCGAGGCGCCCGCGTACTTTGATCTCCAGCGATTCGCCAAGTTGTTGCGTTACGATTTCCATCTTGGGTTAAGGTCGAAGATGCTCCGAGAGCTCTCGTGAAATGGTCAGGCCCAACTGCGCCGCATTCCCGCGGCTTACACCCATCTGCTCGACGGCGACCTCTTCGATAGGAATGTCCTTCGGATCTTTTCCCTTTAGAACCTGGCCCGCCAATTCTCCAGCCACGAGCGAGGAATGTTCCATGCCTACTCCCAGGCAGGCGAGACCGCCATGAGACAAGGTCGCACAAATGTCGCTGATCAAGGGCAAATGCGCATCCTGAGCGCCCTTGACGGCGCCTTCATAGCCGCCGATCACTGTGTTGTCAGCCGGCGCCCACACCGCTTGAATTCCTCGACCCGCCAGGATCTGCACCGCCTGCAGGACTTCGCTCGAGCCCGACACCGCAACCTGTTCGAGTCTTACACCGTGTTCGCGGTATATCTCAACCGCGGCAGCTTGCTCCTTCACCGAGTTCGCCTCGGCCGGGTTGTACATCGTTCCCACTGCGCGCAGCCCAGGAACGAGTTTCTGCATAAGTTCCAGAGTGTGGGCCACTGGCGGAAAGCTCCCAACTCCTGTAACGAAGGGCAGGTGTTCGGCTCGAGTCTTGCCAGCGCCCGCTGCAATGGGATCGCTCACACACGTAAAGACCACGGGCTTGTGTTTCACGTTATTGCACGCGCCCGCCAGGCACGGCGTCGAAATCGTCATGATGAGATCGACGTCGGAATTGTCGTAATTCTGCAAGATGGCGGGAATATTGATCATGTCGCCCTGCGCATCGCCACGAAGAATTTCCAGATTCTTTCCTTCCTCGAAGCCTCCCGCTCTAAGGCCATCGATCAAGCCCTGGACGCATAGATCGTTCCCGGCACTGGGCGCGTAATAAACGATGGCGGCCCGCACCGTTCGCCCCGTAGTGCCGCGTCGGGCGCTGGCGCTAGCCGTCCTGCGATGGCCGAGGTCAGATACTAAAAGGATGGTGGAGAAGAGCGCGATCAGGCCGAGCCCTAACAGCAGTCGACGCAGGCCCGCCCACAAGGCTGAGGCAAAGAGGCGCATCCAGTTATTCACCGGCTCCTTTCATCGCTCGCCATTATAGCCAGCTATTCCTCAGTGTCATCGGGTCTATCGGGTCTCCAGCCGGTGACGCCGGGGGAAGGGGGAGTGGAAAATATGAGAACTATAGTTTGTTTCCTGCTTTCGAGGAGGCACCCTGCTCTGGAGTAACGAAGAACCAAGAATCCGCCCGATCCTTCTGGTCATCCCCGAATCACTCAAATACCATAGGCAGCCATGAAATCAGGTGTCCGCTCTTTGGCGTTTTCTTTTGTTGTGTTCCGGCAGAAATGGATGTTGATTGGGTTCGTCACGCTGCTGTCTTTGACCGCCTGTCGAAGGCAACCGAACTCGGAAAAGGCCGACCTGGTGATCCGAAACGCCAAAGTCTACACCGCCGACTCCCAGCGTCCCTGGGCGGACGCCGTGGCCATTAAAGGGGATCGCATCGCATGGGTGGGAGACGACGGCGGGGTGACGGCAAAGATCGGGCCTTCTACCCATGTCATCGATGCAGGTGGAAAGATGCTGCTGCCCGGATTTATTGACAGCCATTTCCACGTGCTGCTGGGTGGCAACCCCGACGTGCTGCGGATTCAAAACGCAGACTCTCTCAAAGAGATTCAGCACCAGGTCCGTGATTTCGCCGCCAAAAGGCCCGAACTCAAGTGGATTGAAGTCGAGGGCTGGAATTACTCCGCTTTTCCGCATGGAACTCTTCCCATTGCTAAAGATCTTGAAGGCTTGACCGGTGGCAGGCCTGCCTTTCTGGTGGCGTACGACTATCACACGATATGGATGAACCGCGAAGCACTGAAAGAGTTCGGCATTACTCGCCAAACGAAAAAGGTCATTTTCGCCGAGAAGGTCGAGAAAGATGCCCATGGAGAGCCGACCGGCATCGTGACTGGATTTGGCAGCACCGGCTTATCCGAGGACGCAGAGGCAGAATTGCGGAAGCATCTGCCGTCGCATGGGCCAGGGCAGGTCGAGCGGGGCATTCAATGGAATGTGAGCCAGGCGGTCAAGGCCGGAATCACCACCATCATTGACCCGCAATCCTATCTCGAGGATTTGGAGATCTACGATCGCCTGAGGAGAGAAGGGAAGCTGCCGGCGCGGTTGCAGGTGGCTCTTTTTCATCGCAGAGGTACCCGAGAAGCGACGCTGCAGAAATTCGATGAGGCGCGAAGGAAGTACAACGACGACTGGCTTCGTGTCGCTGCGGTGAAACTTTACATCGACGATGTGATCGAGCCGCACACGGCTGCTTTGCTTGAGCCCTATGCCGATCGGCCGGACACGCGCGGAGAACTCGATTATCCGCCAGAGGAGTTCAAGCAAGTTGTCGACCGCCTGGACAAGATGAAGTTCCAGGTGTTCATCCATTCTATTGGCGACCGGGGAATTCGAACCGCGCTGGACGCGATCGAATATGCGGAGAAACAGAATGGCCCGCGTGACCGGCGGGATGAGCTGATCCACATTGAATGTCTGAACGAAAAGGACATCCCTCGCTTCCAGCAGCTCGGAGTGATCGCCTGCATGCAACCGCGGCACTGTGCGCCCGACATAACCGGTCAGTGGGCGAAAGCGGTCGGGCCCAAGCGATGGAAGTACGCCTGGGCTTTCCGCAGTTTGCGTGATTCAGGAGCCACACTGGCGTTCGCTTCCGATTGGAATGTGGCCGAAATGGAGCCGCTGATTGGAATCTACACGGCCTTGACCCGCAAGGGGCTCGATGGCGAGCCCCAGGGCGGCTGGATACCAGAACAGACGATTGATTTAGAGACAGCGATCCGCGCCTACACCATCAACGGAGCCTATGCGAACTTCATCGAGCATAACCGCGGTTCAATCACACCGGGAAAGTACGCGGACCTTGTGCTCATTTCGGAGAATTTGTTCAAAATCCAGCCCGAGAAAATTAAAGACGTGAAGGTGGAATGGACCATAATCGGTGGTAAGCAAATCTGGCCTTGACGCAGAGGATTCTTTTCCGCGTGAGCAAAACTATGATCAGCGGCTCGGGACCAACCGAACCATCTCGAACCATCTCCTTTCCCCGGCCCAAGCCAGGTCCTCCACTGTTCACTCTGCAACTCGAAAAATAATATCTCCCGGTCTAACCTAACAACCTAATCAGTCGAGACCGATAATAGAAAATTTCGCTGATTTTCTGTCGGCGAAACTCGAAGATCCTACGTAAGTCTGGAGCGACCAGGACGCGATCTACGAAAAGGCCTCCGACCACCGAATATTGCACGGTGTCCCGAATCGTGGTGCCTTCCTCATACTCTTCAAACTCGTGTTCGTGGATCCATCGATCATAAGGTCCCCGTCTTTGCTCGTCCACGAAGCGATGGGGCGGTTCCCATGCAGTGATCTCGCTTTCCCAGCGCAGGGGAATCCCGCGCAGCCGCAAACGATACCGGATCCGTGTCCCAGTTTTCATCTCGATTGGAGTGGGGGACAAAATAGAGAAATGCAGCCACGGCGGCGTAAGCGCTTCCAGATTCTCAGCGCGCGAGAAGAATTCGAAAACTTCCGTCCGCGGATGCGGAATCCAGACTTCTGACCGCAAAACATGCACCTTCATTTCACCGGCGTCCCTTCGGCCACTCAAGCTCGTATTCCCAATCCAGAGGTAGACAAGAATGAGTAAGCAGTCGGTGACTCATGCAACTGCATCTTCCGTGGCAACAACATCGGTTGATTCTGCTCGGCGTCTTACTTCGGTCGTTAGTTTCCTGAAGATCAGCAAATGGACGGGATACAGCAGATACCAATAGATTTCGCCCAAAAGACCTCGGGGTTGAAACCAGGCGCAGCAACGTAAGTTTGTACGACCGGAACCGCCAACACGTAAATCGAATTGCAGCCACGCGTCACCGGGAACTTTCATTTCCGCATGTAACAGCACGGTACGCTGCACTTCGACCCGCTCGACGCGCCAGAAATCGATCACGTCGCCGGCTCGCATTCCAAACTGGCGAGACCGGCCGCGCGAGTTGCCTGCGCCACCAATCAATTCATCCATCCAACCACGAATGCGCCAGAGCACGTCAAAACTGAGCCAGCCGTGCTGGCCACCGAGGTTTTCCAGGACGGCGAAGACCCGATCCGGAGATGCATCCACTACCACCTCACGAAGGTCACATATCACGCCCTCTGCCCGAAGGGTTCGATGGGCCGGCGAGTCCATCCATGGCACGGACACGGAAGGAGCAGAACGGGCGAGCGCCTTGCGCACAGCCGATGCGTACGAGATGGGCCGAATGGCTGGAAACAATTTTGAAGCCAAAGAACTGGTGCAAATGGACTCGCTTCTCAATCCTTCGATTAGCGGACGCGATACCGCTGGCGAAAAGGGCGTCACCAAGTCCAGCCAGTATGATGAGAGCCGTGGCGTCAGAACCGGTACTCGGACGAGCCAACGCTTGAGTCTGCGCTGGCGCGCGTAGCCGAGCATCATGCTTCGATACGTCTCCACGGTTGCGCCTCCGATCTCAATTGGCGCCTCGACACATGCCGTCAGATCAAGCGCGGCTACCAGGTAGGCAAGTACGTCGTCAATTGCGATCGGCTGCGTTCGACTCACGACCCAGCGCGGACAAATCATGAGCGGAAGGCGCTCGGTCAGACAACGGATGATTTCGAAGGAAATACTCCCATTTCCAACGATGATGGCGGCGCGAAACTCAATGAGTGGGGGCCCGTATTTGCGCAACACCGCTCCGGTGTTGTGCCGGCTCTTAAGATGCAAAGACACACTGGCTCCCGTGGCCGCGAGGCCTCCGAGGTAGATCACTCGCCGCACGCCAGCCTCTTTCGCTGCGACAGCGAAATTATAGGCAGCCTCGCGATCCCGCTGGTCGAATCCGACTTCCCGGCCTGACATGGAGTGGATGAGGTAGTACGCCACCTCTACGTTTGCCAAGGCTTTGGCCAGAGTCTCGGGGCGCAAAGCATCGGCCTCAATGATTTGAGCGTGCCTGCCAGTCGCGAGAGAAAGAGTAGAGCGCTTACGCACCATGCAAACGACTTCGTGACCTGACTGCAAAAGTCTGTCTGCAAGTTGCCGCCCGACGTAGCCGGACGCACCCGTGACCAGAATTTTCATACCACGCTCCGGTTAGGCGCCAGATGCCGAAATTCAAATGTGTCCTCAATCATTTGTTCCATCTTTCCAGCAGAGAAATGGGAGGGCGGCGGGTCTCCGCCCTCTCATGTTGTTTAATGGCTACGAGCCATCGCCGGTGTTCCATTCCACCGCCGCTGAATCGCCTTCCATGAGACGGCTTGATACACCGCCGATAGCCCCACCAGCACGTACACCACGGAACTCAGCGTCGAGGTCTCCCCGAAGTGCATGCCGAAAACAGCTGCGACCAAATCGAACCGCGCTGCTCCTACCAGGCCCCAGTTCAGACCACCAACTACCAGTAATACTGCTGCAACAACATCGAGTGTTTTCATAGACTCCTCCTAAAGTTGCTCAGTTTTCCCGTCCGAGTTACTGCGCGTCGGGCAGGATCACGGTATCGATTACGTGAATCACGCCATTGGAGGCAGCAACCACCGCCTTCACGACGTGGGCGTTGTTCACCATGACTTTGCCGTCGGTGGCCGTGATCTTCACGTCCTTCCCATTGAGGGTTTTCGCGGACGAGAGGGCGATCACCTTGGCCGCGGGGAAATCGCCGGCAACCACGTGATAGGTGAGAATCGCGCGGAGTTTGTTTTTGTTCTCCGGTTTGAGCAGGTCTTCTAACGTGCCTGCCGGCAGCTTTGCGAAGGCTTCATCCGTGGGTGCAAACACCGTGAATGGGCCCGGGCCCTTTAAGGATTCCACAAGATCGGCTGCCTGCAGGGCTTTGGCCAGGGTCTGAAAAGATCCTGCTGCCACAGCCGTATCCACAATGTCCTTGGTTCCGGTATTGCCTTTGGGTGCTGCCGTTGCGACCGTTCCCATTGCCACCAGCGCAGCGATCATCCAAACGTTTGTCCAATTCATATCGAATCCCCTTTCTTATCGATTGAGTTCTTTTTGTTGACCTCGATCAGGCTTGCGTATATTGACTATAGATAAAATGATGTTGCCTGAGGAGAAAATAGGCAACGAAAGCGTAATTCGTGTGACGGACACGCAAATAACGCTGCACTTCTTTGATCTGGAGGAAAACTGCGATGAACAAGACCATCAGTGAGGAGCTGAAGCCTTATCAGCTAGGGGAAAAACTACGCGGGTTGCGCCTGAAAAAGAGCATGGGTTTGGTGCAGCTCGGCAAACATACAGGGCTCTCGCCAGCCATGCTGTCGAAGCTTGAACGCGGGAGATTATTTCCCACCCTTCCCACGCTGCTGCGCATTGCCATGGTGTTCAGCGTCGGACTTGACTACTTCTTCACCGACGAACGCAAGCGGCATGTGGTGGCGATTGTGCGCAAACAGGATCGCATTCGCTTTCCGGAACGGCCCGGTGGCGGAGAAGTTTCCTACTGGTTCGAAAGTCTGGATTTTCCGGCGAACGAGCGCAAGCTGAACGCGTTTCTCGCTGAGTTTCAGTCGGTCCCCGCCGACAAACAAAGGCTGCACCAACACCCGGGGGTGGAATTTCTATATATGCTTCGTGGCAAGATCGACCTCGTTATCGGATCCGAGGTTCATACTCTCCATAGCGGAGACGCGATCTATTTCGATTCAAGCGTTCGGCACGGCTATCGCCGGGCCGGTGTCTCTCCCAGCACTGGCCTCATCGTAACGGTCCCGTGATTTTCAACGCAGTTCCGAAAAGAACGTCAGGTGGTTAGCTCAGGGCTGCCAAAAGAGACCACTCCTTCAACGGGCGGAAGGTGGAAAGATTGATCAGTTTTCGTGAATACAGCCGCAGTTTTCTCCCAGGATGCCGACCTGGTCGGGATCAAGAATTTTCAAGCGAAGCTTGTGAGATACCTCGCGAGAGATACTGTCCTGCACAGTGAACAGTTCGGCGAGATCGGCGTCATACTGGTCTCCCCAAATCTCCTGTCCGTTGGCAGTGTCCAACAGATCGATATGCAAACGCAGCTTATTCGCGCGTTGCCAGATCCTGCCGGTCAACAGGGCTCGCACTCCAAGTTTGCGGCCAATGGCCAAAGGATCTTTCTGCCGGCCCTCTTCGCTTTCCGCGCTCCTCCACGAGATAACCCGCAGGTTGGGAAGCTGGGATAGAGCGTGAATGACGCTCCGGGAATCCCTATGGCTAAATACTCCGTGTCTGGGTCTGAGCTTGCTGTCTCCAAAGGAAAAATTGCGATTGAATCGATGGGTGCGCTGCCATTTGGCGATTTCGCTGGGACACCCTCTATGGTGGCCTTAAACCGATAGCCGCGTCGTGGCAGGGTTTCGATATAGCGTGGAGTCTCGGCCGTGTCGCCCAGCGCTTCGCGGAGTCGTTTGATTGCGTTGTTAATGCCATGGTCGAAATCCACGAAGATGTCGGACGGCCAAATCCGCCTCTGCAATTCCTCGCGCGGGATTACCTGGCCCGGGTTCTCCAACAGAATCTGCAGAACCTGAAGCGGTTGCTCCTGCAGACGAACTCTGGCTCCGTCCCGGCGGAGTTCTCCAGCAGCGTGATCGAGGTCGAATTCCCCGAACCGGATGACTGTATTTCTTGAACGGAAATCTGGCACGAAAAGCCCCAAGTAGCGCAGCTTGGCGGGAGAGTTTAGCACCATTCTTCGGCGCCGAATAGCCATAACTCTCCTGTTTTCAGCAGCCCGGAGAGCCACAGGAGCAGCATCGAGTGATGTATGGTCAGAAGCGACCGCTTTGACAAAGTATGCATTCCCTGACCGGCCGTCTCCCTGCTCTTTCAGGGCACTGGTGAAGTGCATGAAGGCCAGCTTTGGTCAAAACTGACCAGTAATCAATCCGCAGCAGCGGCATACTGTAAGGGGCAAAAGTATATCGATCCGGGCGGGAAAGCCGCCTGAACTTGAGTTGGAATCAGGCCAGGGTGGCTTATGACTACTGTTGTGGCAGTGATCTTCGGAGTTTTCGCAATTGGTTTGATCGTCCTCTTGATCTACAAGAGCACACTCACTATGCACAAGGATGAACAGTTGTTTCTGGATGACGCGAGTTCACACATGCACGCGGAGCAGACTGAACTGTTGACCAAGTTGAGCCGCCTTATTCTCCCGGTGCGCGTGTTCGGCATGGGGTCTGGCGTATTTCTGCTGGTGCTCGTGGGGATGTTGATTTACCAAAAGCTGAACGCGGTGCGGTAGCGTCAGGGGTGATGATTTGGCAGAGGTTCGATTGCAAGAAGGCGAGTCAATAGACAACGCCCTCCGTCGATTCAAGCGCAAGGTTCAGACGGAGGACATCATCAAGGAAGTGAAGCGCCACTCTTTCTACCTGAAGCCAGGCGCGAAGCGCCGGGTGAAGCAAGCCTTAGCGCGAAAGCGTGCCCGAAAGAAGATTCGCAAAGAATCAGATTGAGCAATTGAGTTGCAACCAAATGGGCCGCCGGTGTCGAGCAGCGGACTTCACCGCTACTTTTCAACGTCGAAGTAAATTTTCGTAGTGGTGCGGTACTTGAGTATCTTCTTGCCGTCCAGTTCCATCTCTAACTCCGCTACTCGCGCCCACTTCATGCCCCGAACAGTCTTCGCAGCCTCGGCGACTGCGTTTTCCGCAGCCTTGGCGAAACTCTCTTCGGAAGTTCCGACTACCTCAATAATCTTCTGCGTCATTATGGTTCTCCTGATGATTGTGACTCGCACTCTGGATTGTAGCGCTGGTTAGCGGTCACTGCCTCCACCGCCAGTGCGCCGGGCAGGTCCCGGTTCAAAGAGGCAACCGCAGGTCCGGCACCCATCCCACGACGTTCAAAATTGACCAGTTTCTCAAACGGTTTAAGGCTATTCTGTCGGGATTGGAAGACCCTAAGTGCAGCAGTTTTGTCGCTCCCGCTCCAGCGACGTTGCACTCTCGCCCCAACTTCCTCAAAGGTCACGCAGGCTTCTTTGTTGCGCTGCCCAAAGCGAGTCTCGATGTTACGGATCATGATCGCAGATGACAGTCAGCCCGTCCGATGTGGGCTACGTACTTTGCTGGAACTGAATGCAGACTGGCAGGTTTGTGGCGAGGCGATGGATGGCGCTGATGCGGTAGAAAAGGCGCACCAACTAGCTCCCGACGTCATATTGATGGACTTCTCGATGCCGCAGATGGACGGCGTACAAGCTGCCCGAGAAATCGCCAAATCTGGCGCAGACATCCCGATCCTGCTCTTCACTCTGAATCTTCCACCTCAACTCGTGGAATTGGCTCGCAACGCTGGGTTGCGGGGTGCGATTGCAAAGTCGGAAATCAGCAAGTTGCCATATGCGATCAAGGCGCTTCAGCGTGGCGAAACCTTCTTCCAATCCAACTAGACAGGGAAGTAAGTAGTGTGCCCGAAGTGCGATAGGCGTGTGCAGCATCATTCCGCGAGGTTGCAGGGGTCAAGTTTGAACCATTTGAGCGAATGAAGGCCACAGACTTAAACGGAAGACGTGGGACCGGCCCGTGCCGCCGATTCCTTCGCCAGCCGTCGAACCCGTGCGAAAGCCGGATCGTTGTTTTTGATCAAAAAACCGGGCGGGTTGTACTCCCGTTTCGCGGTGACGGCAATTTCGTCTTGGGCGAAGCTGTGGCTAGTCTGCAATGACACGACCTCAACCTGGCAGGGTTTGTGAAGGTATTGTTTCTTGGCCTCTTCGGGCTTCCTCTTTGCGGCTGTTATTGCCGGTGCCCCAGTGCCAACACGTCGCGCATCTGAAGGCGGGCTCGTGATAGCCGCGTTTTCACATTTGCTTCACTGATTCCAAGGACCTGGGCGGTTTCGGTAATGCTGAGGTGCTGTACATCGCGCAAAATCAAGACCGTTCTGTATTTTTCCGGCAAAGACTTCAGAGCCAGTGTAAGAGCGTCACGTAGCTCCATGCGCTCCAGGGCGTCAGAGGGAATCTCGCGCCAGTCGGCGAAGTCGCGAGGCGTGTAGTCACCGTCTTCGTTGACCTGGCCTTCTTCAATCGACTCGTAGAGGTGACGCCGATCTTTTCTCAATTTCATTTTGGCTTCGTTGATCGTGATCTGGATCAACCAGGTGCTGAATTTCGCTTCGCGGCGAAAACGCGTAATGTTTTTAAAAGCCTTCAGCACAGCCTCTTGTGCTACTTCTTCGGAATCCGCATCGTTCTTAAGCAGAGAGAATGCTGTCAGGAATACCGCACGCTCGTAGGGACGGACCAATTCGTAGAAGGCCTCAACCTCGCCACCTTGAACCCGAGTAATCAGAGAATCTTCGCCATGATGGACAGGAGATTCGGGTTTCGAGTTGAAACTGTATTCGCGAGCGAAAGGGCTCTGGCTCTGCACTGGCATCGCATTCAACGGAATCGTGGACGTCATTGTGCGTCCTCCTTCATCTGCCGGATCAGAAACTGCGAGGAATTGAGTTGTGTCACTTGGCGTCGGGAAAATTCACGCAATAGGGCAGCGCCCCGCATATCGACGAAACGGACACCTTCCAGGTCGAGGATGAGCGATTTCTGTTGCGACAGCGCATCCTCGCCGAGCCGTCGAAGCTCTTCGACCCATGGCCCCACGAGCTTTCCTTCCAGGTGAAACCGAATTGCGTGATCCGAATTGCTAGTCACCGAAATCTTGAGCACCACGAACTCCTTCGAAAGACAACCGGAGTAACGCAAGGGAAATGCCAATGCGGGCCGAGAATGGATTGGTCGCCTATCCTATTGAAAGAAAAGTAGTTATGTTCTGCAAAGGCTGGATGTGAATGACGAATCGCCACGATGTTTCGTGGTTGAGGTCCTGGTTCAAATCGTGGCTACGAGATTTCGTGGCGAATTTGGCGGAAGCTTAATTCCGAACTGAACTGAGAATGGAAATTGGAGGAGTGCCTAGGAGCGTGCTCGTTCGATCCCGAGCTTTTTCATTCGGCTTCGCAGTGTGTTGGGATGGAGGTCGAGAATCCTTGCCGCGCCGCGGTCACCCTCAATGATCCACGAGGTCTGTTCAAGGATGTCGCGAATGTGCCGTTTCTCCACTTGCTCCAAGGTAAGACCTTCGCCGTGAACTGTCGGATCGCCGGTTAAAGCCACAACGCATTCCGAAGTTGGAGCATTACGGACAGGCAGGAGATCGTTGCCAAGTTTCAGGATCGGGGTTCGGGAGAGTACGACGGCACGCTCGATCACATTCTGCAGTTCCCGGATATTACCGGGCCATTCATATCGTGAGAGCAGGTCCATCGTATCCTGGGCGACGCCGGAGATTTGTTTCCCGAATTGCCGGGCGAAGCGTTCCACAAAGAATGCCGTGAGCAGCGGGATATCCGACCGGCGCTCACGGAGTGGCGGGACGACAATAGGCAAGACGTTCAATCGGTAAAATGAGGTCCGCCCGAAAACGTCCCTCCTGTACTGCCTTTTCCATATCGCGATTGCTTGCGGCGATGATGCGGACGTTGACTCGCAAAGTCCGGCTGCTGCCCAGCGGCTCAAACTCGTGCTCCTGCAACACTCGCAGCAATTTGACCTGTGTTTCCAGAGGAAGTTCGCTGACCTCATCGAGAAATAGTGTTCCACCGTCTGCGAGCTCAAATCTTCCAACCCTTCGTTCGAGGGCACCGGTAAATGCGCCTTTCATGTGGCCGAAAAGTTCACTTTCGACCAATCCGGTTGGAATCGCGCCACAATTCACCTTGACCAGTGGACGATTCCGGCGCGATCCATGACTGTGAATCGCTCGAGCGATGAGCTCTTTGCCGCAGCCCGTTTCTCCCAGGATCAGCACAGTAGAGTCAGTGGGGGCCACGGTCTCAACCCGGTCGAGGACTTCGAGAATGGCTTTGCTGTTTCCCACGATCTCTTCGAAATTGTGTTCCTTGCTGATTTCTTCCTGGAGATAGACGTTCTCCGCTTCAAGCTTCTTCTGCAGTGTCCGAACCTGCTCGAGCGCGGCCTGCAGTTCAGCTTCAGCGCGCTGGCGCTTTAGCTCTGCGGCGGCCCGAGAAGCAAAAATCCGGACGAGGTCGATGGCGTGCGCGTCATGCTCCATCGGCTTGTCGTCCAGAATTGCGATGTGCCCGATGACCTTGCCGGCACTGTCGAACATGGGGACGCCAAGATAACTCTCCGCTCTCATGTCTACCAAGCCGGTATCAAGCGGGAACAGGGCCTGGAGACTATCTCGGTAGTGGCAAACTTCTCCGTGCAGGACTTTCATACAGGGAGTGTCAGCGATGTCAAACTCGAAGTTGTCGCCGATCCGATCTCCGTTCCAAAAGGCCAAGGCGGTGGCATGCTTGTGATCGTCACAATGAGTGATGAAGGCATAACGCGTGCCGAGGGCAGCCGCCATGTGCCGGACGAGGGTAGGGAAGAAATCTTTACCTGTCGTCGATGCCGTGCCGACCACGATGGACTTGAAGCGCTCTTCTTCCAAATGGCGATCGGTAACATCTCGCACTAGTCCGAGAACTCCTGCGATGGCTCCGTTCGCATCGCGATAGGGGGCGAACGTGCACGATTCCCATACGTCGCGTCCATCCGCGGAGTGTTGGGGAACAAACAGGTCCCGAATATGTACGGTTTCGCCCTTCAAAGCGCGATGCAAGGCTTCTTCCGCACCGCTGGAGCGCAAGCGCGGAAAAACTTCTGCGGCAATGCGACCGAGGACCTCTTCGCAACGCTTCCCGGTAAGGCGTTCCATGAATGGATTGAAGAGTACGTAGCGCAACTCCTGGTCGTAAATGATGATGCCTTCATCGGCGATTCGCACGATGTCCTGGCTGATCTCCGCCGTGGCACGCTGCGATTTGTCCAGGAGTATCTGGCGAACACGCTCCATGACGCGATTGGCGATTGGCTCGACACTGCCGGCGGACAAGTTGAACGTATGGCTATCGGTGACAATTCGTATCGTTTTACGCGTGCTGTCGACGATCACGCTGCAGGTCCTGCAGATGTGCAAATGTTCCTCAAGACGGGTCCGCAGGAGCGGATCGGCGGCATCTTCGAGGTAGTCTCCGAATTCGGCGAGGAACTCTGCGCAGCTAAGCATCTTCCGGACCCATGAAGTGAGGGGCGAGCCGTTCCCGCAGCATTAACCGGGCGCGCAGGACGCGGGCCTTGAGTGCCGGAACGCTCAACTCCAAGGCGGCTGCCGCTTCCTCGGTCGGGAGCTGATTGATGTCACGCAAGATCAGAGCCACACGATATTTCTCGGGCAAGTGCAGGATCGCCTCACGAACCAGTTGATCGCGCTCTGCGGCAGAAAGCAGTTCCTCGGGATCTTCGACCCAACGCTGGACCCGTCTCGGACGAAAATCGTTTTCGTCTTCGCTGCTATCGATGGCCTCCACAGGCTTTCGCCGGCGGAGCACCTCGGTGCCAGTGTTGATTGCAATGCTGATGAGCCAGGTTGAAAACCGGGACCGCCCCTGAAAGCTGTCCAGCTTCTCAAATGCACGCAGGAAGACATCCTGCGTGGCATCATGGGCATCATCCGCATTCCCAACAATTCCAGCTAACGTACGAAAAACCCGCGACGAGTGGCGACGAACCAATTCCTCGAATCCGTCGGCGTTGCCGCTCTTGATTTCCGCCACCAGAGGTGCGTCCGGGTCCGGCAGCACCTCCCTCTCTGACGTAGGACGGGGGATTGCCGATGAGAGATACAAATCTTTTGAGGTAAAGATACGGCGCGGCGCAAAATCGGGCACAGCACCAAGTCCGGACTGTAATGTATTGAGGAGATTGGCGAACCCCGCCGTAACAATGGCCTCCAGAATCTGAGGCTTCCTGAACCCGCACTTCCTGAGCGTCTCGACATTAAACGAGTCTTTCGAGGCAGCGTAGGGGAGGGCGAGCTTTTGCGTCTCAGTCAGCAGGCCCCGCTCTTCATCCGAGATAGATAAGCAAGCCTGGCACTGGACGATCTGGTCACACTCCTCTGCAGATACCCCGAGCGCCGACATCACCTGGCTATGCAAAGCAACAGAGTAAGTGTTCACGTTGGCGACCGAAACGTTGAGAATCACACGTTCCTTTTGGACGCGGTTCAGAGCGTCCTCGGAGAAGAGAACGAGATCGAGTGCCTGAACCTCGGCTTCGACCAGATCGGGGCGGATCATCTGAATTCGGAAGAGAGAGGGCACATAGCCGATCTGGTCCTGCAACGTACGCAGGGGTAGAAAGTCGGCCGGGGCTTTTGCTGGGGCGGAAAGGTAAGGCTTTGCGGGTTCGATCCAGTCGGACGGTCGAGCAATCGCTGGAATTTCAATATGAGAAGGTGAATCTGCCGGAAAATCCGGATCGGGCCGAAGGGCTTCCGCAACGGTACAAAGCAATTGTGCGACAGCTACCGTGAAGACTACTTCGAGAATCGCGGAGTCGGTGAAGCTGCGCGTTTGTAGTTCCTGAATGTCATTGAACGAGACCCAGCGAGCGTATCTCGCCAACTTGTGCACGAATGTGAGTAGTGCTTGATCACTTCCGCTTTGGTTTGCATGAGCGGAACGAAAAAGGGCTTGGGAATAGTCATTGCCCTGTACAGCCGCGACCGCTGAAACCACCGCTTCTTTTCGTGCCCGACTGAGATCGCCGCTTCGGCCCAGCGTCGCTTGAAGCAGACGGACCTGCGCGTCTAGCAGGTGCGGCGCTTCCCCCTGCATGCGGAAGAGATTCGGGACGAAGCCGAAAAGGCCGATCAGATCCGCGTCGAGCCCTGATCCGGACAGGTTTTGTTGCTGACTATGCATCCCCAAGCACAACTAGGTTACAGCAAGCGGTGGAACGGCGCTGAACCCGCGCCTTCTAGCCCTTCACTTCGATATTTGCTCTATAATCTCGTCACTTTACTGCTTGGGGGCGCCATGACTTACCTGCGGAATGAACCGTTTGATCTCAAGGATTTTCCTCCAATGCTGGCCATCAAAGAGGCCATCGGATTCGTGCCCAATTTCTATGCGGCGCAAGTGCTCCGGCCCGACCTGATCGAAAGTGAAATCAATCTCATGGGTGCGCTCCTTCTGAAGGACGGCGCACTCACTCGGAAGCAGAAGGAGTACATCTTCCTTGTTTGCTCCGCGGCCAACCTGAGCACCTATTGTGTTACAGCCCATTGCGAGATGGTGCGAATGCTCAAGTTGGACGGCCCCGAACCCGAACAGATCGCCATTGACTATGCACATGCCAAGATCGGGATGGCCGACAAGGCGCTCCTGAATTTTTGCTCCAAGCTGAACAATCAGTCCTCGAAGATCGGCGCGTCTGACGTCGATGCTTTGCGCGCGTACGGATTTGGCGAACAGCACATCATGGAAGCGATCGTCATCGTGGGCTTTGCAAAGTTTGCCAACGTGGTTGCCTTCGGACTGGGCACTGTGCCTGACTTCCACAATGCCAAAATTTCCGCGGCCCTCGGTCCTGGGGAAGGAGCCAGCCAGGCGCCTTCGAAGCCAGCGCAAACGGCTTGATGGATTCCTCTCGACCAGAGGGCACACTTACTGCGGACGGACTCCCGGGATGTTCAGACGAATCCGGTACAAGCCCGTCTTCGCACATAGGTAAAGGGTCTTCCCGTCATCGTCTCCCCAGGCAAAGTTGTGTGGGTGCTCCGGGCCTACGATCGTGCCCAGATGCCTGCCCTCAGGAGAAATGATCCAGAGTCCGCCTGGTCCAGAGACGTAGAGATTGCCCTTCTGATCGACCTTCATGCCGTCGAGCGCGTCTTCTCCGCCGGCAGCCGTCATATCGAAGAAGACTTTTCCCGCGGACAGGGTGCCATCGGGCTTGACCTCGTACCGCAGAATGACTTTTCTCTTCTCGTCCCAGTTGTCTACATAGAAATATTTTTCATCGGGTGAGAAGGCAAGCCCGTTGGGTCCGCTGAGTTCTTGGGTCAAGAGTTGGACATTTTTCCCATCGGGTGACACTCGGTAGACTCCGCTGTACGGTAGTTCTTTGTGCGGATCGTCGAACAACTTCGGCAGACCGAATGGAGGATCTGTGAAATACAGGGAGCCATCGGATTTATATACCAGGTCATTCGGGCTGTTCAGGCGCTTTCCTTCGTAGCGGTCAGCAAGAACCGTGAGCTGACCGTTCTTCTCCATGCGGACGACACGTCGGTTGCCATGCTGATTGATGGTGAGCCTCCCTTGGCGATCGAGAGTCAAGCCATTGGAGCCGGGCTGGCCGTACTCGCCGATGTCGACGCCACGGTATCCGCTCTTGGTCATGAAAATCGACAACTGCCCGTCCTGTGTCCAGCGGTAGATCACGTTGTTATTGGGATCGCTGAATAGCAGATAACCATCGGCCTCGTCGCTCCGCGGAACCCAGATGGGGCCCTCCGTAAACAGGAAACCGCCGGCGAGTTTTTCGATCCGCGCATCTGGAGGAACGATTTCATCGAGCGCCGGATCTTTCTTGTCAACCTGCGCAGGAGTCTCACTGATAGCGACTTTGGGAGACTTATAGAAGTCCAGCGTCGCCGACTTGATCCAGATGAAATTCTGGGGGCTGTACGAAATCGGTCCGTTGATACCGAATACCGCAATCTGAATGTGTTGCCCGGGTTGTGCGTTCCTTGTCAGAATGACGCGGTTGGGCGCATTGAATCCCTTGATCACTGCGCCGCCGGGCTGGCCCAGGATGCGGGGCAACTTGCCGTCAACCCAGATCTCGGCGTAATCATCGATCACGATCTCGAAAGCGATTGTGGACCCTGCAGTCGAGAGCGCGCCCACTTTTTCCGGAACTGTCACGATGATCCGGTACCAGTTGAAGCAAACTTTGGAGGTCGAGCGTCGCTGGTCGAGCGTGGTGGCGTCGATTACTTCCCACTGAGAATCGTCGAAATCGGCAGCCCCGGCATGGGGGAGGTAATCGTAGGTCTTGATGGGAGCGCCGCTCGGCTTGAGGTCAGGACCGACGGCCTTCGAGTCGGCCTCAACGATCTTCACATCGTGATATCGCCACTGGCCTTCCACTAGTTGCACACCTTCGCGAGTGGCCAGATCGATGACGGCATCGGGACGGCCGAAGGGTGGATCTTGAATCCTCTGGCCTTGGGAAGACCTGGAGATCATCACAAAAGCGATGATCCCCATTCCGATGATCTGCAATTGCCGCTTTGTTGTTGTCCGCATTGTGAGCATCCCGGCTAGCGAACCTTGACCACGTAGTACAGAAACGGATTTGTCACTTCCGCAAACTGGTGAGGAACTCCGTTGGGAACGACGATTACGTCGCCCTTGGCGATCTGGCGAGTTTGCCCGTTGCGGATACTCGAGCCACGCAGTTCATCGGACGCCGTGATCTTGGTATCGACGGCTTCACCGCCGGTTACGAGCGTGGCACTTCCATCGAGCACGTAAATCACGTCGGTATCCTTGGTGTGGATCTCCGCCTGCCCAGGTTTTTCGCGCCGACTGGCGTGGACCATGTAGTTGCGGCCAGCGCTCCCATCAAGAAGGATGGCGCCCTTGTTAAAGGCTTCGTCCACCCTGCTCCTCTCGAAGTAGGAAACGGGTAGCGATGGGTCGGCGCCTGCGGTTGTCGAGCTGGCCAAAGCGTCCGCTCCAGCAATGGCGAGTTTTTCGTCCTGGTCGGCGCTCGCCGCCCCGCTCACACCTACTCCGCCGACAATCTGGCCATCAACCGTGATCGGAATTCCTCCAATCAAGGGAGTGAAATTTTCGAGCGCTGTCATTACGGTTCTGCCCTTGCCGTTGGAATTGATCAATTCTTCAAAGAAGCGCGTAGGCTTCTTGAACATGACAGCTGTGCGGGCCTTGCCGATGGAAATGTTGGCGCCGGCAGAGAATGTTCCGTCGAGTCTCTCCAGGGCCATCAGGTTTCCGCCGTCATCGACAATCGCGATGACACCGCCAGGTGCCTGCAGCTTCTGCGCCTCCGCTTTGGCTGCCGCGATCACGCGCTCTGCGCCTTGCAGGGTCAGAGTCTTCTTTTCGGCGGTCTGTGCAGAGGCAAGATTCGTAATGCTGACGACAACTGCCAGCAGACCGGATAGACGATTAGATTTCATTCGATATTGAGAGTTCATGAGTTTGCCTTTTTCTGGGATTTTCGAAGGCGGGGCCGCCCAGGTTCGAGTCGGCCCGTGCCTGCGATTCCCTCTTCTTTAGTTGACGGGCGAACTGAAGGTAGCCTCGCCAAGGTTGGCTTCGGCCCAGGCGCACCAGATGATCACTTTGGAAACGTTCTTCACGTAGCCGGGCACTACGATCTCTTTCTGGTACTTGTCGCCAATCAGCGCCTTCTTCTTCAACTTGTCCAGTTGGTAAACCTGGCCGTCGGAATCCACCACTTCCCAGTGCGGGTCCGGAGTATCGGGGACGACGAAGTCATCCGAGAGCGTGAGTACGCTCTTGCCGTCGCGAGTGCTGTGGCTGACGTGTCCCTTATTAGCTTTGGGCCCCTGAAACTGTCCCGTGGTGTGTGCGTCTTGCGCGAAGGCTGTGATGGCAGTCACGATCACCATTGTCAGCAGCGCGCGAAGCAGAGATGGAGCGGTCTTGTTCATTTGCATTTTTCCTCGTTGAGATTGATTGGCAAGCGCTCCAGCAGCGGTGAATCGATAACGATTCGCTAGCCCCGACTGTGTCGTGGGCTCAGTTAGCTTGCTCACAGCGCTTACGTGCCCGTCTGATTCGGATGTGTTGGGAAGGTTTCAATCGCCCAATGCGATGGTCCGATGTGACATTTTGTGCGGAAGCAGTGACACCTTTCACTCGTTCCTGAATCGGATGATCAGGACATCCTGTGCTGAAGAGCAGAAGACTCGTGGCAATTGACTGCAGGCAGGTCTGGCAGGCGATGGTCGACTACTTGGAAGGAGACCTGACCCCAGAGATGCGGACCCGCATCGACAGCCACCTTAAGGACTGCCGCCATTGCAAGGCAATATACGACGGATCGCGAAACGTGGTGCTGCTGCTCGCCGACGAGAAAGTCTTTCAGTTGCCCGTGGGCTTCAGTCAGCGCTTGTACAACCGGCTCTCTTCCGACACGCGTTAGACAATATCTTCGTTTGATCAATCCTTGGCAGTGGTCCGTTGAGCTTCCCCTTTTATCGCGTCGCGATACGTTCGGAAATCAACTTGGTTTGTCACTTCTACAAAGGTCTGGAATCACACGCGCCAGAGACCATGAACGCTACGACATCAAACTTCGCGATTGAAGCTTCGAAACTAGCAACCTCAACGATCCGGTTCGACGCAAACACAAGCACGCCGCCCAGGTTGGGCGCGGTAGCGTCGTTGCGACGTCACTGGCCTGAATACACGATGGAAGCTGCGTTGCTGGGCGCCTTCATGATCTCGGCATGCGTTTTTGGAGCCCTCTACGAATTCCCCCGCTCGCCTATCCATGTCGCGATTCCGTCCCTTTTCCTGCGGCGTCTGTTGATGGGAATGTCGATGGGCGCAACCGCGATCGCGATCATTTACTCGCCCTGGGGAAAACAGTCGGGCGCACATATCAATCCATCCGTGACGCTCACGTTTCTCCGGCTAGGGAGGGTCAAGGCCTGGGATGCTCTCTTCTATATGTGTGCTCAGTTCGCGGGCGCGATCGCAGGGGTCGCATTTGTAGCCAGATTCCTCGGGAAGGAATTGTCTGACCCGGCGGTTCGGTATGTGGTCACGCTGCCGGGCGAGCATGGATTGTCGTTCGCATTGTTGGCGGAATTTGGCATTGCGTTCGGCATGATGACGGTGGTTCTGCATTCATCAAATCATCCTTCCTGGAACCGCTACACGGGATTGTTCGCGGGCTTGCTGGTCATGACCTACATCACCTTCGAAGCTCCGTTTTCGGGCATGAGTATGAATCCCGCAAGAACTCTCGGGTCCGCCTTCTCGGCTGAGTTGTGGAACGGACTTTGGATCTACTTTACGGCTCCTCCGCTCGGCATGCTGACGGCAGCAGAGATTTACCTGTGGCGGAAGGGGAGAAGGGCAGTGGGTTGCTGCAAGCTGCACCACGAGAACGATAAGCGCTGCATCTTTTGCGGGGCAAATGGAGGATTTGCATCATGAGTGGAAGCCATTACGACGTGATCATCATTGGAACGGGCGCGGGTGGTGGAACGCTGGCCTATCACCTGGCTCCATCCGGAAAGCGAATTCTCATTCTGGAGCGCGGAGACTACGTTCCGCGGGAGAAGGCCAACTGGGACCCTCAGGTAGTCAACGTCGATGCTCACTACAACACCAAGGAATCATGGCTCGATAAAGACGGCAAAGAACTTCACCCGCACACCAACTACTACGTCGGCGGCAACACGAAATTTTATGGCGCGGCGCTCTTCCGTCTGCGAAAGCAGGACTTTGGCGAATTGCGTCACCACGGGGGAATCTCCCCGGCATGGCCGATCCGCTACGAAGACCTCGAACCCTACTACACGCGAGCAGAGACGTTGTACCAGGTGCACGGGAATCGGGGCGAAGATCCCACCGAGCCGCGAGCGACTTCGCCATATCCATGGCCGGCCGTCAGTCACGAACCCCGTATCCAGCAGCTATCGGATGACTTTTCACGCTCCGGATTGAAGCCATTTCACGTGCCCGTCGGTGTGATGCTCGATGAAAAAAATCCGACGCGCAGCCATTGCATTCGGTGCAACACCTGCGACGGATTTCCCTGTCTTGTAGGCGCTAAATCCGACGCGCAAGTTGTGTGCGTCGATGAGGCGCTTAAGCACAGTAACGTCAGTCTGCTGACCAACGCGCTGGTCAAACGGCTGGAAACGGATTCGTCGGGCCGAGAAGTAAGGACCGTCGTTGTCGAGCGGGAAAGGGTGCTTGAAAGCTATTCCGCAGATATCGTGGTCGTGTCTTGCGGCGCCATTAATTCGGCGGCTCTGCTATTGCGCTCTGCCAACGACAAGCATCCACGAGGGTTGGCCAACGCCTCCGATGTTGTCGGTCGGCATTACATGGGCCACACAAATTCTGTTCTGATGGCGATCTCCAAGTGCCCGAACCCCACGATTTTTCAGAAAACCTTAGGAGTTAACGATTTCTATTTCGGATCAGAAGACTTTCCTCACCCGATGGGCCACATCTCCTTCGTGGGCAAGCTTGACGCGATTACGTTGAAGGCGGGCGCTCCAGCGATTGCTCCGAATTTCACCCTGGAGCTCATGGCCAAGCATTCGCTTGATTTCTGGCTTACCTCGGAAGATCTGCCTGATCCGAACAATCGGGTCACTCTCAGCCGTGACGGCAAGATTGTTTTGAATTACACCCCCAACAATCTGGAGGCTCATGCGCGGCTGCAGGGCAAGCTCAAACAGGCCATGAAACAGACCAACTGTGCAATCCATGGGCACGAATGTCATCAAGGCTTGTTCGGGCGAAATCTGTATGTCGGGCAGCGCATTCCGCTCGCTGGGGTCGCACATCAGAACGGGACCATTCGGTTCGGTCACGATCCTCTCACTTCGGCGCTTGATGTGAACTGCAAGGCGCACGATGTCGACAATCTCTATGTCGTCGATGGAAGCTTCTTCCCGTCGAGTGCAGCGGTGAATCCGGCGCTGACCATCATGGCGAATGCTCTCCGCGTTGGGGACCACATTTTGCAGCGCCTTCGCGTTTCGACAGCGAGTCAGAACGAGTCTGACACCGAAGCCGTAGCCAGCCGGTGATGCTTATGGATCACGTAAATCCTCGCTTTCGTTGGCAGGCCGCGATGTGGGTCGTGGTTTTGCTTTGTACCGTCCGGCCCGCCACTGGTCAGCAGCGAACCGCGCTGGTGGATGGTGTCGACGCCATCGGAATCACCGTATCGGATATGGACAGGGCGGTGGAGTTCTATTCGAAGGTGCTGACGTTCGAGAAGGTGTCAGATACGGAAGTGGCGGGCGACGACTTCGAACATCTGGAGGGTGTCTTTGGGGTGCGTATGCGGGTGGTACGCATGCGGCTTGGGGATGAGTTCATCGAGCTTACGGAATTCCTAGCCCCGGAAGGGCGGCCCATTCCAGTGGACTCCCGCAGCAATGACCGGTGGTTTCAACACATCGCAATCATCGTCAGCGACATGGATAAGGCGTATGGCTGGTTGCGCCAAAACAAAGTCAAACACGCTTCGACTGGGCCGCAGCGCCTGCCTGATTGGAACCAGAGTGCCGCAGGCATTTCCGCCTTCTACTTCAAAGACCCGGACGCGCATCCGGTAGAGATTTTGCAGTTCCCGCCGGACAAGGGGCCGGCAAAGTGGCACCGCCCCACGAGCAAACTTTTCCTGGGGATTGATCACACGGCCATCGTGGTGTGGAACACCGAGGCCAGCCTCAGGTTTTACCGCGACTTGCTCGGAATGCAGATTGCGGGAGAGAGCGAAAACTATGGCACGGAACAGGAGCATTTGAACAACGTGTTCGGAGCGCATCTGAGAATCACCGCGCTTCGAGGGCAAAAAGGGCCGGGCGTAGAACTGTTGGAATACCTTGCGCCACGCGATGGCCGGCCCTTCCCGATGGATGAGCGTCCCAACGATGTTGTTCACCGGCAGACAGTCCTGACGACCAGGGGACTTGACCAGGCTGCCCAGGCTGCGACCGGTGCGCACGCTGACTTTGTATCCTCCGGAGTGGTTGCGAATCAGACGGAGCAGTTGGGCTTCCGAAGAGCATTTATGGTTCGCGATCCCGACGGACATGCAGTCGAGATCGAAGAGAAATAGGAGGAAACGTGAGCGGCGGCATCATTCAAAGCGCAACGAAAAACAGCAGCGCCTTTCGGGACAGATTCCGTTCGGTTTCTAGCAGCGAATCCTACATCGAGAGTGAACAACCGACTGTAGCCGACCTGGTCGCGCCTGGCAGTGGTCGCTCAATCTACTCCGAACTTGATTGTCTCCTCGAACTCCTGATCGCAAATGGAGAACGTTCATGACGCAGGAAGAGATTCGTCTCGCGGAGTCCGGAGCGCGCAAGAAACATTGGAAGCGCTGGGGGCCTTATCTCAGTGAGCGGGCGTGGGGCACAGTTCGCGAAGATTACAGTCAGTACGGGAATGCCTGGGAGTATCTGCCACACGACCACGCGCGCTCGCGTGCCTATCGGTGGAATGAAGACGGGATCGCGGGGATCAGCGACCGCCGGCAGATGATCTGTTTTGCAGTTGCGCTGTGGAACGGGCGCGATCCAATTCTGAAAGAAAGACTCTTCGGATTGACCGGCAACGAAGGTAACCACGGCGAGGATGTAAAGGAGTATTACTTCTACCTCGACTCGACCCCGACGCATTCCTACATGAAGTACCTGTACAAGTATCCGCAGGGCGAGTTTCCGTATGCGCCACTAGTCGAAGAAAACCGCCGCCGCGGAAAGGATCAGGGCGAATTTGAATTGCTCGACACTGGCGTTTTCAACGACAACCGATATTTCGACGTCTTCGTAGAGTATGCAAAGGCCGATGTAGAGGACATCCTCATAAAAATCACTGTTGCGAACCGCGGGCCTGAGGCAGCGGAGCTGCGGCTTCTACCCACTATCTGGTTCCGCAATAGCTGGTCGTGGGGAAACTCTAAGAGACGGCCAGAGCTGCACGAGGTGCGGCCGTCTCCGAATCCCGTGATCGAACTGAATCACGCACTGCCGGGCAATCGTTGGCTTTATTGCGAGGGATCCCCCGACTTGTTGTTCACCGAGAACGAAACCAACGCGCACCGACTGTTCGGCGTAGAGAACGGTACTGCCTACGTCAAGGATGGAATCAACGACTTCATTATTCATGGTGCTCCCGACAGCGTGAATCCAGAGAACAAAGGGACCAAGGCATCCGCGCACTACAAGCTCAGGATTGGGCCGGGCGAGAGCGCCGTTGTGCGTTTGCGTCTCAGCGATGCCGATTTCAGGGGCAAGAGTGCCTTCGTTGGTTTCGACAAGACCTTCGAAGCTCGCCAGCGGGAAGCCGACGAGTTCTATACGACGATCATTCCGCAGGATCTCTCTGCCGACGCTCAGAACGTCATGCGCCAAGGCTTTGCCGGCATGCTTTGGTCGAAGCAGTTCTATCACTATGTGATCAATGACTGGCTGCAGGGCGACCCGGGCAACCCTCCTCCTCCGCACGAGCGCAAGAACGGGCGGAATCATGACTGGACACATCTTTACAACGCCGATGTGATTTCGATGCCCGACAAGTGGGAGTATCCCTGGTACGCAGCCTGGGATCTGGCTTTTCACTGTATCCCTTTGGCCCTCGTGGATTCGGACTTTGCCAAGGAGCAACTCACGCTCATGCTCCGCGAGTGGTACATGCATCCGAACGGTCAGATTCCAGCTTACGAGTGGGCGTTGGGAGACGTGAATCCCCCCGTGCATGCATGGGCGGCCTGGCGTGTCTACAAGATCGACAAAAAGCGCAAAGGAAAGGGCGATCGCGCCTTCCTACAGCGAGTCTTCCACAAGCTGATGTTGAACTTTACCTGGTGGGTTAATCGTAAAGACGCAGAGGGAATGAATATCTTCCAAGGTGGATTCCTTGGCCTGGATAACATCGGCGTGTTTGACCGCAGCGCTCCACTGCCCACCGGCGGATATCTCGAGCAATCTGACGGAACCAGCTGGATGGCAATGTACACCTTGAATCTACTGGCCATCGCGCTCGAACTGGCGAAGGAGGAACCCTGTTACGAGGACGTAGCGAGCAAGTTCTGGGAGCACTTCATCTATATCGCCAACGCCATGAGCCACCGTGGTCACGACGGCATGGGATTGTGGAATGAGGCCGACGGGTTCTTCTACGACGTGCTGAAGCTACCCGACGGCCAACACTTTCCTATGAAGATTCGGTCGATGGTGGGTCTGATACCGCTGTTTGCTGTCGAAACACTGGAACCAGACGTGCTGGAGCGCCTTCCCGATTTCAAGCGACGGCTCGAGTGGTTCATCGATAACCGGCCGGATCTCACGGAGAACCTGGCTTGCATGCGAACCGAAGGCCTGGGTGAGCGCAGACTTCTGTCAATTGCGAATCAGGATCAGTTGCGCCGGATTCTCCGATACATGCTCGACGAGAGCGAATTCTTGTCAGGCTACGGTATTCGAGCGGTCTCTCAGTTTCACCGGGAGAATCCTTACACGCTGAATGTGAACGGCAACGTCCATCGCGTGGACTACGAACCAGGTGAGTCTTCGACCGGACTTTTCGGCGGCAACTCGAATTGGCGCGGTCCGATATGGTTCCCTGTTAATTTCCTGCTGGTGGAATCACTCCAGAAGTTCCATCACTATCTGGGGGACGACTTTAAAGTCGAGATGCCAACCGGTTCCGGGAAGATGATGAACCTCTGGGAAGTCGCTTCCGAATTGTCGCGGCGAATGACCAATATTTTCCTGCAAAACGAACAGGGGTTCCGGCCGGTGTTTGGGAACCTTGAAAAGTTCCAGACCGACCCCCACTGGCGCGATCTGATCCTGTTTCACGAGTACTTTCACGGCGATTCAGGCGCCGGAGTGGGTGCAAGTCATCAGACCGGTTGGACGGGCCTGGTAACGAAGCTAATGCAACAAGGCGGTGAAGGCCGAGATCGCAAGAACGAACTCGAACTGAGCACCGCAGCGGCGGACTAATCAGACGAATCAGAACTCATAAGGAGTTTGAAGATGAAAGCTATCAGTGTGTTACCAGGAAAGCCGAACAGCGTCCATGTCGCTGACCTGCCCAAGCCGTCTCTCGACCAAATTGCAGACGGCCGAGGGGTCCTGGTCAAAGTACTCCGAGTAGGAGTGGACGGAACCGACAAGGAAATCAATGCTGCAGAATATGGCGCAGCCCCTCCCGGATACGATTTTCTCGTCATCGGCCATGAAGGATTTGGCCAGGTGGAGGCGGTTGGACCGAATGTGACCGAGTTGAAGCCCGGCGATTATGTTGTCGCCACAGTCCGACGCCCGGGCAACAGCATCTACGACGTGATCGGCACGAATGACATGACCACTGACGACACCTACTATGAGCGCGGCATCAACCTGCGCCACGGGTACTTGACCGAATACTACGTGGACGATGCTGAATTCATCGTCAAGGTGCCGCAGGGACTCAAGCAGGTAGGAGTGCTGCTGGAGCCGACCACCGTGGTCGAGAAAGGGATCCATCAGGCCTACGAGATTCAGCGCCGGCTGAAGGTCTGGCGTCCACGCAAGGCAGCTGTGATGGGTGCGGGAACGATCGGCTTGCTCGCGACGCTCGTTTTACGCCTGCGAGGTCTGGAAGTCACAACGTTTGGGCGCACGCCGAAACCCTATCTCAATTCGAATCTGATTGAGGAGTTGGGAGCTCGGTATCTCTCGACTCAGGACATCGCGGTCATGGATGCAGCGGAGCAGTTCGGGCCATTCGATCTCATATTCGAAGGCACCGGCAATTCCGGTGTTGTGTTCGACAGCATGCAGGCCCTGGGTAAGAACGGGGTGCTGGTGCTGGCGAGCGTTACGGGCGGAGACAAGATGATCCAGATCCCAGCGGACCGGATCAATCTGCAATTTGTACTTGGAAACAAGGTGATGGTTGGCACGGTCAATGCGAACCGCGAGTACTTCGAGATGGGCGTCCGGGATATGGCACAGGCGGAGGCCGAGTATCCGGGATGGCTGAGCAAGCTGCTAACCGACCCCGTGAACGGGCTTGAGAACTACACAGAGCTATTCAAGAAACTGACTTCCCCCAATGGCGCGATCAAGGTGTATTGCGAAGTGGCTTAAGGGCTCAGCCCCTCCCTAATGGGCACGCGTCGGCGTGCCTTTTTCTTTCACGAATGCGCTGAGAATTCTGTCACTTTCTGGCCAAAACGGCGTCTCAACGGGTGGCGAGACCTTGCGCGAGAGGGAAGCGATGATTCAGTTCAAGAAAGACGTTTGCGAAGACCTGGATGCGGCGCTCCGCCGCGAGTGGCTCGAGACAAACGGCCTGGGCGGATTCGCATCATCCACCATCGTGGGGCTGAACACGAGGCGTTACCATGGGCTGCTCGTCGCGGCGCTGAAACCTCCCGTCGAGCGCTTCGTATTGCTCTCGAAGTTGGAGGAGACGCTCATCATCGACGGTCAGGCGTTCGACCTGTCGGCCAACCGTTATCCCGGCGTCGTCCACCCGCAGGGCCACTACTTTCTTAAGCAGTTTCGACTCGATCCGTTCCCGGCATTTACCTACGAGATCGAAGGCATCGAAATCGAAAAATCAGTGTTCATGATTCATGGTGAAAACACCACCGTGGT
>Ga0187825_10000006_pt1 | contig 31376 bp, 21 predicted proteins | sample NC_wetland_sal_i_11_FD_132421 | JGI IMG/M metagenome (GOLD analysis project Ga0187825, IMG submission 132421) | Wetland sediment microbial communities from Neuse River Estuary, North Carolina, USA - SourceSoil_5 | ecosystem: Environmental > Aquatic > Freshwater > Wetlands > Sediment | place... | reverse complement strand
CTGATGTTCACCTTGGGCCCGGCCGGGACGGCGGGGGCCGCCGGCGCCGCCGGCGTGGCGGAGTCCGCCTTCACCGTGTCCGCCGCAGCCGGAGTCGCCGGGTCGGCCGGGGCCTGTGCCGCCAAGGGGCCGACGCCGGCCGTGACCGCCGCGATTGCCGCCAACGTGAACCCGCCGAACCGATTCATGGACCTGTCCTCCAGCTGGAAGTGAGTGCCGACCCGGTCTCCGGGCGGCCGGAACGAAAGCGCCCTCGCGACGGCCGGGTGCGCGAGGGCGGTGAGCACGGGGTCGGGCCGGGGCCCGGGTGATCGGGTGGACCGATCACGGCGACTCCGCGCGGCTCAGCCGCGAGCAATCCGGGTTTCGGGCGCCCCGGGCATCGTGGCCGGGGCGTCGGGGGCTGGCCATGCGGCTCTCGACTTGGAACGGACGTTCGCAGCATAGGACAGGAAATTGGGATTGTCAAGGTATTCGTGCTGAATCGGCGCATTTCAGCTACCATATTCACATATTATTCGATCAACATTACTAGTCGTTCGCCAATATGTGCGTTTTATGCACAGATGCCTTGACACATTCCCGCCAATAACGTATCCTTTCTCCCGCGGCTGGTTCCCCGCGCAGTCGGTCTTGCCCGATCGAGGATCCCGTGCTCTTCTGCCCGGACAGTCACCCCATTCCCCGAAACGCGCGGGCGCGCGCCCAGCTGGGCGCGCGCCTAGGGCCGATGTGCGGGAGCTTGGGCTAAGCCGTCGCGAACCACTGCGGCAGCCCCCGCGCCCGGCCCGGGATCGCGGGGGCTTCGGTTTTCCACCACTCACCAGACAGGACATGCCATGAGACGCTCCGCCGCATTGACCGTGCTCCTGACGCTGGCCCTGCCGCTCGCTCTGGCGGCACAGGCAGCGCCCACGGCGCCCCCCGCGGATTCACTCGCGAAGGCCGCCGCCGACGCCGCCACCGCGAATACGGTCGCGATCAACTTCGTGTGGACGCTCGTGGCGGGCTTCCTCGTCATGTTCATGCAGGCCGGCTTCGCCATGGTCGAGACCGGCTTCACCCGGGCCAAGAACGCTGGCCACACGATCACCATGAACTTCATGGTGTACGGGATCGCCATGCTGGCCTACTGGGCAGTGGGCTTCGCCCTCCAGGCCGGCGGGGTGGGCGCCCTCGGAACCCTGGGCGGCTACGACAAGCTCGCCAACGAATTCGTGGTCACCATCGGCGGAAAGCCCTGGGGCCTCTTCGGCACGACGGGCTTCTTCCTCACCGGCGTCGCCTACACCGCGCCCGTCTTCGCCTACTTCCTGTTCCAGATGGTGTTCATGGACACCGCGGCGACGATCCCCACGGGGGCGCTCGCCGAGCGGTGGAAGTTCTCGGCCTTCGCGGTGTTCAGCGTCTTCGTCGGGGCGTTCATCTATCCCATCTACGCCAACTGGGTGTGGGGGGGCGGCTGGCTGGCCAACCTCGGCGCCAACTATGGCCTGGGGCACGGGCACGTCGACTTTGCCGGGTCGTCCGTCGTGCACATGACCGGCGGCGTCATGGCCCTCGTCACCGCCAAGCTGCTCGGGCCGCGCCGTGGCAAGTACAACCCGGACGGCACGGTGAACGCGATCCCCGGGCACAACATCCCGATGGCCATGGTAGGCACGTTCATCCTCGCGTTCGGCTGGTTCGGCTTCAACGCCGGCTCGACCCTCGCCGGCAGCGACCTGCGGATCGGCGTCATCGCGACCAACACCATGCTGGCCGGCGCCGCCGGCAGCGTGACCGCGATGCTCTACATGTGGGGCCGGTACGGGAAGCCGGATCCGTCGATGATCGCCAACGGCGCGCTCGCCGGACTGGTGGCCATCACGGCGCCCTGCGCCTTCGTCACGGCACCCTCGGCCGTGCTCATCGGGGGCGTCGCCGGCGTGCTGGTGTGTGCGGCGGTGTTCTTCTTCGAGCGCACGCTCAAGATCGACGACCCGGTGGGCGCGATCTCGGTGCACGGCGTCAACGGCCTCTGGGGCATTCTGGCGCTCGGTCTGTTCGCGGACGGCACCTACGGCGACGGGTTCAACGGGGTCAAGGGTGCGGTCACCGGGCTCTTCTACGGCGATGCCGGTCAGTTCGTCGCCGAAGCGATCGGCGGGCTTACGAACCTGGTCGCGGTCGGGGCGATGGCGGCGCTGGCGTACTACCTCACCGGCCTGATCACGAAGGGTCACCGCGTCTCCGCCGAGGCGGAGGAGCTGGGACTCGACCTGCCGGAGATGGGCGCCCTGGCCTACCCCGACACGGCCGACCTGACGGCAGCCACCGTGCTCACCGGGCACACGCCCGGCGTGACGAAAGCGGCCGCGTGACGAGCGGATCGACTCGCCACGACCCGGGGCCCGGGCGCCACACGGCGCCCGGGGCTCCTCTAACGACCTGTTCCCCGAGGATGCAATGGCAACCACAGTGAAGGCGGGTGCAGCGCGGCGTTCGGCTCCGGCCGAAGTCAAGAAGGTGCTGGACCTCATCAAGCAGAAGAACATCCAGGTCGTGGACGTCAAGTTCGTGGACCTGCCGGGGACGTGGCAGCACTTCTCCATCCCGGCGGCCACGCTCGACGAGGACATGATCCGGGAGGGGCTCGGCTTCGACGGCTCCTCGATCCGCGGCTTCCAGGCGATCAACGAGAGCGACATGCTTCTGATGCCGGACGTGTCCACCGCGTTCGTCGATCCGGTGCTTGCAGTGCCGACGCTCTCGCTCACCTGCGACGTGTACGACCCGATCACGCTCGAGCCCTACTCGCGCGATCCGCGCTTCATCGCGTTCAAGGCCGAGGAGTACCTCAAGACCACCGGGATCGCGACCGCCTCGTTCTGGGGGCCGGAAGCCGAGTTCTTCATCTTCAACTCGGTCCGGTTCGACCAGAACGCCCACGAGGGGTACTACCACGTGGATTCGGAGGAGGGGATCTGGAACGCCGGGCGGAACGGAGCGCCGAACCTCGGGCACCGGCCCCGCCACAAGGAAGGCTACTTCCCGGTGCCGCCGCTCGATCGGCTTCAGGACGTCCGATCCAAGATCATGCTCGCGCTCATCGACGCCGGCATTCCGGTCGAGGTGCAGCACCACGAGGTGGCGACCGCGGGCCAGGCGGAGATCGACATCAAGTTCGGCCCGCTGGTGCAGACCGCCGACCGGCTGATGACATACAAGTACATCATCAAGAACGTCTGCCATAACCTCGGCTACACGGCGACGTTCATGCCGAAGCCGCTCTTCGGCGACAACGGCTCGGGCATGCACTGCCACCAGTCGCTCTGGAAGGGGGACACGCCCCTCTTCTTCGACGCGAACGGCTACGCCCTGCTGTCGGAGACCGCGAAGCACTACATCGGCGGGCTCATCAAGCACGCCGCGGCGCTGCTCGCCATCTGCGCGCCGACCACGAACAGCTACCGCCGGCTCGTGCCGGGCTTCGAGGCGCCGGTGAACCTGATGTACTCGGCGCGGAACCGCTCGGCGATCTGCCGCATCCCCATGTACTCCACCAGCCCGAAGGCCAAGCGGGTCGAGTTCCGCGCGCCCGATCCGACGGCCAACCCCTACCTGGCGTTCGCCGCCATGCTCATGGCGGGGCTCGACGGGATCAGGAACCGGATCGAGCCGCCGGCGCCGATCGACGAGGACCTCTACGAGATCCACGACGACCGGAAGAAGCTCATCAAGCAGGTCCCCGGCAGCCTGGCCGAATCGCTGGATGCGCTCGAGGCCGACCAGGACTTTCTGCTCGCCGGCGACGTGTTCACCCAGGACGTGCTGGACGCCTGGCTCGGGCTCAAGCGGAAGGACGTCGCGGCAATCACCCTGCGGCCCCATCCGTACGAGTTCTTCATGTACTACGACGCCTGACTCCGGAGGTCCGGGCGCCGGACGGCTTGCGGCCCCGGGACATTCCGCTTAGCTCATTGTAGAGGGCCGCCCGGCCGAGAGCATCGCTACTTACACGGAGTCTGACGCATGAAACTGATCACCTGCATCATCCGGCCCGAACGCCTGGCCGAGGTCAAGGCCGCGCTGTTCCGGGCCGGCGTTACCGGCATCTCGATCAGCCGGGTGAGCGGACACGGCGGCGAGCGGGACATCGTCGAGCACTATCGGGCGTCCTCGATCGTGCTCGAGTTCCGCGAGAAGGTGAAGATCGAGATGGCGGTCTCGGAGCCGTTCGTGGAGCCGACCATCAAGGCGATTCTCTCGTCCGCCCGGACCGGCGACGTGGGCGACGGAAAGATCTTCGTGCAGCCGCTTGACCGGGTCATCCGCATCCGCACCGGCGAGGCGGACAACGCCGCGCTCACCCCCGTCACGGCCGACGAGGTCCAGCGCAGCGCGCTTCAGGCGGCCGCCAAGTAGCTCCCCCGGGCCCGGTCGCCACGCGGCCGGGCCCCGTCGTATCTTCCCCTCCTTATGACCAGACTCAAGAGCGCCGTCATCACCGACGGGGTGCAGCGCGCCCCCAACCGCGCCATGCTCCGCGCCGTCGGCTTCGGCGACGCGGACTTCGGCAAGCCCATCATCGGGATCGCCAACGGCTACAGCACGATCACGCCCTGCAACGCCGGCCTCGACGTCCTCGCCCGGCGGGCCGAGGTCGCCGTGCACGGGGCGGGCGGCATGCCCCAGCTCTTCGGTACGATCACCGTGAGCGACGGGATCTCGATGGGGACGGAGGGCATGAAGTACTCCCTGGTCTCGCGCGAGGTCATCGCCGACGCGATCGAGACCGCCTGCCAGGCACAGAGCATGGACGGCGTGCTGGCGGTCGGCGGCTGCGACAAGAACATGCCCGGCGCCCTGATGGCCATGGCCCGGATGGACATCCCCGCCGTCTTCGTCTACGGGGGCACCATCAAGCCCGGCCACCTGGCCGGCCGGGACCTCACGGTGGTGAGCGCGTTCGAGGCGGTGGGAGAGTTCAGCGCGGGCCGGATCGGCCGGGAGGAGCTGCTGGCCGTGGAGCGGCACGCCTGTCCCGGCCGGGGCTCCTGCGGCGGCATGTTCACGGCCAACACCATGTCGTCGGCGATCGAGGCGATGGGCATGAGCCTGCCCGGCTCGTCCACCATGGCGGCCGAGGACGCCGAAAAAGAGGAAAGCGCGGCCCGGTCGGCCGAGGTGCTCATGGACGCCGTCAGGGCGGACCGCCGGCCCAGCCGGATCCTCACGCGCGAGACGTTTGAGAACGCGATCGCGGTGGTCATGGCCCTGGGCGGATCCACCAACGCCGTGCTCCACCTGCTCGCGATCGCTCGGGCCGCGCGGGTGCCGCTCGCCCTCGACGACTTCGAGACGATCCGGGCCCGGGTGCCGGTCCTCGCCGAGTTGAAGCCTTCCGGCCGCTTTGTCGCGACCGACCTGCACCAGGCGGGGGGCGTGCCCCAGGTGATGAAGATGCTGCTCGTGCACGGTCGGCTGCACGGCGGCGCCCTCACGATCACGGGCGAAACCGTGGCGGAGGTCCTCCGCGACGTGCCCGACGAGCCCCGGGGCGACCAGGAAGTCATCCGGCCGTGGGGCCGGCCGGTCTATCCGGAGGGGCACCTGGCCATCCTGCGCGGCAACCTCGCCGCCGAGGGCGCCGTCGCCAAGATCACCGGGATCAAGACCCATCGGATGAGCGGCCCGGCCCGGGTCTTCGAGTCCGAGGAAGCGTGCCTCGACGCCATCCTGGCCCGGGCGATCCGCCCCGGGGACGTGCTCGTCATCCGGTACGAGGGGCCCCGGGGCGGCCCCGGCATGCGGGAGATGCTGGCCCCGACCTCGGCCATCATCGGCGCCGGGCTGGGCGACTCGGTAGGGCTCATCACGGACGGCCGCTTCTCCGGCGGCACCTACGGCATGGTGGTGGGGCACGTGGCCCCCGAGGCCGCCGTCGGCGGCGCGATCGCCCTGGTGGAGGAGGGCGACACCATCACGATCGACGCCGACCGGCGGCTGCTCCAGTTGGACGTGCCGGACGATGTCCTGGTCCGCCGCCGCGCCGCCTGGCGTCCCCGCCCGCCGCGCTACACCGCGGGGGTGCTGCACAAGTACGCCAAGCTCGTCTCCAGCGCGAGCCTGGGCGCGGTTACCGATCTCTGAGACCCGCACGCCGAGAGGGCACCATGCCGGCCGCACGGATCGTATCGCTCGCCGCTGCTTGCACCATCGCCCTGGGAGTCGCGCCGGTCGCCGCCCAGACCCGAGCCGACCCGCCGTTCTGGACCGGCCAGCCCGACTCGACCGGGTTCGCTGCCCGCACCGCCGGGCGCATCGCCGCGGCCCGGCAGAGCTGGGATCGCCTGCTCGCCGTGAAAGGCCGGCGAACGGTGGCGAACACTCTCGTCCCCTACGACGACATCGTGCGGCAGACCGACGCTGCGGGCCGGGAAGCCGGTCTCATCCGGGAGGTCCACCCGGACCTCCCGGTGCGCCAGGCCGCCGAGCAGGCGAGCCAAGAGGTGAGCGCGTTCAGCACCGAGCTCTCGCTGAGCCGCCCCGTGTACGACGCGCTCCGCGCGATCGACCTCCGCGGCGCCGACCGGGAAACCCGATTCTATGTCGAAAAGACGCTCCGGGCGTTCCGCTTGGTGGGCGTGGATCGGGACGACTCCACGCGGGCGCGGGTGAGGACGCTGCGCGACCGGCTCGTGGCGCTGTCACAGACCTTCGAGCGCAACATCCGGGACGACGTGGACACGGTCGCGGCCGCCCCGGCCGAGCTGACCGGACTTCCGGCGGATTTCATCGCGCGACACCCCGCGGGTCCGGACGGCCTGGTCCGGATCACGACCCAGTATCCGGACGTATTTCCGGTTCTCAACTACGCGACCAGCGACTCCCTCCGCCACCGGCTCACGCTCGCCTTCGACAACCGCGCCTGGCCCCAGAACATGCCGGTGCTCGACAGCCTGCTCGAGACGCGCTACGAGCTGGCGAGGCTCCTCGGCTTCGCCGATTGGGCGGACTACGTCACCGCGGACAAGATGATCGGGTCCGGGCGCAACGCGTCCGAGTTCATCGACCGCGTGGTCGAGGCCTCGGGGCCCGCCGCCGCCCGCGAGTACGCCGTGCTGCTCCGGCGGAAGCAACAGGACGTCCCCGGGGCGACCGCCGTCAATCGCTGGGAGCGCCGCTACTGGTCGGAAGTGGTGCGGCGGGAGCAGTACGGCTTCGATGCCCAGCAGGCGCGCCGCTATTTCCCGTACGACCGGGTCGAGCAGGGAATCCTCGACGTCGCCGCGCGCATCTTCGGCGTGCGCTTCCGGCAGGTCGCGGGCGTGCCCGTGTGGGACCCGTCGGTGCACGCATTCGAGATGCTGGAGAACGGGAAGGTGACCGGCCGGTTCTACTTCGACATGCACCCCCGGCCGGGCAAGTTCAGCCACGCGGCCACGTTCGCCGTGCGTACGGGCACGTTCCGCCAGCTCCCTGAAGCCGCGCTCGTCTGCAATCTGCCGGGTGGCATCCCGGGGGATCCCGGGTTGATGGATCCGGAGGACGTGCGGACGGTGTTCCACGAGTTCGGACACCTAGTCCATGACCTGGTCGCCTCGCGGCACCGGTGGGTGGGCGTCTCCGGCATCAGGACCGAGTGGGATTTCGTCGAGGCCCCGTCGCAGATGCTCGAGGAATGGATGCGCGACCCCGCAACGCTGGCGTCGTTCGCGAAGGACTACCAGACCGGCGAGCCGATTCCCGCGCGGCTGGTCGCGAGCATGAACCGGGCGACCGACTTCGGGAAGGCGCTCGGCGTCCGGACCCAAATGGTGTACGCCCGCATCTCGCTGGGCCTGCACGACCGGCCGCCCGGCACCTGGACTCCGGACTCCCTCGTGCTCGCGACCCAGGCGGCGTACGAGCCGTTCCCGGCGATGCCGGACACCCATTTCGAAGCGGCGTTCGGCCACCTGACCGGGTATTCGGCGATCTACTACACCTACATGTGGTCGCTGGTGATCGCGAAGGACCTCTTCAGCACCTTCGACCGCTCCCGGCTGCTCGCGCCGGGGGTCGGGAAGCGCTACCGGGACCTGGTCCTGGCCCCGGGCGGCTCCATGCCCGCCGCCGACATCGTCCGGCGCTACCTCGGGCGGCCGTTCAACTTCGACGCCTGGCGCCGCTGGCTCGACGAGGAACCGCCACCGCCCGCTTCCGCGCCCTGAGGGCTAGGACGCCGCGGCGGCCTGCCCCTTGGCCGTCGCACCGCCGGCGTCCGTACTGCCTCGCACCGCCCGCACCACCCGCTCGCCGAATTCCCGGGTCCCGAGACTCGGCTCGCCCGGGCGGGCGAGGTCTCGGGTCCGGCCGCCGGCGTCGAGTACGGAGCGCACGGCCTGGTCGAGCGCCGCGGCGGCATCCGGGAGGCCGAGCCCATGGCGGAGGAGCATTGCCGCCGACGCGATGGCCCCTACCGGATTGGCGACGCCCTGCCCCGCGATGTCGGGCGCGGAGCCGTGCACCGGCTCGAACAGGCCCGGGCCCTCGCCCAGCGAGGCCGACGGCAGCAGGCCGAGCGAGCCGGCCAGCACCGCCGCCTCGTCGCTCAGGATGTCACCGAACAGGTTCTCGGTGACGAGCACGTCGATCGACGCGGGATTCGCCACCAGCCGCATCGCCGCATAGTCCACGTACAGGTGCTCGAGCGCCACGTCCGGATACTCGGACGCCACACGCGTCACGACGTCCCGCCAGAGCTGGGAGACCTCGAGCACGTTCGCCTTGTCCACCGACGTCACCCGCCGCCGCCGGCCCCGGGCCGCCTGAAAGGCGACCCTCGCCACCCGCTCGACCTCCGCCGCGGAGTACCGCAGCGTGTTCACACCGCTCGTCTCGTCCCGCCCCCGGGGCTCGCCGTAGTAGAGCCCGCCGGTGAGCTCGCGTACGATCAGCAGGTCTACGCCGGCGAGCCGCTCCGGCCGCAGGGGCGAGGCGTGTGCCAGCGCCGGATGCACCGCCACCGGCCGCAGGTTGGCATACACGCCCAGCAGCTTGCGCAGCGCAAGAAGCCCCGCCTCCGGGCGCTGCTGCCGCGGCGCGCGGTCGAGCGCCGGATCGCCGACGGCGCCGAGGAGCACGGCATCCGCCCGGGTCACGGCCTCCCGCGTGGCGGCCGGGAACGGCTCGCCGAAGCGGGCGACGGCGGTCGCACCGATGGCGTGCTCCGCGACCTCGAGCCGATAGCCGAACAAATCGCCGACCGCGACCAGCGCCCGGAGTGCCTCCGCCGTCACCTCCGGGCCGATCCCATCGCCCGGGAGCACCACGAGGCGGAACCGCTTCACGCCGGCCTCCGCACCGCTTCACGTCCCCGCTCGAACGCGGTGATCATCGGCTCCTCCAGGAGCGTGCGGCCGATCTCGTCCAGGCCGCGAAGCAGCATCTCCCGCCGGTACGGATCGATGGCGAACGTGGCCTCGAAGCCCGCCCCATCGGTCACTCGCTGTCGCTCGAGGTCCACGGTCAGCTCGTAACCCTCGGGCGCCGCGTCCGCCCGCCGGAACAACTCGGCGATCTCCGCCTCGGCCAGCCGGACCGGAAGCAGTCCGTTCTGGCAGCAGTTGTTGTAGAAGATGTCGGCGAAGGACGGCGCAACGATGGCGCGGAACCCGTACTCCGCGAGCGCCCAGGGAGCGTGCTCACGCGAGGAGCCACAGCCGAAATTGGAGCCGGCCAGAAGCACCGAGGCACCGCGGGCGGCCGGGCGGTTCAGCTCGAAGGCGGGATCGGGAGAGCCGTCGGGGCGGCAGCGCCAGTCGAAGAAAAGGAACTCGCCGAAGCCGGTGCGCTCCACCCGCTTGAGGAACTGTTTCGGGATGATCTGATCGGTGTCCACGTTCACCCGCGGCAGCGCGGCGACCCGACCGGTCTGGACAGTGAAGGCCCGCATTCGTCTCCCCAGTGTGGGACAGTGAGAAATGAGAAGTGAGAAGTGAGAAGTAAGAGGTCCGCAGGGAGTCCGGGGAGGAGGTTCCGTCCTCGACTGCGTCCCTCTTACCTCTTACCTCTCACCTCTTACCTCTCCCTTCCCAGAAACTCCCGCACGTCCACCAGCCGCCCGGCGATGGCGGCGGCCGCGGCCATGGTCGGACTCATCAGATGCGTCCGTCCGCCCTTCCCCTGGCGGCCCTCGAAATTCCGGTTCGAGGTCGAGGCGCACCGCTCGCCGCTGCCCAGAATGTCGTCGTTCATCCCGAGGCACATGGAGCAGCCGGCGTTCCGCCACTCGAACCCCGCCTCGCGAAACACGCGGTCCAGACCCTCGGCCTCCGCGGCCGCTTTCACCCGCATCGAGCCCGGCACGACCATGGCCCGTACACTGCTCGAGACGCGGCGCCCGTGCACGACCGAGGCCGCGGCCCGCAAGTCCTCGATCCGGGCGTTGGTGCAGGAGCCCAGAAAGACGCGGTCCACCGGCACACCCTCGAGCGGGGTTCCCGGCGCCAGGCCCATGTACTGGAGCGCCCGCTCGGCGGCACGCTGGTCGCTGTCCCGCTCGTAGTCGCGGGGGTCCGGCACCCGGCCGGTGATGTCGGTGACCATCCCGGGGTTGGTGCCCCAGGTGACCTGGGGAGCGAGCGCCGCGGTGTCCACCAGGATTTCGCGGTCGTAGCCGGCGCCCGGGTCGCTGGCGAGGCCGCGCCACGCGGCCACCGCTTCATCCCATGCGCGGTCGGACGGCACGCGCGGGCGCCCCTTGAGGTAGGCGAACGTGGTGTCGTCCGGCGCGATCATCCCGGCCCGCGCACCGGCCTCGATCGACATGTTGCAGATCGTCATCCGGCCTTCCATCGAGAGCGCGTGCACCGCGTCGCCGGTGTACTCGATCACGTGGCCCGAGGCGCCGTCGGTGCCGATCCGGCCGATGAGGGCGAGAATGAAGTCCTTGGGCGTCACGCCCGCGGCCGGGCGGCCGGTGAAACGGACCTCCATCGTCCGCGGCTTGAGCTGGACCAGGCACTGGGTGGCCAGCACGTGCTCCACCTCGCTGGTGCCGATGCCGAACGCGAGCGCGCCGAAGGCCCCGTGGGTCGAGGTGTGCGAATCGCCGCAGACGATGGTCATGCCCGGCTGGGTCGCCCCCAGCTCGGGCCCGATCACGTGCACGATGCCCTGCTCCGGCGAGTCCAGCCCGAACAGCTCGATCCCGAAGTCCCGGGCGTTCCGCCCGAGCACGCCGACCTGCTTGGCCGCGATCGGATCCGCGATGGGAAGCCGCCGGTCGCCGGTCGGCACGTTGTGATCCACCGTGGCGAGCGTGCGCGCCGGCCGCCGCACCGGTCGACCGGCCAGCCGCAGCCCGTCGAAGGCCTGGGGCGACGTCACCTCGTGGACCAGATGCAGGTCCACGTAGAGCAGCGCCGGCCCGTCGTGGGGCTGGTGGACGACGTGATTCGCCCAGACCTTCTCGAACAGAGTGCGAGCCATGCCTACCGCGCCACGGGGGTGGCTGCCGGCGCCGCCGCCCGGGTCTCCGGGGTCTCGCGCCGCCCGCCGGTCCCCCGCTCCCGCGCCGCGGCGGCTTCCTCGGACCAGGGCATCATCGCGCGGAGCTTCCGGCCCACCTGCTCGATCGGATGGTCGCGATCCGCCTGCCGCATCCGCTCGAAGTTCGGCCGGCCGGCTTTGTTCTCCGCCAGCCACTCGCGGGCGAAGCGGCCGTCCTGGATCTCGGCCAGAATGCGCTGCATCTCTGCCCGGGTCTCCGCCGTGATCAGCCGGGGGCCGCGGGTGTAGTCGCCATACTCCGCGGTGTCGCTGATGGAATAGCGCATGAAGCCGAGGCCGCCGCGGTACATCAGGTCGACGATCAGCTTGAGCTCGTGCAGGCACTCGAAGTAGGCCATCTCCGGGGAGTACCCCGCGCCAACGAGCGTCTCGAAGCCCGCCTTGACCAGCGCGGTGGCACCGCCGCACAGCACGGCCTGCTCGCCGAACAGATCAGTCTCGGTCTCCTCGCGGAACGTGGTCTGGAGCACGCCGGCGCGGGTGCAGCCGATGCCTGCGGCGTAGGCCAGCGCGTTCCCGAGCGCCTCGCCGCCGGCATCCTGGTGCACGGCGACCAGCGCCGGCACGCCCCGCCCGGCCTCGAACTCGCTCCGGACCAGATGCCCCGGCGACTTGGGCGCCACCATCGAGACGTCCACGCCCTTGGCCGGCGCGATCTCGCCGTAGTGCACGTTGAAGCCGTGGGCGAACATGAGGGTCTTGCCGGGCGCGAGGCCGGCGGCCACGCCGGACTCGTAGACGGCGCGGCCGTCCTGGTCGGGCACCAGCATCATGATCACGTCGGCGGCCTTTGCCGCCTCGGCAACCGGCCGGACGTCGAGACCGGCCGCGGCCGCCTTGGCCCACGACCCGCCGCCCGGCCTGAGCCCGACCATGACCGTCGCTCCGCTGTCCCGGAGGTTGAGCGCATGAGCATGGCCCTGGCTGCCGAAGCCGATGATGGCGAACGTCCGGCCGAGGAGGCGGGACCGGTCGGCGTCGGAGTCGTAGAAGATGCGGGGCGTCGCCATCAGAGGGTCTCCGGCGTAAGCGTGAACTGAGGGGCGCTCTGGGTGCGCTCGAGGGCCACGGCGCCGCTCCGCGCCACTTCCACGACCTCGAAGCGCTCGAGCGCCCGCAGAAAGGACAGGACGAAGGCCTCGGAGCCGCTCACCTCGAGGATGAGGGCTTCGGGCGCCTCGTCCACGATGACGGCCTTGTAGAGGAGCGCCACGTCGAGCAGCTCGGCATAGCGCGCCTCGCCCGGGCGGACTTTCACCAGGGCGAGCTCGCGGGCCACGGCCTCACGGGCCGGGAACGCGGCGACCTCCCGCACGCCGACCACCTTGTCGAGTTGCTTCGCCGTCCGGTCCGCCGTCGCCTGGTCCGTCTGCATCATGATCGTCAGCCTCACGAGCCCGGGCGAGGCGCTCGGCCCCACCGCGATGCTCTTGATTGGAAGGTTCCGCCGCCGGAGCATTCCGAAGGCGCGATTCAAGGTCACCAGCTCCTGCCTGAGCAGCACCGAGATGGTCTGACAGCCCGTCATGCCGGCACCAGCGGTGCCGGCTCACCCTCGATAGGCTCCGAGAGAGAGGCGCCGGGCGGGATCATCGGGAAGACGTTCGCCTCCTGCTCGATGACGAACTCGACCAGCGCCGGCCCCGGCACCGCCATTGCCGCCCGCACCGCGTCCGCCGCGCAGCCGGCCTCCGCCACCCGCCAGCCCGGCACGCCGTAGGCTTCGGCAAGCTTCACGTAGTCCGGGCTCCAGATCGGCGTGGCCGAGTACCGCCGCCCGTGGAAGAACTGCTGCCACTGGCGCACCATCCCGAGGTAGCCGTTGTTGAAGATGGCCATCTTCACGGGGATGCGCTCCTGCACCATGGTGGCGATCTCCTGCATGTTCATCTGGAACCCGCCATCGCCGGAGATCGCCCAGACCGGCTCCTCCGGCCGCGCGAGCCGCACCCCCATGGCCGCGGGCACGGCGAACCCCATGGTGCCGAGCCCGCCCGAGGTGATGTGCGTGTTCGGCCGCTCGTAGGGGAAGAGCTTCGCGACCCACATCTGGTGCTGGCCTACGTCCGAGACGATGGTGCACTGTCCCTCCATCACGTCGTCCAGCGTCCGCAGGATCCCCTCGGGCGAGAGGTCGCCGCGGTAGTGGCCCGGCCGGAGCCGGGTGAAGCCTTCGATCTCCGCCCGCCACGCCGTGGATTCCCGCGGCCGGACCAGCGGCAGCAGCTGGCGCAGCACCTCGCGGCAGTCGCCCACCAGCGCCACCTCGGCGGGCACGTTCTTCCCGACTTCGGACGGGTCCAGCTCGATATGGATGATCTTGGCGCGGGGCGCGAAGGCCGCCGTGTTGCCCGTCACCCGGTCGTCGAAGCGGAGTCCCACGCCGACGATCAGGTCGGCGTGCTGGATGGCGCGGTTCACGTGCACCTCGCCGTGCATGCCGGGCATCCCGAGGTGCAGCGGGTGCGACTCGGGGAAGCCGCTGATGCCGAGGAGCGTCGTGATGACGGGCATACCGGTCCGCTCGGCCAGGCAGCGCAGCTCATCGTAAGCGCCGGCGAGCAGGACCCCGTGCCCCGCCATGATGAGCGGCCGGCGGGCCTCGCCGATCAGCCGGGCGGCGCGGCTCAGCTCCGCCGACCCGCCGCCGGCGTCCGGAGCCGGGCGCCGGGCCGGGGACGCCGGGGCGCCCGGCGTGTACGTCGTCTTCTGGTTCTGCACGTCCTTCGGCACGTCCACCAGCACGGGACCGGGCCGGCCCTCCTGCGCGATGGCCAGCGCTTCCCGCAGCGTGTCCGCGAGGGCGGCCACGTCCTCCACCAGCACGTTGTGCTTCGTGATGGGCTGGGTGATCCCGATGATGTCCGTCTCCTGGAAGGCATCCCGGCCGATCATATTCCGGGAGACCTGGCCGGTGATCGCGACCACCGGCGAGCTGTCCATGTGGGCGGTGGCGAGCCCGGTCACGAGGTTGGTGGCGCCGGGGCCGGACGTCGCCACGCAGACGCCCGGCCGACCGCTCGCCCGGGCGAACCCGTCCGCCGCGTGCGCCGCCGCCTGCTCGTGCCGCACCAGCACGTGCCGGAGGGCCGGATACTCCGGCAGTGCATGGTAGAACGGCATGATCGCGCCGCCGGGATACCCGAACATCAGCTCCACGCCCTGCTCGAGCAGGACGCGGCACATCAACTGGGCGCCGGTCAGGACTTCGGTCACGAGCCGTACCCCTTGCCCATCACACCCCCCACAGGTAGCTCGCGTTCAGCGCACTCGACTCCAGCCGATCGGCGTGGCGCGACTTGTTGAGCGCGTGGACGAGGGCCCGGGCGCTCGCCTCGACGATGTCGGTGGAGGCACCCTGCCCGCTCAGCGACTTTCCGTCCACCCGGGCCTGGAGGAACACCTGGCCCACGCTGTCCCGCCCCGGCGTCACCGAGCGGAGCTGGAGGCTGATCACCTCCACCTGCCGGCGCAGGATCTCGCTGATCGCGGTGAACGCCGCCGCGATCGGACCGTCGCCGCTGGCCTTGGCGCTCCGCTCCCCGGCCCAGGGCCCGCTCAGGCGCACGGTCGCGGTCGCCGGCACGCCGCCGCAGACGACTTCGAGGTGGGTCAGCTGGTACTCCTCGGGCGCGTCGTGGAACGAGTCGTGGAGCAAGGCGAGCAGGTCCTCGTCGAGGATCGCGCGCTTCCGGTCCGCCAGCGCGGTGAACTGCCGGTAGATGTCGCCCAGCTTGTCCGCGTCCAGCTCGTAGCCGAGCTCCCGGAAACGCTGCTCCAGCGCGTGCCGCCCGGAGTGCTTCCCGAGCACCAGGGTGGACTTGGGGATGCCGACGGTCTCAGGCCGGATGATCTCGTAGGTCTCGCCGTTGCGGAGCATCCCGTGCTGGTGGATGCCGGACTCGTGCGCAAAGGCGTTCCGGCCCACGATCGCCTTGTTGGGCTGGGGAAAGGCGCCCGTGAGATACGACAGCAGCTGGCTGGTGCGGTAGATCTCCTGGGTCACGATGTTCGTCCGGAACCCGAGCTGCGGCCGCACCACGGCGGCCATGACCAGTTCCTCCAGCGCCGCGTTGCCCGCCCGCTCGCCGATGCCGTTCACCGTGCACTCGACCTGTCGCGCACCCGCCTGCACCGCCGCGATCGAATTCGCGACCGCCAGACCCAGGTCGTCATGGCAATGGGCGCTGAAGGTCACGCGCTCGGCGCCCGGCACCCGCTCCCGGACCGAGCAAAACATCGCCGCGTATTCCGCCGGGAGGGCGTACCCGACGGTGTCCGGGAGGTTGATGGTGGTGGCGCCCTCCGCGATCGCTGCCTCGACCACCCGGCAGAGGAAATCGGGATCGGTCCGGCTCGCGTCCTCGGCGGAGAACTCGACGTCGTCCGTGTACGAGCGGGCCCGCCGCACCCCCTGGCGGGTCATCTCGAGCGCTTCGTCCCGGTCGATCCGGAGCTTCTCGCGCAGGTGGAGGTCGGACGCCGAGAGGAACACGTGAATCCGGCATCCACCCGCTCCCCGAAGCGCGTCGCCGGCGAGATCGATGTCCCGCTCCACGCACCGGGCGAGGCCGGCCACGACCGGCCGGCGCACCTCCGCGGCAACATCGCGAACGCTGCGGAAATCCCCGTCCGACGCCGCGGGGAACCCCGCCTCGATCACGTCCACCCCGAGGGCGTCGAGCTGGCGGGCGAGCCGGACCTTCTCCTCGGCGCTCAGGCTGTTGCCGGGGGCCTGCTCGCCGTCCCGGAGGGTCGTGTCGAAAATGATGACGTCGCTTGCCATTGATGCCCCACCCCTGATCGGTGCCTGAAACGCGAAGCGCCGCGAACCCTGGGGGTCCGCGGCGCTGGGTTGATTCGTCTGAGACTCGGCCTTACGCTGTCTCGCCCGGCACGCCGCGGATCCCCCGCTCGATAAGCACGAGCAGAAGGCTGAGGACGAGGATAAGGACGAGCTGCTGGGACATGAGCGCCGGTGGTGTCGGTTGTTTATGCTGCCGGACGCTAAGGCTACCCACCGCCCGTTCAGGCGTCAAGGGGGAGCAGGCCGGGGACGCGGCTTGACGGGCCTCGTGCGGCTGCATAACATTTCAGCATGATGCGTGAAACGCTCGTCCCGGTCGCCGTCAACCTTATTCTCGCCTGCTCCGTGGGAGCGACCGGGTAGCGCCAGCGCGCATGTAACGGACCCGGCCCGCTCCCTGAACGAGCGGGCCTTTTTTGTTGCCCCGGCACCGGCCTCTCCGGCCGGCCGAGGGCCACCCCAGCGGAGGTACCATGGCCGAATCCGGGCAGCGGATCCGTCCGGCCAGTTCCCGTTCCTCGAGCCCCCACGCAGCGACCGGCGGGGCCGCCCTCGATCCCTATCGCGAGCACGACGCCTGCGGCACGGGTTTCGTCGCCCGCGCGTCGGGCGTGCGCTCGCACGAGGTCGTCACCATGGCGCTGGAGGCGGTGGCCCGGGTCGCCCACCGCGGCGCGGCGTCAACGGACAACTCCGGGGACGGAGCGGGGCTCCTCACCCAGATCCCCCACCGCCTCTTCTTCCGGGACGCCTACCGGCTCGGCCTAAGGCTCCAGCCCGGCCGGCCCTTCGGCGTGGGCGCCTTCTTCCTGCCGGCCGACGCCGACGGGCTCGCCCGGGCCGCCGGCATCGTCGAGCAGGTCTTCGCCGAGGACGATGTCCCGTTCCTCGGCTGGCGGGACGTGCCGGTCAACCCCGCCGCGCTCGGCCCGACGGCGCGTGCGTCCTCGCCGGTCATCCGGCAGGCGTTCGTGGGCATGCCCGCCGGCGCGGGCGACGACGAGAGCTGGGAGCGCGCGCTCTACCTCGCCCGGCGGGAAATGGAGCGGCGCGCGGCGGAGGCAGGCCTCGCCGGGTTCTACGTCTGTTCCCTCTCCTGCCGCACCATCGTTTACAAAGCGCTCCTGGCCGGGACCCAGCTGCCGGTGTTCTACACCGACTTCCGGTATCCCGAGTACGAGACGGCCATCGCCGTCTTCCACCAGCGCTACTCGACCAACACGCTGCCCAGCTGGCCGCTGGCCCAGCCGTTCCGGCTGCTCGCCCACAACGGCGAGATCAACACGCTCTGGGGCAACCGCAATGCCATGGCCATGCGGCAGCCCATGCTCGACTCCCCGCTCTGGGGCACGCGGGTCGGGCGCATCCGGGACGTGATCTGGCCGGAGGGGAGCGATTCGGCGAGCCTGGACAACGCGATGGAGCTGTTCGTGCGGTCGGGCCGCGACCCGGTCCACACGCTCATGATGATGATCCCGCAGGCCTGGGAGAAGTATCCCGACCTGCATCCCTCCATCAAGGCCTTCTACGAGTACCACCAGTGCGTACACGAGCCGTGGGATGGCCCCGCGGCCGTGGCGTTCTCCGACGGCGTCCTCGCCGGCGCGATCGTGGACCGAAACGGGCTCCGGCCCTGCCGCTACAAGGTGCGGAGCGACGGCCTGGTGACCGCGGGCTCCGAGGTCGGGCTGGTGGACTTCGACCCCCACGAAGTGACCGAGAGCGGCAAGGTCGGCCCGGGCGAGGTACTGCTCGTCGATACCCGCCGGGGCGAAGTCATCCGAAACCTCGACGCCAAGCTCGAGGTCGCCGGCCGCCGGCCGTACGCGCGGTGGGTCGCGCGGTACATGGCCCGACTCGAGCCCGACCCGTCCCGGGTCCCGCCCGGCCCGGAGCCCGAAGATCTCGAGCGCACGCAACGGGCGTTCGGTTACGGCTTCGAGGATCTCCGCTACGGGCTGGAGCCGATGGGCGCGAGCGGGGCAGACGCGGTCTGGAGCATGGGGGACGACACGCCGATCCCGCCGCTCGCCAAGACAGCGCCCAGCGTGTACGCCTACTTCCGCCAGCGCTTCGCGCAGGTCACCAACCCGCCCATCGATTCGCTCCGCGAGTCCATGGTCATGTCGCTGCGCGTGCACCTTGGCCGGCGCGAGTCACCCCTGCTCGAGCGGCCGAGCTACGCGCGCATGCTCCGGATCGAGCATCCGATCATGCTCCCGGAAGAGATGGCCGCGCTCCACAACGTGGCCGGCTTCTCGGCGGTTACGATCGACGCCCTGTGGGATCCGGCCGTAGGCCCGGAAGGGCTGCTCCCCGCGCTCGTGAGCCTCCGCCGAGCGGCCGAGCGCGCGGTCCGGCGGGGGGCGCGCATCCTGGTGATCAGCGACCGGGCCGCCAATGAGCAGCGGGCCCCGATCCCCATGCTCCTGGCCGTCGGCGCCGTCCGGCAGCACCTCGTGGAGCGGGGGCTGCGGGCCCGGGTCGGGCTCGTGGCGGAAGCCGGCGACGCGCTCGACATCCACCATTTCGCGAGCCTGTTCGGGTACGGGGCCGAAGCGGTCCATCCGTGGCTGGCCCTGGCCAGCGTCGATGCCCTGTTCTCGGCCGACGGGCACGAAAGCCGGCGCGAGGCCGCCGACGCCTCGCGGCCGACCCCTGCCGAGGCGCGCCTGCGGTTCCGGGCGGCCGCCGAGAAGGGGCTGCTCAAGATCCTCTCGAAAATGGGCATCTCCACGCTGTCGTCCTATTGCGGAGCGCAGATCTTCGAGGCCCTAGGGCTCGGCGCCGAGATCATCGACACGTGCTTCGCGGGCACGGCCTCGCCGATCGGGGGGATCGGATTCGAGGAGGTCGCTGAGGACGTGCTGCTCCGGCACCGCGCGGCGTACGCGCGGACGGCGGAGAGCAGCGGCGCCCTGCCCGACTACGGCCGGGTTCGCTTCCGCAAGGAAGGTGAGGATCACGGCTGGGCGCCGCCGATCGTGGTGGCGCTGCAGCAGGCCGTGAAGGCCGGCACGCCGGAAGCCTACGCCGCCTATCTCACCAAGAACGGGTACCGCCGGCCCGCGGGTCCGCGTGACCTGCTCGCGATCAGGGCGGGGACGCCGGTCCCCATCGATGAGGTCGAGCCGGCCGAAGGCATCCGGCGCCGATTCATCTCGTCGGCGATGTCGCTCGGGGCGCTCTCGCCCGAGGCGCATTCGGTGCTCTCGGTGGGCATGAACCGGATGGGGGCCAAGTCCAACTCGGGCGAAGGCGGAGAAGATCCGGCCAACTACCGCACGCTCCCGAACGGGGACCGGCTGGACAACCGCATCAAGCAGGTGGCGTCGGCCCGCTTCGGGGTCACGGCCGAATATCTGGTCCGGGCGGAGGAGCTCGAGATCAAGATCGTGCAGGGCGCCAAGCCCGGCGAAGGCGGCCAGCTGCCCGGTCACAAGGTGACCGAGCTGATCGCCCGGCTCCGGCACGCGGTACCCGGCATCCAGCTCATTTCGCCGCCGCCGCACCACGACATCTATTCGATCGAGGATCTCGCCCAGCTGATCCACGACCTGAAGACGGTCAACCCGGCCGCCCGGGTCGGCGTCAAACTGGTGGCCGAGGCCGGCGTGGGCACCGTCGCGGCCGGCGTGGCGAAGGCCTATGCCGATTACGTGCTCATCGCCGGCCACAACGGGGGCACCGGCGCCTCGCCCCTGTCATCCATCAAGCACGCGGGCTCGCCCTGGGAGCTCGGCCTGGCGGAGGCGCAGGCGACGCTGGTGCGGAACGGGCTCCGGCACCGGATCGAGGTGCGGACCGACGGCGGCCTCAAGACCGGACGTGACGTCGTCATCGCCGCGCTGCTCGGGGCGGAGGCGTACGGGTTCGGCACCGCGGCCCTGGTCGCCATCGGGTGCGCCATGGCACGCCAGTGCCACCTCAACACCTGCCCGACCGGCATCGCCACCCAGCGGCCCGACCTCCGCGCCAAGTTCAAGGGCACGGCCGAGCAGATCATCACGTATTTCACGCTGCTCGCGGAGGAAGTGCGCGAGATCCTGGCCTCGATGGGGTTCCGCTCGCTGGACGAGATCGTCGGGCGCAACGACCTACTGGAGCGGGTCGAGCGCCCGGAGGTGCCCCGGGCCCAGATGCTGGACCTGTCGATGCTGCTCTCCGCGCCGCACAGCCAGGAGCACCCGGTGGCGCTGCGGCGGGCGCGGGACCGCAACGACCGTCCCGGCATGACCTGCCTCGACGACGAGATCCTGCAGGAGCTGCAACCGTATCTGGAGAGCGGCCTGCCGTTCACCGGCAACTACGAGGTCCGGAACCACCACCTCGCCGTCGGCGCCCGGGTCGCCGGCGTCATCGCGACCCGCTTCGGCGATGCGGGCCTGCCCGAGGGCCGGATCCGACTCCGCTTCCACGGGCCGGCGGGCCAGAGCTTCGGCGCCTTCCTGAGCCCGGGCATGCACCTCGACCTCGAAGGCGAGGCCAATGACTACGTGGGGAAGGGCCTGAGCGGCGGGGAGATCACCATCCGGCCGTACCGCCGCGCCGCCTACGCCGATGCGACCCACCAGCATCTCATTCTCGGCAATACGGTCCTCTATGGCGCGACGGGCGGCAAGCTCTTCGCGGCCGGCCAGGCCGGTGACCGGTTCGGGGTGCGCAACTCCGGCGCGATCGCGGTCATCGAGGGAGCGGGCAACCACTGCTGCGAGTACATGACCGGCGGCATCGTGGTCGTGCTCGGGCGCGCGGGCCGGAACCTCGGGGCCGGCATGTCGAACGGGGTCGCCTACGTGCTGGACGAAAGCCGGACGCTGCACGAGCGGGTCAATTTCGACATGGTGGACCTCGAGGAGCTCGACGGCGAAGACGAGGCGGTGTTGCGGCGCCTGGTGCGGGAGCACGAAGAGAAGACCACGAGTCCCCGCGCGCGCACGCTCCTGGTCGAGTGGGCGCACTATCTGCCGCTGTTCCGCAAGGTGGCGCCGAAAGGCGCCGAGGCGTTCGTCGCGGCGGCGCGCAGCGCATATCTGCAGGGGGCATCCACCGAGGCCGAGCCCTTGCTCGCCCGGCGGAGCGCCTAGCAGTTAGCTTCCGGGCGCCATGTCCCGGCGCCCCTACACGTACCTCGTGATCGGAGTGCTGCTGGGCGCGCTCCCCCGGGGAATCCGCGCTCAGGAGCCGGGCACCCAGCTCGGCTTCGAGCTTGGCTATTCCCGCGCCCGATTCCAGCCCGCGGGCGCCCAGAACGACTCCCGCGACGGCAGCCTGATCGGCGGCTTCGTGTCGCGCCGGATCGCCGGTCCGCTGAGCGGCCAAATCGAGCTCATGCTCTCCCGCAAGGGCGGCGGCCTTACGACCCAGACCGCCGCGGGGGCGACCGTGGGCACGGTGCAGTTGATCTACGTCGAGGTTCCCCTGCTGGCGCGGGTCAGTCTGCCGGTCGGCCGCCTGCGGCCGGTGCTGCTCGGCGGCGGCTCCTTCGCGGTGTCCGTGGGCTGCGAGCTCCAGGCGGAGGGCGTGGACAACATCGAGCAACAGCGCTGCGACGGGGCCGGAACGGACCCCTCGTTGGCCGGGACCGATTTCAGCGCGATCGTCGGCGGCGGGCTGGAGTATCCCTGGCGCAGCTCCTACCTCCGGCTGGAAGTGCGCCGAACGATCGGGCTCAACAACCTCCTGGCAAACGACCCGCTGAAGAACCGGGTCTGGGCCGTCCTGGCGGGCATCACCTTCTGAGGCCGGCCACGGCCATCAGCCCGAAACCCACGAGCAACAGCCCCGCCGCCCAGTCTACAGCCCGGAGCGCTCTGGCCCCGATCGTCCCCCTCAGCAGGCCCACGGCTCCACTCAACAGGGCCCACCAGCACAGCGACCCCAGAAATACCGCGGCAACGAGCGGGAGCCCGGCCCCGGGGTCGGTCACGCCGTCGGCCAGCCCGAGCCCGGCGAAGGCCGCGGCGAAGGACAGGATGGTCATGGGGTTGGTGACGGTGAGGAGCAGCGTGGACACATAGGCCGTCCAGAGTCCTCCCCGGGAGCCGCCCGCCTCTCCCGGCGAAGCCGGCGGGGCCCGCAGCGTGCGGATCCCGAACCAGCAGAGGAAGAGCCCGCCGCCCCCGCGCAGCCAGTCGGCGTTGGCCACCAGGAGGTGGGTCGCGGCAGTCAGTCCCAGCACCGCAACGCATCCGTACCCCGTGTCGGCGGTGGCGGCGCCGAGCCCCGAGACGAACCCGGTCCGCGGCCCGAGCGCCAGCGTTCGGCGGATCACGAGGACGCCGATCGGACCGACGGGTGCGGCGACGGCAAAGCCGAGCAGGAAGCCCCGAACGACCAGCCCCCCATCCACGGGACCTACTCCCGCGCCTCGAGCGGGGGGAACCCGACCGATTCCTTCTCCGACCGGAGCACGACCAGCGTGCGGGTGCGCACGACGCCGGGGCCGCCCTTGAGCTGCGAGGTGAGCAGGCGATCGAGGTCGGCCGGCCCGCGGCAGCGCACCTTGAGGAGATAGTCGTCGTCGCCGGTGACGTGGTGACACTCCTGCACCTCGGCGAGCGAGGCGACCCGGGCGAGGAACGCCCGGCGATGGTGCGGCGTCTCGAGGGTCACCGAGACGAATGAAGTGAGCGGGAAACCGACCGACTCCGGAGCGACCAGCGCGGCATACCCGCGAATGACGCCGTGCTGCTCGAGCCGGCGGACCCGCTCGGCGACGGCGGGGCCGGTGAGGCCGACCCGCTCGCCGATGCGCGCCCAGGCTTCCCGGCCGTCGCGGAGGAGGAGGGACAGTATTTTCGCATCGGTAGCATCCATGGCAGCACACTAATGTTTCATTTGCACTTTGTAAATAATGCGATCGAATATGTGGCAACGCTGCATCAGAAGAGCGTCGGCCGGCTCCCCCGAGGCCCGCGCCCTTGGGCCGACCGGGTCGGTGGCCACTTGCGGGCTGGAGGCCTTCTCATCATACTTGCTAGCCAACAAGCAAGTTTGACGGGCGCACCGGAACCAGGGACACCGATGACCTCTCCCGAGCGCGAACGCAACGCAGCGAAGACCCGCGAAGCGATCCTCGACGCCGCCGAGCGGCTGTTCGCCGAGCAGGGATACGAGGCGACCAGCCTGAGTCAGGTCGGGAAGGCGGCGAGAGTCTCCCGGGCCACGCCGGGCTACTTCTACGGGTCGAAGCCCGATCTCTACCGCGCCGTGCTGGACCGGTGCTTCGGGGAGGTGCTGGGGGCGGTTCGAACCGGGCGGGACCGCGCGCTGGCGAGCGGGGAATCCCCCGAGGTGGTCCTGGAAGGCGCCGTCGCGGACTACTTCGATTTCCTTGTTGCCCGGCCGAACTTCGTGCGCCTGCTCGAGCGCGAAGCCTTGACCGCCCGGGGGATCCTTCCCGAAGCGGCGGTGGAGGTGCAGGCCGGGCGGGAGGCCCTGGCCGCCCTGGCGGTGGAGCTCGGGCTCGATCCCGGCCCGTCCGGACACGCAGCCCACCTGCTCCTCAGCATCATCTCGCTCTGCTGGTTCCCCCTGGTACACGCGCAGACAGTCGCGCCGGCCATCGGCGTCAGACTCACGGGACCCGCCGCGCTGGCCCAGCGGAAGCGGCACGTGATCGATCTCGTCCTCTACGGAGTCCTGGGCCGACCCGCCCTGACCCCGATGGTCCCATCTTCAGCCGGTAATCCAGCATGACCCACGTCGCCACGCCCCCCGACCTCGAGCCCGGCCGGACCACGCCGCCGCTCGCAACCGAGCAGGAAGCCCGGGAAGTGGCGGAAGCCGCCCGGGAAAAGGAATGGCAGGCACCCAGTTTCGTCCGTGAGCTGTTCGATGGCGCGTTCCGCCTCGAGCTGGTGCACCCCTTCCCGGAGCTCGATCCCCGGGAGGTGGAGAAGGCGCGGCCGTTCCTCGAGCAGCTGGAGCGATTCATGAAGGAGCGCGTGGACAGCGACCGGATCGATCGGGAGGGGCAGATCCCCCCCGACGTCATCGAAGGGCTGCGCCAGTTGGGGGCGTTCGGCATCAAGATCCCCGAGGAATACGGCGGCCTGGGCCTGAGCCAGACGAGCTACACCCACGCCATCGGGCTCGTCACCAGTCAGGACGGCAACCTCACCGCGCTGCTCTCGGCCGCGCAGTCGATCGGCGTCCCCCAGCCGCTCAAGCTCTTCGGCACGCCGGAGCAGAAGAAGAGGTACCTGCCCCGCCTGGCGAAGGGAGCGGTGTCGGCGTTCGCGCTGACCGAGGCTAACGTCGGCTCGGACCCGGCGGCGATGACGACCACGGCCGAGCTCTCCGCCGACGGGACCCACTACGTGCTCAACGGCGAGAAGCTCTGGTGCACCAACGGGACGATCGCAGAGCTGATGGTGGTTATGGCGCGCACGGGCCCGAAGCGGATCACCGCGTTCATCGTCGAGACCGACTGGCCGGGGGTCCAGGTCGTCCAGCGGCTCCACTTCATGGGGCTCAAGGCGCTGGAGAACGGGGTCATCCGCTTCACCAACGTGCGGGTGCCCCGCGAGAACGTGCTCTGGGGGGAAGGCAAGGGACTCAAGCTCGCCCTGGTCACGCTCAACACCGGCCGCCTCACGCTCCCCGCCTCCTGCGTCGCGGCGTCGAAGCGCTGCCTCGAGATCGCGCGCCGGTGGGCGGCCGAGCGGGTGCAGTGGGGCCAGCCCATCGGCAAGCACGACGCCATCGCCCAGAAGCTCGGCCGGATGGCGGCCGAGACGTTCGCCATGGAGGCGGTATCCGACCTCGCGTCGCTCATGGCCGACCGGGGCAACGCGGACATCCGGCTCGAGGCCGCGATGGCCAAGCTCTGGAACACGGAGGCCGGCTGGCGCATCGTGGACGACACGCTCCAGATCAAGGGTGGCCGCGGCTACGAGACGGCGGACAGCCTTCGGAGCCGGGGCGAGCGACCCGATCCGGTCGAGCGCATCATGCGCGACATGCGCATCAACCTGATCTTCGAGGGGTCGAGTGAAATCATGCGGCTCTTCATCGCCCGCGAGGCGGTGGATACGCATCTTTCCGTGGCCGGCGACCTGATCGATCCGAAGACGCCGGCCGGCCGCAAGCTCGCCGCGCTGGGCCGGGCGGCCCTCTTCTACACTACGTGGTACCCGCGGCTTTACGTGGGGTGGGGCCGGTGGCCCCGCTACGGCGAGTTCGGCAGGCTGGCCCCCCATCTGCGTTTTGTGAGCCGGATGTCCCGCAAGCTGGCGCGCACTCTGTTCCACTGCATGGTCCGGTTCGGTCCCCGGCTGGAGAAGCGCCAGGCGGTGCTGGGCCGGCTGGTCGAGATCGGCGCCGAGCTGCTCGCCATCACGGCCGCCTGTTCCCGGGCCCACGCGATGGCCCGGGCCGGCAGCCCCGCGGGCCGTCAGGTCGGGGACGGCGCGCTCGAGCTGGCGGACGTCTTCAGCCGCCAGGCCCGCCGCCGGGTGCAGGAGAAGTTCCGGGCCGTGTTCCGGAACGACGACGCCGCGACATACGCGGCGGCGCAGCACCTCCTTCGGGGCGAGTACGCCTGGCTCGAGCAAGGCACGGTGGGGAATCTGGGACGGTAAGCCGCGCCCCCTTACATTGCCGGGGTACCCTACGGGAGCCCCGCCATGGCCATCGCTGAAGACCGCGCCGTACCATTCACCGGCCCGGAGGTCATCGATGCGGCCGTGCTGGAGACCTTCCCCTACGCGGGGCCCGAGCAGGAGATCGTCACCGAGACCCGGGAGTTCAGCGCCGTCTGTCCGTACAGCGGGCTCCCGGACTTCGCGACCCTGACCATCCGGTACGTTCCCTCCGACCGGTGCGTCGAGCTGAAGAGCCTCAAGTACTACGTGGTCAGCTTCCGCAATGTCGGGATCTTCCAGGAGCACGCTACGGCGCGCATCGCCGAGGACCTCTTCCGCCTCCTCCAGCCCCGCCGTATGGTTGTCACGACCCTCTACAATGTTCGCGGCGGTTTCGAAACGACCTGCAGCGTGACGCTTCCCGGCACCTGACCGGCGCGCACGCGGCCGACCGGGCTGGGCTGCAATGTTGCTCCTCCCCCTTCTGTCTCTGCCGGACCTGCCGGACGTGCTGCGGCACGCGATCGTCACGTTCGCGACCCCGCTGCTCCTCGGCTACGTGGCGTCATGGACCGCGCTCTACGCCCACGAGATCGGGCACGCCGTCGCCGCGCGCATGCTCGGGGTCCGGATCTGGGGGATCCGCCTCGGCGTGGGGCCGACCCTGTTCCAGGGGTCGGTGACCGGCTACCGGCTCTGGATCGGGCTCTTCCCGCTGGTCGGGTCGGTCATCCTGCTGGACGACGACGCCACCGCCATCGGGTATCGGGACATCCAGCCGGGGCCCTGGCGGTTCGAGTGGGGTCGCGAGGCGTGGCGGGCCCCCATCATTTCCGTGTCGGGCGGGGTCGCGAACCTGCTGCTGATGCTGCTGGTCGTGGGGTACTGGTGGCTCGCCGGCACGCCCCGCCTCGGGACCGTGATCGGCGACCTGTTCGTCTATACGTTCATCGCCAACCTCTCCGGCTACCTGAACCTCTTCCCTCTCTTCTCCTCGGACGGGCGCCAGCTGCTGGCGCACGTCGCGGCCGCGCGGCGCGTGAGCCGGGAGCCCACGACGACCCCCTCGTAAGGCGCCGGCCGGCCGCCGGAGCAGAGCGCACCGCGGGTTGGCCCGGATTTCCCCCCGGGCGTATCTTTTCGCTTCGCCCGGCATCAGCCGGGCCCGCTCTTCTCTTCCCCCCGGGAGCAGGACGTGGCCAAGGACACGCTCACCATCACGGACAACCGGACCGGCAAGGCGTACGAGCTGCCCATCGCCGACGGGACGATCCGCGCCGTCGATCTCCGCCAGATCCGCACGTCGGACGACGATTTCGGCCTCATGACGTACGATCCGGCCTTCATGAATACGGCGGCCTGCCGGAGCGCCGTGACCTTCATCGACGGGGACCGCGGCATCCTCCGCTATCGCGGCTACCCGATCGAGGAGCTGGCCGAGCGGGCCTCGTTTCTCGAGGTCGCCTGGCTCCTGATGCAGGGCGAGCTGCCGACGCAGGCCCAGCTGCAGGGCTGGGCGGACGAGATCCGCTATCACACGTACGTCCACACGAACGTGACGAAGTTCCTGGAGGGCTTCCGCTACGACGCGCACCCCATGGGCATGCTGCTCGGCACGGTGGGGGCGCTCTCCACGTTCTATCCGGACGCCAAGCACGTGCAGGACCCCGAGAACCGCCGGCTCCAGCGGGTGCGCCTCATCGCGAAGCTGCCGACGATCGCCGCCTTCGTCTTCCGCCACTCGCGCGGACTCCCGTTCGTCTTCCCCGACAACGATCTCGACTACATCGGCAACTTCGTGAACATGACGTTCAGCATCGGGGGCCGCCACAAGCCCAACCGGGTGCTGCAGCGGGCGCTCGAGATCCTCCTGATCCTGCACGCCGACCACGAGCAGAACTGCTCCACGAGCGCGGTCCGGGCGGTCGGGTCCTCCCACGTCGACCCGTTCTCCGCCGTCTCTGCCGGGATCGCGGCCCTCTACGGACCGCTTCATGGCGGGGCCAACGAGGCGGTGTTGCGGATGCTGGACGAGATCGGGAGCAAGGCGCACATCCCCGACTTCATCGCCAAGGTGAAGGCCGGATCGGACCGGCTGATGGGATTCGGGCACCGGGTGTACAAGTCGTACGATCCGCGGGCCAAGCTGATCAAGAAGGTCGCCTACGACGTGTTCGAGCAGACGGGCCTGAACCCGAAGCTCGAGATCGCCCTCGAGCTGGAGCGGATCGCGCTGGAAGACGAGTACTTCATCAAGCGCAAGCTCTACCCGAACGTGGACTTCTACTCGGGCCTGATCTACCAGGCGATGGGCTACCCGACCGACTACTTCACCGTGCTCTTCGCGCTGGGCCGGACGCCCGGGTGGCTGGCGCAGTGGGAGGAGATGATCACGGACAAGGAGCAGAAGATCGCCCGTCCGCGCCAGATCTACACCGGGCCCGCCGTGCGGGAGCTGGTCCCGATCGAGAAGCGCTGAAGCCTGCACGCCCGCTGGTGCCCCCCGTGGACGACTTGCTCGCCAGGCTCCGGACCGCACTGGGCGACCGCTACGAGATCCTGCGCCTGATCGGCGAGGGGGGGATGGCGCGGGTCTATCTCGCGCGGGACCTCCGCCACGAGCGCCGGGTGGCGCTCAAGATCCTGCGCCCCGAGATCGGCGCCAGCCTCGGCGCCGAGCGGTTCCTGCGCGAAATCCGGATCGTCGCCGGCCTCCAGCACCCCAACATCCTTCCCCTCTTCGACAGCGGCGCCGCCCGCGCCGCCGGCGCCGAGCTGCTCTGGTACGTGATGCCGTACGTCGAAGGCGAATCGCTCCGGTCGAAGCTCGAGCGCGAGGGCCGTCTGCCGCTGGACGACGCCCTGCGCATCGCCGACGATCTCGCGGGGGCGCTCGACTACGCGCACGAGCGCGGCATCGTGCATCGGGACGTGAAGCCGGAGAACGTCCTGCTCTCCGACCGGCACGCCTTCGTGGCCGACTTCGGCGTGGCCCGCGCCGTGGATCTGGCCGGGGTGCACGGCGCCACGGCCACCGGGCTCGCGATGGGAACGCCGGCCTACATGAGCCCCGAGCAGGCGGCCGGCGCGCCTGATCTCGACGGCCGGAGCGATGTCTACAGCCTCGCCTGCGTGATCCACGAGATGCTCGCGGGGGCGACCCCGTTCGGCGGCACCAGCCCGCGCGAGATCATGGCGAAGCACGCGCTGGAGCCGCCGCCGCCGATCCGTCGCGACCGGCCCGACCTCGCCCCGGCGGTGGAGGCGGCCCTCACTGGCGGCCTTGCGAAGGCCCCGGCCGAGCGGGCGCGCAGCGCCACCGCCCTCGTGCGGCAGCTACGGCAGACAGAGGCCGTCTCGGGCCGGACCACGCCCACGCCGATACCGGCCGTCCCCGGAAGGCGCCGCCGCTGGCTCCTGCCGGCGGGCCTGGCGCTCGCCGCAGCCGCAGGAACGGCGGTCTGGCGCACGCGGTCACCCGAGGCGCCGCCACCACCCGCGACCTCGTCCAGCGCGGTGGCGGTGCTGCCGTTCACCGTCCGGGGCGCGGACTCGCTGGGTCTGGGCGAGGGGCTGGTCGGGCTGCTCGGGACCAAGCTCGACGGCGCCGGCGACCTGCACAGCGTCGACCCGCGGGCGCTCCTGGGCTACGTGGCGCGGCAGGCCCCGGCCCCACTCGGACCGGACCAGGGCCGCCAGATCGCGGACCATTTCGGCGCGGGGCTTTTCGTGCTCGGCGACGTGCTCGCGGTCGGCGGCCGGCTCCGGCTCACAGCGTCGCTCTACGACACCCGCAGGCCCGGGCGCGCCGCGGCGACCGGCTCGGCGGAGGGGCCCACCGACCAGGTGTTCGAGCTGGTGGACTCGCTGGCCGCGCAGCTGGTGGCCGGCTGGAGCGGCCGGGAGTCGCGGCTCACGGCCATCGCGGCCGTGACTACCCGTTCACTCGGCGCGCTCAAGGCCTATCTGGAAGGCGAGAGCGCGCTCCGGGCCGGCAACTTCGACGCGGCAGTGGACGGATTCCGGCGGGCGGTGGCCCAGGATTCCCTGTTCGCACTGGCCTGGTACCGCATGAGCGTGGCGGCCGAGTGGCTGACCCGGTCCGACATCGCGCGGGACGCGGCCGAGCACGCGGCCAAGCTGGCGGACCGCTTGTCCGAGCACGACCGGCTCCTGCTGCAGGCGCTGGTCGCGACCCGCCGAGGGGCGGGTGCCGAGGCCGAGCGCCTGTTCCAGAACGCCGTGGCGATCTACCCGAACGACGTCGAGGCCTGGATCCAGCTGGGCGAGGTGCAGTTCCACTACGGGCCGCTGCTGGGCCGGCCGATCGTGCAGTCGAAGGCGACCTGGCAGCGCGTCCTCGCGCTCGAGCCGGACTTCTTCGCGCCGCTCGTGCACCTGGTGCGCATCGCCGCGAGCGAGCACGACCGGGCCGGAGTGGACTCGCTCGTCCGGCGCGCCCTGGCCCTGCGCCCCGCGTCGGGGGCGCGGGATACCGGGTCCTCGCGCTCCGAGGCGCTGGAGCTCGAGACCCTGCGCACCTTCGCGCTGGGGGACACGGCGGAGCAAACCCGGCTCATGTCCCGGCTCGACGCCGCCACCGACGTCACCGTGTACCTCTCGATGTGGGACGTGGCCTCGTTCTCCGGCAAGCTCGATGACGCCGCCCGGATCGCGGCCCTGCTCGGGGGGGCGTCACGACCGCCGTGGTCCCGCGCGTCGAGCCTCGTCTTTCTCGCCAACCTGGACGCGGCCCGGGGCCGGATCGACGCGGCGCGACGCCACCTCGACGCGGCGGCGGACATCGATCCGCGCACCGCGGCGGAGGCGCGCGCACTCCTGGCCACGGCGCCGTTCCGGCAGGCCGATGCGGCGGAGCTGGCCGCGGCGCGCGACGCCGTGGCCCGGGCGCCCGATACGCCGGAGCCGCCCCAGGAAACCAGCGTCTTCATGAGCGTCCACAACGGCCTGCACCGGCACCTGCGCGCTTACCTGCTCGGGCTGCTGGACGCGCGCCTTGGCAACGCGGCCCGCGCCGCGCAGTACGCGAAGGAGCTGGAGGCAATGCCCGCGCCCGCCGATGCGGGCTCGCTCACCCGGGACCTCGCCGCAGGCATCCGGGCGGAGAGCGCGGCGCGGCGCGGCCGCCCGGCCGAGGTGATCACGGCCTTCGAGGGCGTCCGCCGGGAGAGCTGGTACGAGATGGCGACGGCCTCGCCGTTCTTCGCCCAGCCCCGCGAGCGGTTCGTGCAGGCCGAAGCGCTCGAGGCCGCGGGGCGCGACGCCGAGGCCGTCCCGTTGTACCGGTCGCTGGGCGGGCAGAGCTCGCTGTTCGAGCTGCCCTACATGGCGCCCGCGCAACTCCGGCTCGGCGAGATCGCGGAGCGCCAGGGGCGGACGGACGAAGCGGCGGAGCATTACTCGCGGGTGATCGAGCT
>Ga0187825_10000005_pt1 | contig 32330 bp, 26 predicted proteins | sample NC_wetland_sal_i_11_FD_132421 | JGI IMG/M metagenome (GOLD analysis project Ga0187825, IMG submission 132421) | Wetland sediment microbial communities from Neuse River Estuary, North Carolina, USA - SourceSoil_5 | ecosystem: Environmental > Aquatic > Freshwater > Wetlands > Sediment | place... | reverse complement strand
GGCGAGAAGCTGAAAAAGGACATGTACGTGACGGCCACGGTGCAGGCGGGAAAGATTCAGAATGCAATCGCCGTGCCCGATTCCGCGGTGCTACGCGACAGCGAGAATGAGCCATTCGTTTACGCCGAGGTAGCGGCCAATCAGTTTGGGAGACGGTCGGTCACCCTGGGGGAAAGCCTGGAAGGGCAGACGCAGATCACCGCGGGTTTGCAGCCCGGGGACCATGTGATTGGCGATGGCAGCCTGTTTTTACAGTTCGCAAACTCGCTGCAGCGCTGAAAAATAAACAATGGAGGACGTCGGCCCTCCATTCAATGCGTTACCCAGTGAGCCTAAACAGATGATCTCAATTAGATGATCCATCAAATCGTCCAAGCCGCGCTACGCCAGCGGTTTCTGGTGCTGATGCTGACCGCGTTCATCACGATCGGCGGAATCCTGTCGTTCCAGCGCATGCCGGTGGACGCCTACCCCGACCTGTCTCCGCCGCAAGTCGAAATCATCACGCAATGGCCCGATCATGCCGCCGAGGAAGTGGAACGGCTGGTCACGCTGCCTCTCGAGCTCGAGATGAACGGCGTGCCCCGCATGGTCACCATGCGGTCCATCTCTTTGTATGGTCTCTCGGATTTGCGGCTGACTTTCGAAGAAAGCACCGACGACTACCTGGCCCGGCAAATGGTGTTTGAACGTCTGGCGCAAGCCACGCTTCCGAGCGGCGTGGTCCCGTCGCTGGCGCCGCTGTTCAGCCCGAGCGGGCTGGTCTATCGCTATGTGCTGGTGAGTCCCGACCGCACGCCGCAGGAGTTGAAGACGATCGAAAACTGGGTGGTCGAGCGCGCCTACCGGTCGGTGCCCGGCGTGGCGGACGATTCCGGTTTTGGCGGAACGGAAATGCAATACCAGGTGTTGCTCGATCCTGCCCGCATTTATGGATATCACCTGACCGTGCCGCAGGTGACGACAGCCCTGGCCGCGAATAATGCCAACGCCGGCGGAGGGTTTTATTCCCAGGGAGGGCAGTTCTATTACGTCCGTGGCATCGGCCTGGTGCGCAACACCGACGACATTGGGAACATTGTCGTCGGCAGCAACAAGGGCGTACCCATCCGGGTGCGCGATGTGGGAGACGTGACCATCGGGCACGCGCCCCGTCTCGGGGAATTCGGGTTTCAGAAAAATGATGACGCGGTCGAGGGCGTGATCCTCATGCGCCGCGGAGAGCAGACGCAGACGGTTTTGAAAGGAGTCGAGGCAAAAACCGAACAACTGAACCGGCAGATCCTTCCGCCCGACGTAAAGGTTCAACCGTTTTACGATCGCAGCGAGTTGGTGAGGCTCACTACCGACACCGTGGAGGCGAACCTGCTCCGCGGCATGGTGCTGGTGCTGATCGTGCTCATCTTTTTCCTGGTCAGCTTCCGCGCTGCCGTAATCGTGGCGCTCACCATTCCCTTGTCCCTGCTGTTCGCGTTCATCGTGCTGCATGCCCATGACGTGGCGGCCAACCTGCTCTCCATCGGCGCCATCGATTTTGGGATTGTCATCGACGGCGCGGTGGTGATGATCGAGAACATCTATCGCGAACTCGCCCTGCGCGAAGGGCAAGAATACAGCCTGAATGAAGTCATCCTGATCGCGGCCAAGGATGTTGACCGCCCCATCTTTTATTCAGTGGCGGTCATTCTGGCCGGTTACCTGCCGATTTACGCGCTGACCGGTCCATCGGGAAAGCTGTTCCATCCCATGGCGGAAACCATGTCATTCGCGCTGGTCGGCGCGCTGATCCTGACCCTTACGCTGATCCCGGTGCTGGCCTCGTACTGGTTCAAGAAGGGCATCCGCGAAAGGCCCAATCGCGCCTTTGAGTGGATGAAGAGCAAGTATGCCACCCAGTTGGATTGGGCCCTGGCCCGCCCCAAGGCCACGCTGGCCATCGCGACCCTGATCTTCGGAGCTTCTCTGCTGCTGGTTCCTTTCATCGGCGGAGAATTCATGCCTCACCTGGATGAAGGCGCGCTCTGGGTGCGGGCGACCATGCCGTACACCATCTCCTTTGAAGAGGCCGGCAAAATTGCCCCGCAATTGCGCGCCATCCTGATGTCGTATCCCCAGGTCACGGTTGTGGGCTCGGAGTTGGGACGCCCTGACGACGGCACCGACCCCACCGGCTTTTTCAATTGCGAGTTCTACGTTGGACTGAAGCCATACAAGGATTCGGCCTGGAGCGGTGAGGTCAGTACTAAAGAAGAGTTGATCGAGTCCCTCAACAAGAAATTCAGCGCCTTTCCCGGCATCATCTTCAACTTCACGCAGCCGGCGGAAGATGCGGTCGACGAGGCGCTTACCGGCCTGAAGAGTTCGCTCGCCGTCAAGATCTATGGGCCCGACCTGGCCGTGCTGCAGGAAAAAGCGGTGCAGATGAAGAACGTGTTGGCCGGGATTCCCGGGTTCACCGAGTTGACCGTGGTCCGTGAACTTGGCCAGCCCAGCCTGCTGCTGGACGTCGACCGCGACAAGATCGCGCGGTACGGAATCAACGTCGCCGACGTCGAAGCCGTAATCTCGGCCGCCGTGGGCGGCCAGGCCGTCACCCAGGTCATCCAGGGAGAAAAGCTCTTTGACCTAGTAGTGCGCATGCAGCCGCAGTTTCGCAGCAATGCCCACGATATCGGGAATCTGCTGGTGGGAACGCCGGACGGTCAGCAGATTCCGTTGAGCCAGTTAGCCACCATCACTCAGGGCAACGGCGCGTCTTTCATCTATCGGGAAGATAATTCGCGCTACATCGGGGTGCAGTACAGCATCGAAGGCCGTGACCTGGAACGGGCGGTACGCGACGGCCAGGCCGCGGTCAACCAAGCCGTGACTCTTCCGCAGGGATACTGGATGACGTGGGGCGGCGAATACAGCCAGTTCCTCGAAGCCAGGTCGCAGATGTATTTCATCGTTCCGCTGGCGCTGGGTCTGATTTTCATGATTCTGTTTGCGCTCTATGGGAATTTCAAGTTTCCTGCCTCGATCGCCCTGGGCGTGATCATGACCGAACCGGTGGGCGCGCTGGTGGCGCTCAAACTCACGCATACTCCGTTCAGCGTCTCTTCGGTTCTGGGACTGCTGGCGCTGCTGGGGGTGTCGGTCGAGACCGCGGTCATTCTGGTTTCCTATATCAACAAGCTGAGGCAGGAAGGAATGGATATTCCCACCGCTACCCGGACCGCCTCGCTGTTGCGCCTGCGTCCGATCATGATGACCGCCCTGGTGGCCTGCCTGGGATTGCTCCCGGCTGCCCTTTCAACCGGCATCGGTTCGGACACGCAGAAACCATTTGCCATCGTGATCGTGGCCGGTCTGATTTCCCGGCTGTTCATCGGCTTCTTTGTGAACCCGGTGCTGTATGAGCTGGTGGCGCGGGAAGGCGATGTTCTGCAAGTCTGAGCCGACCCCGGCCGGTTCTGTTTCTCTGCGTCCTTTGCGGTCGAAGAGTTTGTGCGGATCTGCCGCAAGATCAAATACTTGCCCGCAAACAGGATGCTGGGGGAAGGTTCGCGCGGGCGAGTCGCCCGCGACCACACTACACCACGCCTTTGGGCGGGTTACCCTCTGTTACTTTCGTGCCATACGCATGGCACCAGTGGTTCATTGACCCACTGGTGCCTGGTTGCTAATTTTGTCTGGTATGGTGCGGCTTGTCGCACTCCCCCCAAGGCGAATAAGCATCTAACCATTTGGGGTGAGCCATGAAGCTGGTCTATGTTTGCTATGCAGCCCTGGGCTATGCGGTGGCCCGCTGGATTTTTCAGCGTGAGGCTGTTCCGGTCATGGATCCGGTTACGCGCTTTCGTTCCTCTGGCCTGCTGTAAGAGCGTGTAGCCTCGGGCGTGCGGCGCCCTGTTGCGTGCTTCTTCGTCACTGGCGAACCAGTCCCGCACGCCTAGTCTTACCCGCGTTTTTCGGCCGGAATTTCCCGGTGCTCCAAGGTTCTACGACCATCGTTCGTACCCGCCTGGTCATTTCTGCTCGGCCCCCTGAGTACAATTTCAGCAGAACCAAGTTCCCGCTAGTTATCAATTGAATGCGGGCCGCAGCGACAACGAGCAGGGCTCGATGGCTTGCGGCACAATGTGAAGGGAACAGTTCCTCGGCGCCTTCATGACTTCTAAATCATTTCTACCGCTTGCCCTTGCTCTGCTGGTGGGAGTCTTTCTTCCGGTGTGGGCGGCGGCGCAGTCCGATAGCGGGGAACCGTCCCTGGGCGATCTGGCTCGCCAGTATCGAAAAGGCAAGGCCGCCCTGGAGCACGCTGTCATCGACAACGACAATCTTCATCAGATCATGGATGAAGTGCAGACCCGCAAGCTCGACGGGAAACTGCTGTTCAGTATCGATGGCATCGGCAAGAAATTCCAGGTCTCGTCGCCGGATGTAACCTGCGACCTTTCCTTCAGCGCCTCAGCCACTTCTTTGCTGTCGGACCCGTACGCTCCGCAGGACCTGCCGGAAGGCGAATTAGCCAAGCTCGATGGCCCGGCCGCCATCAACGGAGATACCCTGCAAGTGACCATGCATAACGGTACCACCTGGAACATAAAGGAAATTACGGTAGGAGTGACACTGCTGCGTGGGGCGGAGGCAAACACCGCCCGGCGGGGTTCCGCGCGATTGATACCGGCGGCGGAAACGACCACCCTGCTTTCGGAAAAACAGCCTGATTCGACTGTTCTCTACCACCTCAAAGGCTCGGCGGCGCCCTCGAGCACAACCGTTTTCCACGAAACTCTGGGCACGAAGCTGGGCCAGGACCAGGAATGGCACTGGGCGATCGTGCAGGCCAAAGGGGTTCCATCCCAGCCTGCCCAGTCAACCCAGTCGCAAGCTCACTAAGTGTTCCCGATCGTTTCTCGATTTACCTGAAAGACATCTTCCGTTTTGCCGCTCTTCAAACTGCGGTAGGCTGCATCCAGGATTTCCTGATTTTGCCAGCCTTCTTCGCCGGGGACCGGAAATTTCGTTTTGCCTTCGATCGCGTCGGCGAAGGCGTCGACTTGTTTCGCGTAGGCCAGGCGATTTGAAACTTCGTCGCTCTCAACCACAGAGCCGGCCCGCCGCAGTTCCAGTCGGATCGGACGTTCCACGTTCAACGCGTCGTCAGCGCGGAGGACGCCGGTTTCCCCCACAAGTTCGAGCGGCGTGCGATATTCGGCGCGGAAAGAAACCGCCACCGTGCCCAGCGTTCCCCGGGAAAACTCCAGGGTGAGGACGGCTGCCGACTCCACCGTTCCGGAAGCCGCGTCCTGCGCCGCGCGAGCGCTCACGCGGACGACTTCATCCTGCAGAATGTAGCGCAAGGCATCGACGCAGTGGACGCCGACGTCGGCAATGGGGCCGCCACCGGCCAGCGCCGAATCGTGGAGCCAGGCGCGGGCATGTCCCGCCCCGCCAGGAAAGGAGAATTCAGAGCGCGCGAAAACAATCTTGCCGATCTCTCCCGCGGCCACGCGCTCGCGCAGGCGCGCCGTGCTTTCTTCGAAGCGGAAAACCTGGGCTACGCCCAGCAACAATCCGGCGCTGCGGGCCGCCTCGACCATCTGGCGGCACTCGCCGGCGTTTACACCCATGGGCTTTTCACACAAGACCGGCTTGCCGCATCGCAGGGCCAGCAGCACGTCGGCAAGGTGGCAGGCGTTGGGAGTGGTGACCAGCACGGCGTCGACGTCTGGCGAACGGCACAGCTTCTCGGCCGAATCGAATGCCAGGGGAATATTGTGCTGCCGGGCGGACGCTTGCGCCTTCTCCAGGTTGCGTCGCGAGAGTGCCGTGACGCGACAGTTTCGGGCCAGGGAGAACCCCGGCATCAGCCGCTTGACGGCGTGAAGTCCAAACCCGAGAATCCCAAAGCGAATCAAAGAGAACCGTGTGGTCGCGGGCGACTCGCCCGCGGCATTCGAATTTGAGTTTTGCCGTTGCTGCCAGCCCAGCCGGAGCTACCCGGGCGTCCGTGGCACTTACTCTCGCGGGCGAGTCGCCCGCGGCCACACCGGCCACACCCGGTTACTTCGCAAATACGATAGCTGCCGGCGCTGCGTTGCTGGTGGCAGCAATCGTATTGCTGGGCAGTCCCCCGGTGGCCGAGTTGATCTGGAACTTGGTGATGTTTTTAGAAGACTGATTACACACATAGAGAAAGGCGCCCGCGGGGTCGACCGTCGCCGACACGGGCCGGGTCCCGGCTGCGAAAGGCGATGCAACTTCGGTGGTCGCGCCCGTGCTGGTATCGATGGTGTAAACCCAGACGTTATTCGAGCTGATGTTGGTGACGTACAAAGTCTTTCCGCCAGGGTCGACCGTGACCGCGACCGGACCGGTGCCGGTCACGAAGGGCGAATCCAGCGCGGTGGTCAGGGCGCCGCTGGTGGAGTCGATGGTCAAGCCGGAGACCGTGTTGTCAACGAAATTGCTTACGTAGACAAAATGCTCCGAGGGATCGACCACCAGGGCGCTGGGGCCGTTGCCCGCGGGAAACGGCGATCCTGGAATCGCCTGCAAATTGCCTGTGCCTGAAGCGACGGTATACCCGAATACCTTGGGCAAACTCGAACTGGCCACATAGAGAAATTTTCCGGAAGGCGACAAAGCCAGCGCGACCGGCCGTGAACCCGTGGCGAATGGCGATCCCGCGGCCTCCGTCAAGGTGCCATCGCTCGAACTGATGGTGAAAACGGAAATCGTATTCGACAGCTGATTGGCGACAAACAGCAGATCGCCGCCCGAGTCCATTACTAATGAAGTTGGATTTAACCCTGCCGCAGCGCGCGGCAGGACCTCGGTAAGCTCTCCCGTATTGCTGTTGACTGAGTAAAGAGAAATGTCATCTCCGCCCTGGTTGGCGGTGTAAACATACTTCCCGGAAGGATGGACAACCAGCGCTATCGGGGACGTTCCTCCCTTGAAGGGCGAACCCAGCACCGCCTTCAGGTTGCCGGACCCGCTGCCCACGCGATAGGAAGCGACAGCATTGGCTTGCGGGATGGCGACATAGGCATTGCCCCCGGTGGATCCGTTTCCCCCGCTGCTGCCGCCTCCGCCACAGCCGGTTAACCAGGCCAGGGCAAAAGTTGCCGCCAGCATGCCCGTCCGTTTGTTCAGTCTCATCAAACCCCTTCCCAACTCTCTGGTAATGGCTACGGATTCGGCGCAAGCGTCCGATGCGTCTTCTTGATCGAGCCCCAGCGATACACCAGGCCGGTCGAAAACCGCAAATTCTTCTGGGTCGCGTTAAACAGCGTGGTATGCAGATAGTCCACCTGGAATGCGCGCAGGGCAAAACGCGCAGAGAGATCGTAGTCCATGCCGCCGCCGAGGATGATGGCTCGGGAGGTGTCTTCCTGCGGGCCTCCTGCCTGCACCAGAGAGCGGGCATCCCCGATCAGAAGATGTCCGAAAAACATCATCTTGCCTCTCGGGTAGAGAAATTGCGGTCCCACGGCGATGTCGCGCAGATTGAGATTCCTGGTGTATTGCCCGCTGAGTTCCGCCACTACGCCGAATCCGCGAATAATATTGAACGCGGGGGAAAAAGTGTAACCGTTGAGTCCGGAAGTGTTGGCGAAGCCAAATGATGGGCTGTCGTAACGGGTGTAGGAGTAGCCTCCGAATACCTGCACCCTCGGCATCTCCTGCGCTGCCGAAGGCCAGGCGGCGCCCAGGCTCAACAGCAGAAGAAGGACGATTGCCGCCATCCCGGGGACTCTCTCCCGTAGGAGCGGAGGCTGCAATTGGACCAGAGGCGGAGCCACAGGCGGGAAGGCTTTCATGGGGTATTTCTGGAATCTCCTAGAGCCAAACCAAGAGCAAGATCGAAACCAAGACCGAAATAGAGATCGAAATAAAAAAGACCGACGCCCCCGCGCAGGTTCCGCGCCCTAGCAACACTCCGCTCGCTTGGATGCAGGCCAAACCCCCAGAAAACGCGTCGACCGCTTATTTTACCGCCATGGCTCCGACCATGGACTCGAAGATCTTGAACCCCTCGGTGCCGCCCAACTCGGGTTCGCTGGAGCGTTCGGGATGAGGCATCATTCCCAGCACGTTCCGGCCCGGACTGCAGATGCCGGCGATGTTATCCAGAGACCCGTTGGGATTGGCTGCCGGCGTAATCTCCCCGGCCGGCGAACAATAACGAAATACTATCTGTTGGTTGCGTTTCAACTCGGCGAAAGTTGCTTGGTCGCAGAAATAGTTGCCTTCCATGTGCCCGATGGGAATGGTCAGCACTTCGCCCTTATGGCAGGCCCCGGTGAAGGGAGTTTCCGCGTTTTCCACCCGTACCCGGACTGGCTTGCAGACATATTTCAGGCCCACATTCCGCATCAGGGCCCCGGGCAGCAGTCCGGACTCGCACAGGATCTGGAAGCCGTTGCAGATGCCCAGCACCAGTCCGCCGCCATCCGCGAATTTCCGCACCGCCTCCATCACCGGCGAGAACTTGGCGATGGCTCCGGTGCGCAAGTAGTCGCCATAGGCAAATCCGCCGGGCACAATGATGGCATCGCAGTTCTCGAGATCGTGCGATTCGTGCCACAGGAACGTGACTGGCTGCCGGGCCACATTCTGGATGGTCCAGTACGCGTCATGGTCACAGTTGGACCCTGGGAAAATGATGACCCCAAATTTCATCGCTGTTTTCCTTGGAAATGAGGTTCGCAAGAAAGTCTAACACGAAGAAAACGCCGCCCGTATTGCCGAGACGCATTACACGGGCGCTTCCGTAGCGCCGCCAGCCCGGCGGCTGTCGTGGGGGCGTCCCGCCCGCCCCCACCGGCGAGGGCAAGATGCCCTCGCCACAGCCAGCGAGACGCCGGCGCTACGGCGGTAAGGCTGGTGCCGGGATATCATCGTCCCCGGGGGCGCATCTCATAAGCGTGAAATTCGGAGAACACTTTCGCATCACCGGCGGCGCACTGAAGAACTGGTTCATCGTGCAGTTGGAAGATTCTTTGGCGGTCGGCCTGCTGTGGCTGGCCGGGCTGTACCTCATTCACGTACCGTGGGCCCCGTTGTGGGCGTTGCTGGGCGCTGTCTTTCAGTTCGTGCCGCAAATCGGAGCCGTGCTCGGCGTGATCGGCCCGGCGCTCACCGCCATGTTCAAGTGGGGAGACTGGGAGCATCCGCTCTACGTTCTGATGCTGTACGCGGTGATTGCCGTGGTGGATGGTTTTCTGCTGCAGCCGTACATCATGAAGCGCACTGCTCGGGTGCCGGTCTGGGCGTCGATTCTGGCCCCGATCGTGCTGGGGATGATTATTCCGTTCTGGGGCGTGCTGCTGGCCCCGCCTTTGCTCGCCGTGCTCTATGCGTACAAGGCCCGGCAGGCTCGAAACCCGTCCTGATTTCGGTTCCCGCGCTCTCTTTGTGCAAAGCCTGAAGTCGGTATGCAGAGCCCCTTGCTGTGAGTCCCATGCTATAATTTTTGTTCGCCGGCATTCATTTGAGGCAATCCGTTGATCTCCTCGACGGGCCAGTTCCGCGCCATAAAAGACTATTAAATACGAGGTATCTCCATGTCCGGCCATTCAAAATGGGCCACAATTAAACACAAAAAGGGCGCCCTGGACGCCAAGCGGGGCAAGATTTTTACCCGCCTGATCAAGGAAATTTCGATTGCCGCCAAAAATGGCGGCGATCCGGATGCGAATCCCCGTTTGCGTGGCGCCATCGCGGCCGCCAAGGCGGAGAACATGCCTGCTGACAACATCAAGCGAGCCATCCAGCGCGGCACGGGAGAGCTTCCCGGCGCCACTTATGAAGAGTTCTCGCTCGAAGGCTATGGCCCGGGCGGGGTGGCGATCCTGCTCGATATCAATACCGACAATCGCAATCGCACGGTCAGTGAAATCCGCCACGCTTTCGGCAAGAATGGCGGCAACATGGCGGAGGCCGGCGCCGTCTCCTGGATGTTTCACAAGAAGGGCGACATCGTTATCCCTAAGACGGCGGCCAAGGAAGACGATTTGATGGGCATCGTGCTCGAGGCCGGCGCCGAAGATTTGCGCGACGACGGCGACAACTGGGAAGTGCTTTCCGAGCCGTCGGTTTATGAAGCTGTCCTCGAAGCGGTGAAGAAAGCCGGCATCGAGCCCGTGTCGTCGAGCGTCTCGATGATCCCGCAAAACTACATCAAGCTCGAAGGCCCGGCCGCGACCCAGATGATCCGCCTGATGGAAGCGCTCGAAGAGCACGACGACGTGCAGAACGTCCACGCCAATTTCGACATCGACCAGAAGCTGCTGGAGGAAGTTGCGGGGTAGAGGATCGGACTTCGGCCGTCGGACCTCGGGCGTCGGACTGCGGCCGTCGGACCTCGGCCGACCTGGCCTCGCGCAAGTTGCGAACCGGAAGTCCTTCGTTCCATTCCCACCGTCAGTCAGTGTCATCCTGAGGAGCCGGTCGATTCGCTTGCGAATCGGCCCGCGCAGTCGAAGGACCCCTACCGATTGCAATCACGATTGCGTCTGGGAGATTTTCTATCGCTATCGGTGGACCCCCCGGCTCCCGTTTCGCGATAGGGGTCCCCTCGGCTCCGCTCGGGGCAGGCTCTTCGACTGCGCGTCTGCTTCGCGGCGCGAAGCATCCACTCCCCCAGGATGAAAGCCGAGAAGTGAGCGCTGATGATCCTGGCTCCTCACACTTTTCAACACTGCTGTGGAGAATTCTGTGGGAAACCGGTAAATAACACTGATAAGTTGTTTGCCGCGAATGGTTTCTGCATACTGCACTGCTTGCGGAGCTAGTCTTGAAAATGCGTCTCGACAAACTGCTAATGGAGAGGGGCATGACGGCCTCGCGGGAGCGCGCCCAAGCGCTGATCCTGGCCGGAAAAGTGCTGGTCGACGGACAAAAAATCGAGAAGGCAGGAGCAAGTACAGAGACCGCGGCCGAGATTCGTCTGCTGGGAGAAGACCTCAAATACGTCAGCCGCGGCGGTCTCAAGCTGGAGGCAGCGCTCGAGCGCTGGCCGATCGAGGTCACCGGCAAAATCTGTCTCGACGTCGGGACCTCGACCGGAGGATTTACCGATTGTCTTTTGCAGCGCGGGGCAGCCCGCGTCATCGCGGTCGATACCGGGCACGGCCAGATCGATTTCCGTCTCCGCCAGGACGCGCGCGTCCGCCTGCTGGAAAAGACCAATGCCCGCTATCTCACGGCGGGGCAAGTCGGCGAGGCCGTGGATGTGATCGTGATGGATGTCTCGTTCATCTCCGCGACGCTGGTTCTGCCGGCGGTGATCGCCGCCGCCTTCCCTCAACCCCTGGAGCGTCGCGGCCGGCAGATCGTGGTGCTGGTAAAGCCGCAATTCGAAGCCGGGCGGGAACAAGTCGGGAAGGGGGGCATTGTGCGCGACCCGGCGGTGCAACTGGCTGCGGTGGAAAAAGTTCGCCAAGCGCTGCTGGCCCAAGGATGCGCTCAGACCGAAGTCATCGATTCGCCCATCCTGGGCGGTGAAGGCAACCGCGAGTTTCTGTTGTATGGGCGATTCTGAGCATTCAATCGCGTCCGCGCGGATAGGGCTTTTCCCCGGAATTTCTGTACAATTCGATTTCACCATGGCACCTACCCAGAAAGTCGCCGGCATTATTTCCAAGCCCGGCAAGACGGAATTGGCAGATATCGTCCCTCCTCTGCTGGCCTGGTTTCGCGAGCATCAATACCAGGTGGTGGTCGATCTTGAGACTGAGCCTTTTGCCTCGGGCGTGGAAGTTCTGGCGCGCGACGAAATGGCTTCCCGTCCGCTGAACTTTGTGGTGGTGTTGGGGGGAGATGGCACGCTGCTGTCGGCCGCCCGGGCCGTATCCAAGGCTGGAATTCCGGTGCTGGGCATCAACCTGGGCTCGCTCGGCTTCCTGACGGAAGTGCCCCTGGAGAACCTCTACGCCACGCTGCAGAGCATCGAGCAAAGCTGCTGCAACCTGGACACGCGTTCCATGGTGCACTGCGAGGTACATCGCAAAGACGCTTGCGTGGGGAGTTACGACGCGCTCAACGATGTGGTGGTCGGAAAGGGCACCATCGCCCGCCTGAATCATTGCGACGTTTACATCGACCGCGTATTCGTTTCGAGTTACCAGGCCGACAGTCTGATCGTTTCCACGGCCACGGGTTCGACGGCATATTCGCTGGCCGCCGGTGGTCCCATCCTGATGCCTTCAGTCGATGCGTTCGTGGTGACGCCGGTTTCGGCGCACTCGCTCACCCACCGTCCGCTGGTGGTGCGAGACTCCTCAGAAATCGAGATTGTGGTCAAGACCGGCGAGGATGAGGCTTACCTGAGCATTGACGGTCAAATCGGCATGCCCATGCTGGACGGAGATCGCGTGCTTTGCCGCAAATCAAAATACCAGGTCACGCTGCTGCATACCCAGGGGACATTCTTTGACGTGCTCCGCACCAAGCTGAAATGGGGCCAGCGCTAAGTGTGTGCGCGAGCGCCCCGCTCGTGCGGCATGGTTCGTGGTGCTGCCGCGCGAGCGGTCACCGCAAGGCGATCAGTTCGTGACGCTGCCGCACGAGCGCGGGCGCTCGCGCCCACATTGGAAGGGTCCTAGCTCAGAGCGGACGCCACCTGGGCGAAGCCGAGAGCGGGACGAGTCTTGCGTTGCGGCTGCGGCGTGACATTCTGCAGAGTCGCATCCTGGGCCGCGATCGCTGCCGGATAGGTTCCGGGCTCGGCCAGAAACTCACGGATGCGCAACTTGGCTTTGTGCAGCTGCGACTTGGAATTTCCCACTGAGCAATCCAGTATTTTCGCAATCTCCTGGTGCTCGTAGCCTTCGACTTCATGCAGCAGGAAAATGGTCCGGTAGCCGGGAGGGAGGTCCTCGATGGCGCGAGTCAGCGTGATACGGTCCACCGATCCCGCCAGGCGCCCGTCGCGTCCGCCGTATTCGCGGCGCACCCGAGTCGCATCGTGGCTCGAAGGTTCGTCGAGAGAAACCTGCTTTAACGCTTTTTTGCGGAAATGCATCAGCACCGTATTGACCGCGATGCGATAGAGCCAGGTGGACAGGGCCGAATTTCCCTTGAAGGTCGATATTTTGCGAAACACCTGCAGGAAGGCGTCCTGGGTAAGGTCCTCGGCTTGCGCGGTGTTGTTGGTCATGCGCAGGCAAATGGAATAGATCCTGGCCTTGTGAGCATGGAATAAATCGGCGAACGCTTCGGATTCGCCTCGCTGGGCGCGCTTCACCAGTTCAATGTCGGTCCGGTGGGGGTGGCTCGCGTCCTCGATTACGTCCACGTCTTTCGCCGTGAATTTTTGGCTCATTAGCTTTCTTCCTTCCCGGGTCGGCGTCGACCCACGCAGCGTATTTGTTATGACGAGAGCCAGAGTAGGGGAAGTGGCGGCCGGGGTCTATCAGGTGCAATCTGTAGACATTTCTAAAAGCAGCTGTACCAGGCAAGCTTGGATCTGAATTGCATCGCAACCGACCACGCGGCAACAGCCAACTGTCCGGCGAAGCCTCGGCTCCGCAGTGATGAAAAGTTGCTTTCGGTTTTATAGCGAGTGTCCGGCGAGCCAAGCTCGCCCGGACAGCCGAGGGCGGTTGTCCTCGCGTGGTTGTTTCAGCCGCCGGCGTTTACTCGATTGTGGATTGGACTACCTGGACAATGTTGTTGCGGACAGCGTAAAGCACCAGGTCGCTCACCGAGTGCAACTGCAGCTTGCGCATGATATTCGAGCGATGGGTTTCCGCCGTCTTCACGCTCAGTCCCAGCGCCACCGCGACCTCTTTCGTGCTTTTGCCTTCGGCGAGCAGCTGGACGACTTCGCGCTCGCGCGGCGTCAGCCGGTCGCGTCCGAGTGAAATCGCAGCCGCCTTGGTTCCACCCTTCAGATATCCCTCCAGCACCATGGCTGCGACTTTGGAAGTGAAATAGGTCTTGTCGCGCCGCAGAGCTTCGACCGCGACCACCAGGTCGCGGGCAGCGTCGGATTTGAGAAGGAATCCTCGGGCGCCGGCATTCAGAACATCCCGCACTACCTGGTCGGAGTCATGGAAAGTGAGAATGAGGACCTTGGCGCGGGGATCGTCCTTGATGATCTGGCGCGTGGCTTCCAGACCGTTCAGGCCGGGCATGCCGATGTCGAGGATGATCGCGTCCGGTTTCAACTCGCGGACTCTTTCCACGGCTTCGCGCCCGTCGGCGGCCTCACCGCAAATCTGCAAGGTCGGATCGGCCTGCAACAGGGCACACAGCCCCCGGCGCACTACTTCGTGATCATCCGCAATGAATATTCGGAACGCAGCCATGCTTACCTCCTCGGTTTTCTGGTCCAGCGTGCCGATCAGCTTCCGGAGTGTCGCAACCCACACCTATCGGTCGCCCGTGGTGTAAGCATCACAGTTGCCAAACGCGGATACTCCATGAATTCCAACGCTTTACCTTACTTTTCAAGATCTGACGCCGTGTAATTCTTACTGACGTAAGGCCCCTGAGGCGACCATATGCACAGGCACGGGCACGACCAATACAGTCTTTCCTGTATTTTACGACTTGGGCCCTGACTCGCCAGACTCCTGCCGCATTGAGCGCAGGTCAATGCCCAGCTGCTCGGCCTTCTTATAAAGATGGCTGCGCTCGAGGCCGAGCGTCCTGGCCGCGTTGGTGACGTGAAAATGACTGCGCTTCAATTCGGCCAGGATGACCTCACGCTCAAAGTTCTGTGCCCGTTCGGCTAGCGTACCCGTGCCCGCGAACGAAGGTTGGGACGCCTGGGGTAGCGCCATTTCGACGGTGTCCGCCGTCACCTCCGCTCCGGTCGCCAGCAGTATCAGCCGCTCCACCACGTTGCGCAGCTCGCGCACGTTGCCCGGCCAGGGATGCGTTTGGAGGGCCTCAATGGCCTCGGGGGTGAAGGGAATCGGCTTCCAGCTATTCTGGGCGCAGACCTGTGTGGCGAAATGCTGCACCAGCGCCGGAATATCTTCTTTTCGTTCGCGCAGCGGCGGCAGCAGGATTGGAAAAACGTAGATGCGGTGAAAGAGATCCTGGCGGAACCTGCCGTCGCGCACCAGGGACTCCAGATTGCGATGCGTGGCCACCACCACCCGCACATCTACCCGGATCGGTTTGTCGCCACCGATGCGCTCAACTTCGCCTTCTTCCAGCACGCGCAGAAGCTTGGCCTGCATGGGTAGAGGCATATCGCCGATTTCGTCGAGGAAGATCGTCCCGCGCTCCGCCTGCTCGAATTTGCCGATGTGGCGTCCCGCGGCGCCGGTGAAAGAGCCCTTCTCATGACCAAACAGCTCGGACTCGATCAGTTCGGCCGGAACCGCGGCGCAGTTCAAGGTGACGACTGGACCGGAAGCACGCGGGCTGCGCTCATGCAGCGTGCGCGCCACCAATTCCTTGCCGGTCCCGGTTTCTCCCAGAATGCAGACCCGGGTCTCGCTCGCGGCCACGCGCTCGACCTGGGCCATCAACTTCTTCATGGGGTCGCCGGTCCATACGATTTCGTGTTTTCCCAGACGCTGGCGGAGTTGCCGGTTCTCAGATTCCAGGCGCTGCAGCTTGAGCGCATTCTCGACCGTGAGCAGCAGCTTTTCCGTGGAGATCGGCTTTTCCAGGAAATCGAGGGCGCCCAGGCGCGTGGCCCGTACCGCCATATCGATGTGCGCCTGCCCTGACATCATGACCACGGGAGTTGCTACCCCCTGCGCTTTCAAATCTTCCAGCAGAGAGAGCCCGTCTTTGCCGGGCATCACCACATCGGAGAGGATCAAGTCGAACGGCTGCGAACGAGCCAGTTCGAGCGCCTTGGCGGCGTTGTCGCAGACCACGGCCTCGTGGCCGGCGAGACGAAATGCACGGGAGAGCGAAGCCAAGGTATTGGCCTCGTCGTCAACGATCAGCAGATGTGCTTTTTGAGGCACCGGCCGCTCCTTAATATCTGACCCGAATTTCTATCCTTGGCCCGCCGCGGGCAGCTTTTCGAAATTCCCCGGCAGTTCGATCATAAACGTTGTGCCCTGTCCCGGCTGGCTGCGCACGCTGATTCTGCCGCCATGGTCGCTGACGATCGACTGCACGATGGCCAGTACGAGTCCGGTGCCGTGGGCTTTGCTGGTGTAGTAGGGAGTGAACAGCCGTTCGCATTCTTCCGCGGTCAGGCCGGCGCCGGTATCGGCAATTTCCACCACCACCCGGTCTCCATGCTGTCGCGTACCCAAGGTGAGGGTCCCGCCCTGCGGCATGGCATCCATCGCGTTGAGCGCCAGATTGGAAAAGGCGCGATGAAGCAGTTCGGGATCCGCCGCGATGGGCCGAAGTCCTTCTGCCAGATCCAGCCGGCATTCAATCGCGGGATGCTCCGGCGACTGTAGTTGCCCCTGCAGCAGGCGCGCCACCTTCTGCACGATCTGGTTGATCTGCACACGCTGAAATTGCGGCTGCGGCATCCGGGAAAATTCGCTAAAGCGCGAGATGATGGTTTTCAGATTGGCAATCTCCGCCAGCAGCGTGGAAGAGCTTTCGCGAAAAACCTCGTCGAACTGTTCCGGACTCTGCTGCCGCGCCCGCACCAGGTTCTCCACCGTCAACTGCAGGGGAAACAGGGGATTCTTGAGCTCATGCGCCAGGCGGCGGGCCAGTTCCCGCCAGGCCGCCACCCGCTCAGCCTGCACCAGGCGCTCGCGTTGTTCGAGCAGTTCACCGGTCATGCGATTGAAGGATTCGGCCAGGGCGCCCAGTTCGTCGGACGATTCCACGGAAACTCGAGTGTTCCAGTTTCCGGCCGCCACTTCTCGCGCCGCCTCCGCCAGTTGCTCGACCGGTCGCGTGACCCGGGACGAAGCCCATCCGCTGAACAGGATGGCCAGAATGACGCCGGCGGTTCCCGCCAGCAGAGCGGCCGAACGAATGCTGCTGCGCAACTCCACATAAGGACGCCGCGTGTTGCCCACCAGCAGAATGCCCAGCAGTTGGTGGTCGCGGCCGCTCAGCGGGATGGCGTGGACGCTCTCATCATCGGCAGCATCGTCCGACCAGTGAATCAGGGCCGTGGTTTCCTGCGGTTGCTGCTGCACGCGCTCGATCAGCGGCGCCAGCAGTTGCGGCTGGGGCACGCTCCCCGATGCCGCAATCAACTGATCAGGAGAAAAGCCCTTGGCCAGGTTGCGATAAAGGAGAGCCCGCATTCCCGACGGAAGTCCCAGACTGCTTATGAAGTCTTTGTCCAGGCGGCGGCCGCCGATCACGTAGATGGGCTTTTCACCCACCTGCACCTGCCGAATCGCCGAGAGGCTGAGGGCCACGCCGTCGGGAAGGTCCTCTTGGCGGAGAAAGGCGTCCTGCGGCGGCGACTCCAGGGGAAGGGAGTTGTCCTTGTATCCGAATTTTGCGGGCCACTGCGCCGACGACAGAATCGTGCCGCTGCTGTCGACGAACTCCAGAAAATCCAGTTGCTGGTTGTCGGCCAGAGCTTTGGCCTGGTTCACGTACCCACTGTAGTCGGCGGAGCCGCGGCTCACGGCGAGCGCCATGCGGGTCGGGACTTCGCTGGCGGCGACGGCTTCCACCTGGTGCGCGACCTCCTCGCCGCGGCGGTTGAACTCCCGGCGAAATTGCGCCACCAGCGCGGTCGTCTGGCCCTCGTTGGCGCGCTCGAAAGCCCGGCGGGTCAGGGCGGAAACGATCCAGGTAACCGCGCCCACGCAGAGCACCACGGTCAGCCCGAATACCAGTAGAAGTTTGCGCCGAAAGCTCAAGGCTTCCCCGCTTCCAGCCAGACGTCCGGCAAATGCCAGGCGCCATCGGCATCTTCATGCCATCCCATCACATTCGCGCTCAAAGCGGTGGCAGCTCTTACATGCAGCAACGGAATGACTCGCCGCGATTGCAGCAGCGCGCTCTCGGCAGCGTACAGGCTGTATGCCGGGTCGCCGTCGAACCTGGGCGATGGCAGTCCGAGGCTGGCCGCCAGTTCGCTCAGCGCAACCCGCGCGTCGAGCGAGGGCAGCGGCATCCGCACCAGGCGTATGTCTGGAATCTTCGAATTTGAAGGGAGCGTGTTCGGCTCCAGAAGCACGAGTCCGGCATCGCGGGCATTTAATCCGATTCGCGCGGCGATGACCTTGGCCAGCGGGTCTGACGCATCGGTCGCCAGGCTCCATCCTGGTCCCACGCGGGTTTCGCTCCGCATCTGGCGGGCGCGTTGCACATCCACCAAGGTGGGAAAAAGGAACGCGTAGCCGGTCAGCCAGTTGGGCAGGATGGTGGCCGCGGGTTCGCCTCCGCCTTGCAGCAAAACGTTGTTTATCGCTGCCCGGTCGATGCTGAGCGCGAGAGCATCCCGCCATTTTGCCTCTTCCGCTGACTGGATATCGTGACTGAATACCAGCGCCATCCATTCCGCCGGAGCGGAACTCTCGATGCGGCGCCCTTCGACAACGGCGTGCCGCGCCTGGTCGGGTGCGACTTCTACGATGTCCGCCAGGCCAAGATCGAGTGCGATCATCTGGTCGTGGAAGCTTTTGCCCAGTTCGATTTCGATGGCGTCGACATAGGCGCGGCTGCCCCAATAATCGTCGCGTGCGATGAGGGCGAGTTTCTTGCCCGGGTCCCAGCGGTTGATGGCGAACGGCCCGCTGCCGCCGAGCTTCCCGCCGCCGCGTTTGGCGATGGCGTAGCGTGGCAGGGCGAGCACGGCGGGAAGGTTGGGCGTGGACGCGTCGCATTCGACCACCACTGCTTCTCCGGCGGCGAAGATTTTCCAGTTCGGATTGGCGACGCGCAGCGAGGCGGCAACCGCGTCCGAAGTCATCGCAGTCCCGTCCTGAAATGTGACTCCGCGCCGCAGGTTGAACTGCCAGCGCTGATTGCCGGGATCGGCCTGCCATGAAGTGGACAAGGCGGGTTGCGTCTGTCCGCGTCCGTCGAGCGTGACCAGCGTGTCGAAGATCAGCCGCGAGAGACCGGGTAATGCCGATATCCCGGCTGGGCTGGAGTCGATGGGATCAAGCGATGCAGGCGCTTCCCGGACAGAAATGCGCAGCGTTCCGCCATAGTGCGGGCGGGTGCCGGCGTTTGCGGCAGACGCCAGACCCAGGCTAACGGCCGCAAGCAAGAATAAGCCGGAACGCTTCATATCTCCCCGTTTCAGAATTGTGGGACACGGCGACTGCGCTGGTGCCGCCGGATTCTGTCCACAAGGCGGTAATCGTGCCGCTTACATCGAGAGGCGCGCTCACCGCGGCCCGCTCGCGGCCGGCGATTTCAAAAGCCCGCACTGTATCGCTATCATTGCGGCCGTCGCTGCTTCCGGTTGCCAGAATTTGCCAGCCCGAGCCGCAGCCGCTGTGCACGCCGGCGATATCGCTGCCCCAGCCCATCTTTTCCACCACTTGATCGGTTATGCCGTCAAGCAAGTGGACTTGCCCATCAGCCGCCGCCAGCAGCCACGACGTGCCTTGGGCGCGAGGCACAGCGGCGGCTGAATAAAACGCGGGGGCCGTCGTTTGTTTGCCCACCGCGGGCGACAAAGCCCCGCCGAAGAAGTTACGGGTGGGTGTAAGAGACGCGTTCAGGACGGCCAGGTCTGATCCCACGGGCCAGAGATCGTCGCCCTCGTAACAGGTCATCGCCGGAGGCGCGTTTGCCAGACTTCGGCAATGGACGCCGGGCAGGTAGGCCTCAAAAGCTGGGTCTTTACTGTTGGCGAGAACCAGCCTTCCCCGCAGGTCGCGCGGCCACGGATGGGAGTGGACAATGGGAAGCGACTGCTCCAACTGCCAGCGGTTGTCCTGGAGCCGGTACGATCTCACTCCGCTTCCATCCAACACCAACAGGCGCGCCGGGTTGCCGGCGGTGACCGCAACATCCAGAATGCGCTCGGTCTGAGACCACAAGGGAATTTTGCGCAGCACCATGGCCGCGGCTTCGGGTTCGACCGGGAGGGGGGCAGGTCGCGGCAGAGAAACCATGAGAATCGAAGCTGCATTCGCCCCCTGCCGAACTTCCGCCACCCAAACATAGCTTTGCAGGTCTTCCGAGAGCGAAACCCGCACCGTCACGGCCTCCTGTTCGCCCGGGACGAAACGTGCTCCGAGAGCGGCCAACTGGGTGAGCAGATTGCGCCGGATGTCATCCGCAGCCGCGGAACTGAGCGACGAGCGGTTCAGGACTTCCACCGCCATGTTCTTCGGGCCCGCAGCCGACACAATCTTTGCTGCCAGTTGGGCTTCGGCGGCGGTCCAGTCCTGGGCATCCGCCGGCGCGACCAGGAACAGCGTCAGAACCAGCCCCAGCCAGCCGACAAACCGTGCGGGAAATAGAGTGTGCCGGCCGGGGCCGCGCGCATGGACGCGAAAAATGCCGCGAGAATCGGTGCGAAAATTGATGCGCGAATTATAAGCTGCACCTTGCATGGCTCTTTGGTTCGCGTCCGGTACTGTCTGGGTTCGTCCGCCGCCCGTTTTCGAAGGCAGCAAACCAGGTTGCTGGCCGCACCCTTTCGCCGGTCCCTGATTACATTGACCTGCGCCCGCCAGCAAAAGTTCCTCTCGCTGCCTGACGGCTTAACGCTGGACTGCCGGTTTGGCCTGGGGCGCTCGGGCAGTAAAGAACGCTCCCAGCACTTTGCCGAAGATGACTTCTTCCACCAGGATTGCGATGGCCAGCGAAAAAGTCATGCCCCCGATAATTGCGACGGTCGTGAATACGAGTTCCATAAACGCCTCCGCTCCGGACACCTCCCATGTAGCGGGCGAATTGCCAATCGTAAACGAATGATTATTAAGCACTTAAAAAGGTTCTAGAGGGGCAGAATCGTGGGTCTTCGACAACACCGTGTCTGGGCTGACACGCATCTTGTTGTGTGTGTTGTGTGGGTTGTGTGGGGCGGGCGCCCTCGCCCGCCGATCTTGACTTGGGTGTGCCGGGGAATTGGTAAAAAATCAAAAAGGCGGACAGGAGTGTCCGCCCCACACAACCAGAGTTTCTTCCGGCTCTAGAATTCCGGCTCGGTCGAGACCGCGCACCACTCGCGTTCTTCTTTTGGAATGGCTTCACGCAGGGCGAGCGGATCGGGTTCGCATGCATCCTCCTGACGGAGAGCATCGAGCAACGCATCCAGCACTACCTGCAAGGACCGTGGATTCTCCATCAACAACCGCTCCAGGCTCTCCCGATGCACCGCCAACTCTCCGATCGTCCTCGCCCCCTGGGTGTCCACTCGGCCCGGGGTTGGAATCTGCCGCCAGCCCGCCGTGCCCAACGCGCTGCGCGCAAACGGATAATCAAGCCGGCCAGTGGTCATCCAATGAATAACCAGCTCCTCGACATGTTCGATGCTGCAGGCGAGTTGAATACCCGGCCGAGAAGCCAGGCGGTCATTCCATTGCATGATCGTCAGCTTGTCCTCCCAGGGGTTCTCGGCAATCAGGAAACGCGGCTGGCCGCCCGACCGCTCCTGTCGGCAGATGGCACAAAGAGGGGTAGTGATAAGACGATTCATAAGGCACCTTTCCATTCCGCCCCATACGGTTTCACCGCCGGTTGCAGCAGGCTCAGATGCAAGGTTTGGGCTGGGGTATTCCCGGCGGGAAGCGGAACGGTAACCATTCCGCGCCCGCGTTCGAAGGTCAGCGTAAGCAGTGAGGCGCAGGCATCGCACAACCAGAAACGCTCAAACTGGCCTGCTGGCCGCTCCCTTCGATGAGGCGACGGATTCGCCGCCTCAAGCCGGGATGCCCCTGACGCAGCAGCATCCATGTGCAAGAGAAACAGCTTGCCGCGCCGAAGACTGCGGAACCGATTGGAACAGGCGGGATTGGCACACTTGTGAAGCATCGAGGGTCTCCTGGAAGCGTAAGCCGTCAACCTGGGATGCGCTGGATGGGAAGGCGTGCAGCACGCCGGGGGCCGTAAGTTAAAGGTGAGGGAAGCTCCGTAACTGACTGAAGCCTTGATGGTCCGATCTCTGCCGTCCCGCCATGGTATGCCGACCTGAGGTCACATCTGCCGATCCTCCGTCAGGTCTCCGCGACGCTGGCCGCGTGATTCGCCAGTATGATTGCCCGCCCGGGGGGCCAGGAGTAAGATTGCGCAACGGCAGGGGCCCGACAGCGCACGCCCCGGGGCTCGGGAGCCTGCTCTTCAATTCCATCGGCACAGATGCTTCATGGCAGAAGTGCAGCCCATTCCGGCGCGGTCGACTCCGCCTCGTGATTCGCAGGCGCAGGATTCCCTGAGCGGCACGGTGGTGGGACGTTTCCGCATCGCGGAGCGGCTGGGCCAGGGCGGTATGGGCGAGGTCTATCGCGCCGAGGATACCAAGCTTAAACGCACCGTGGCGCTCAAGCGCCTCGCGCCTGCTTTGCGCGCCGACTCGCTGTACCGGCGCCGCTTCCTGGAGGAGGCGGAACGCGCGTCCCGCTTCGGCGACGCCCAGGTAGCGGCGGTCTACGACGTTCTGGAAGAGCACGGCGAGATATTCCTGATCCTCGAGTACGTCGAAGGCCAGAACCTGCGGCAACGCCTGCGCCAGCCGCTTTCTCTGGAGGAGTTCTTTACCATTGCCATGCAGTGCGCGGAAGCGCTGGTGTCCGCGCACCGCCACGGCATCGTGCACTGCGATATCAAGCCGGAAAACATCATGCTGACCAGCGCCGGCAAGGTCAAGATTTTGGACTTTGGCGTGGCCAAGCACTTGCCGCGATCCGACCAGAGTTCGACTGTGGACCGCGCTGGAACTTTTGCCGGCACCCCCGCCTATATGTCGCCGGAGGTCCTTCTGGAGCGGGTTCCGGACGGGCGCGCCGACATTTTTTCTTTAGGCGTGGTCTTCTACGAAGTTTTGACCGGGCAGCATCCATTTCTCGCGAACAGTTTCGTGGCCACTTCGGACCGGATTCGCGCCGAGACGCCGGCCTCCATCCGCATCTTCAATCGCTCCGTGTCCCGCGACCTGGATGCCCTGGTCAACAAGGCGATGGCCAAAGATCCCGCGCAGCGATATGCCGGCGCTCAGGAATTACTGGACGCTCTGCGCCAGGTGCATGACGAGGCCAGCGACGCCGGACTCGCCCGGGTGGTTCCACCACGGGTCGAAATCCCGCCGCAGAAAAACAGGACATGGATCTGGGCGCTGGTTTTGCTGCTGAGCGTATTGCTGTTCGCCGTTTTCTACTGGCAGGCAAGGTCGAGCCGCGGGATCCGTGGCAGTTCGCTGGCGCCGATTCAGCTGGCGGTGCTGCCGTTTTCCCCCACCGCAGACGACGCCGGCAGCCGGGCATTCTGTGACGGCCTGACGGAAACTCTCACCGCCAAGCTTACGCAACTGACCGACAACTATCCGCTTCAGGTCGTCCCCAGCAGCGAGATACGCACCGAGGGAGTCAGCAGCGTGGAGCAGGCCAGAAAGAATTTTGGGGTTGGCCTGGTCCTCGAAGGCAGCTTGCACAGTTCGGGCAACCAGGTGCGAGTCAATTACATTCTGGTGGATGCGAAAACCAATCGCCAACTGCATGCCGAAACGGTCGACGCCGATGTCGGCGATGCCTTTGCGGTCGAAGACCGGGTCGTGGATGGCACCCTCCACATGCTGGGCTTGACCGTCAAGGGTGACGACCGCGTGGTGCTGGCGGCGCACGGGACGGGCGATCCCTCGGCTTATGATCAGTATCTCCGCGGCCGCGGATATCTGCTCGATTATCACAAGCACGAGAACATCGATAGCGCGATCTCTGCTTTCAACCGGGCCCTGACGCTCGATCCCAAATACGCCCAGGCCTACGCCGCTCTCGGCAAAGCCTACGAGTTGCAATATGAAGAAGGCCAGGGTGGCCGCGAATTGATGGAGAAGGCCCGATCAGCCTGTGACCACGCGGTGGCCAGCGCTCCCAGCCTGGCGGAAGGCCACACCTGCCTGGGCAGTGTCTTTCGCGCCACCGGCGAATACGACCAGGCTGCGGCTCAATTTCAAAAAGCCACGACTCTTGATCCCACCAGCGATGACGCTTTTCGCGGCCTGGCAGACGCCTACGAAAAGCTGAACCAGCCGGACCAGGCCGAGGCCACTTTCCGGAAAGCCATCAGCCTGCGCCCGCAATACTGGGGAGGATACAACTGGCTGGGTTATTTCTACTGGCAGCAAGGGCGATATGACGATGCGTCCGGGATGTTCAAGGAAGTCGTGTCCCTGATGCCGGACAACTTCCGGGGATACTCGAACCTCGGAGCCATGTACGTCCTTCAGGGACGATATACGCAAGCGATCGACGCTTTGCAGAAGTCGCTGGCGCTCCGTCCGACGGTGGAGGTTTACGACAATTTAGGCAACGCCTATTTCTCCATGCGGCGGTTTGATGAAGCGGCGCGCAACTTCGAAGAGGGTTTGAAGTTTGACAAAACCAGCTGGCTCAGCTGGGGAAATCTCGGAGACGCCTACTACCAGGTACCGGGCAAACGGCCGGAAGCGGAAAATTCGTATCGCCAGGCGATCGCTCTGGCGGATGAGAGACTTCGAGTGAATCCGAAGGATGCGCGCATATTGGCCTTTCGGGCCACTTATCTGGCCATGCTCGACCGCAAAGAGGAAGCTTTCGCTTCTCTGCAAAAGGCCGTGAAGATTTCGCCGAAAGACCCTGACGTGCAGTGCCGGGCGGCACTGGTATACAACCATTTCGGAGACGAGAACCACATGCTGGACGCGCTCGCGAAAGCGTTGAGCGCCGGGGTGCCGGCTGCCTGGGTTCGGGACACTCCGGATTTCGACCATTGGAGCAACGATCCCAAGTTAGAGGCCATTTTGCGGGGACATTAGTCCGGCCTGAAGTATTTTTCAGCCAGGGGAAGAGCCCGGGGTACGGGAAAGATCGGGACCTGTCAAACGACGTTTGCGTGCAACTTTGAACGCACAGGAGAAGATATGCAAGATATGAAAAGCGAAGTTTTGAAAGTGAGAATTCGCACCGACCTGACTCTGGATTATGACGTGGTCAACGTCAGGCTGAGTGTCGGAGACGAAGTGGAATGGGTTACCGAGGGTGGGCCGATCACGATCAGTTTTGACGGCGAGGGCCCATTCACCAAGAATTCGTTTGTCACGATAGCAGGGAAGCCGGCGCGCTCCGGGAAGCCGGTGGGAAAAGACGGTTACTACGAGTACTGCATCTATAGCGAGCTGGCGTCCAAGAGCGCTGATCCCGGTGTAAACGTAAAGCCCTGAACCATCTGGATTCCCCTGAGAGGCCGGCTTCGGCCGCTCGGGGGACAGGTGTGCCCACCCTGCGACCGGCGTCGCTCCCGTGTGGCCGCTCGCTACTGCTTCTGCCTTATTACCGAAGGCCAACGTCCGTATCTTCAGTCACTTGCCGCCTGCGACCCCCTCAATTTGAATAGCACTGTCCTGGTGGGGCGAAGCCTGCCGATAGCCGCCTCGCCCGGGCCGTCGGCTCAGTCCTGCCGGCGGTCGAGGACAAATTCTTATTCGGAGGAACAGAAGAATGCGCAATACAGTAGGCATCATCTTGCTGCTCTGGCTGGCTTCGTTGTCGGTCGTGGCCCAGGATTTCCCCAAGGCGGAAGTTTTCGGCGGATACCAATACAGCCGGCAGAACAGCACCAATCTGAACGGCTGGAACGGCTCCCTGACCGGAAACTACAACCAGTGGTTTGGCTTGACCGGAGATTTCAGCGGAGCTTACCACTCCGAAGGCGGAGTTGATTTCCGGAGCTACACCTATACGTTTGGGCCGACGCTCGCGAGCCGGAGCAATGAGAAATTTACCCCGTTTGGGCACGCCCTGTTTGGGGGATTTCACCAATCCGCGGACGCCGCCGGCTCCTCGCTGGGGACCGCCAACGGCTTTGCCATGATCTTCGGAGGCGGGGTGGATGCATCCCTCTCGCCGCGGCTCGCGGTGCGCGTGGGGCAGTTCGACTACATGTCATTCCACGCCAACGGAGGGTCATCTAATATCTTCCGTTATTCCGCTGGGATTGTCTTGCATCTCTAACCGGCGGGGTCTGCAACCGAATGAGGGTGGCTGCGGCCACTCTCATTCGTTCATTTCAATCCTTAGCCATGCGCGGGATCACATCACTCGCCCATTACTTTCACGATCACCCGCTTGTCCCGCTGGCCGTCGAACTCCGCGTAGAAAATTCGCTGCCAGGTTCCCAAATCGAGTTTGCCGGCGGTGATGGGGACAATGACCTCATGGTGGATAAGCAGCGCCTTCAGGTGGGAATCGCCGTTGTCCTCGCCGGTGTCGTGGTGTTTGTAATCCTTGCGGAAGGGCGCCAGGGTTTCCAGCCACTGATCGATATCTTCGATCAATCCGCTCTCGTTGTCATTCACGTATACCCCGGCAGTGATGTGCATGGCGGACACCAGCACCATGCCTTCCTTGACGCCGCTCTTGCCCACGATCTGCTCCACCTGGGGCGTGATGTGGACATAGGCGCGATGGGAGCGGGTGTGGAATTTCAGGTACTCGGTAAGACACTTCATGGTTCGTCCCCTCTAATAGTTCGTGAAAGCCAGACCAGTTTCGCAGATAATGCTCCGGAAATCAGTTTCCCGGAGGTGTGGTGGACACTTCTGAAAGCGAACTGCAGGAACTGCGGCGGCTGCTGGGAGAACTTACGGCGCGAGTGTTTCGCATCGAGCAGGCGCTGAACCTGCAGCCCGGTTTGCCGCGCCCAGCGCCTCCCATCGAGACCCCGCCTCCCGGGCCGCCGCCGGCGCCGGCATACCAGGTCCGGACCGACATTCCGCCGATGCCGGAGCGGGCTTCGCCGTCAGCGACCGGCGGCCCCGACCTCGAATCCCGCATCGGTTCGCACTGGCTGAACCGGATCGGCATTGCCGCCGTGCTGATCGGAGTTTCCTACTTCCTGAAATTCGCTTTCGACAACAACTGGATCGGCCCGGCCGGCCGCGTAACCATCGGCCTGTTCGCCGGCATCGCCATCGTGGTCTGGAGCGAAAATTTCCGGCATCGCGGCTACCGCATCTTTTCCTATTCGCTGAAGGCCGTCGGCATCGGCGTGCTGTATCTCTCGCTCTACGCCGCGTTTCAGGTCTACAGCCTGGTGCCGGGCGGCGCCGCCTTCCTCATGATGTTCGCGGTGACCGCTGCTACCGCGGTGATGGCCTGGAGCCAGGACGCGGAAATCCTCGCCGCCTTTGCCCTGATCGGCGGCTTCGTCACACCCCTGCTGCTCTCCACCGGACAGAACCGTGAAGTGGCGTTGTTCGCATACGTCACGCTTCTCGACCTGGGCGCGCTGGCCCTGGTGATCCTGAAGCCGTGGCGGCGCTTGCTGCTGTTGAGTTACGCGGGAACGCTGCTGCTCTATGTCGGCTGGTACGACACCTTCTATGACGTCACCCAGGTGCGAATGACAGTCGGCTTCGCCACGCTGTTCTTCGCTATCTTCGCGGTGGCGCCCTTACTGGCGCGCCCGGCCCGGAAGGGATGGCTCTCCGACTCGGTCCCTCCCCTGGTTGCGGTGGTGAATGCTGCCGGATATTTTCTGCAGATCTACGTCATGTTCGAGGAGATCGGCACCCGGGACACGGCGTGGTTTGCCCTGGCGCTTGCGGCCTTGTACATCTTCCTCAGCCGCCAGGCCCGGGGACGAGCGGGCAGCCCCGAGGCGGCGCGGACCGTGGACCTGCTGCACCTGGCCCTGGCTATCGGTTTCATTACGGTCGCGATTCCCATACGCCTCGACGCCCACTGGATCACGATCGGATGGTTCGTGGAAGTGGCCGTACTACTCTGGGTCGCCGACCGGGTGCACTCGGAGTTGCTCAACGGCTTCGCCATCACCGCGCTGCTGTTGGGCGTGGGCCGGCTTCTGCTGTTCGATAACTTTTACGTCACCCGTCCGATTTTCAATGCGCGGATGGCGACCTACGCAGTGGCAATCGCGGTGCTCGCCGCGGTTGCCTGGTACGGCAGCCGGCGCGAAGATGAAGCTGCGCGGACGGTCGCCGGAGTCTCCGTCGTGGCCTTGAACCTGTTAGCTCTCATCGCGTTGAGCCGCGAAGTCGCGGACTACTACAGCCGGGAGATGACCAACCTTAGTCCCCGGGGGCAGTGGGACCCTTACGCCTGGAAAGATTGGCAGCACTTAAAAATCGCCCGCGACTTCACTTACTCCGCCCTCTGGATGGCTTACGGCGCCATGCTGATGGTGGTCGGCTTCTGGCGGCGTTCGGCGTTTGTGCGCTGGCAGGCGCTCGTCCTGATCGCATTCACCATCGGCAAAGTGTTTCTGTACGATGTCTCGGAACTGGACCGCGGCTACCGCATCGTGAGCTTCATTGTGCTGGGGGCGCTGCTGCTGGCTATTTCGTTTATGTATCAGCGCGACTGGCTGAAGCTGTCGAGCCGCAATGATTCCAAAGAAAGCCCCGCCGGCACATGAATTCTCCCGCACCCTTCGCCTTGATCGTGGCTCTTGCTGCGGCTTTGACTGTGGGGCCATCGATCCCCTATTTCACCAACGTCCGCGATGTCCGCGTCTCTCAGGCCGATCGGCAGAACTATTTTGTGGTGGATGAAGAAATATGGGCCCGGGCCCGTCCCGACTTGGCCGACCTGCGAATCTACGATGGCGAGTCCCAGGTGCAATACGCGCTCAGCGAGCAGCGCGGGGGAACGTCCAGCCATGAGGCGGCAGCCCGGATACTGAACCTGGGAAGCGTGGGCGGGCACACCGAGTTCGACCTGGATATGGGCGAGGTCGCCGAATACGACCGCATCCGGCTGCAGTTGGATGCTAAGGATTTCCTGGTGACCGCGGCGCTCGCGGGCAGCAATCAACTGGGCGCGAAACCCGTGACCCAGTTGCCGCCGGCGACCCTTTATGACTTCAGCCGCGAGGAACTGGGATCGAATCCGGTGCTGAAGTTGCCGAGTTCGAGTTTTCGCTATCTGCACGTGAAGCTTTCCCCCGGCATCCTGCCGGCGCAGGTCAAGGGCGCATCAGTCTATAACCTGCAGGAAACCAAAGCGACCTGGACCCACGTGGGCTCGTGCGGCGCGCCGTCGCAGGTTGCGCGAACCACGGTGATCGCGTGCAGTTTTCCCGCGCGAGTTCCGGTGGATCGCGTGCGCTTTCGGATCGATCCCCGGCAGGTCAACTTCCGGCGGGCGGTCGCGCTCTCGGAGGCGAGCGACCGTCACTACGGAACCGGCGGTGAGATCACGCGGGTGAAAATGAATCGCGGCGGGACCACGGTGGTCTCGGAAGAGCTGGATGTGCCAATCGGAGGACAGACTTCCGGCCGGCTGAAGGTCACCGTGGACAACGGCGACAATCCGCCATTGTCGATCCTCGGAGTTGAGTTGCTGTCGGTGGAACGCCGCGTCTACTTCGATCCACAAGGCAAGTCGCAGCTTAAGCTCTATTACGGAGACGACAAACTGGAAGCGCCGGTCTACGATTACGCCCGGTTCTTCAAGGCTGATCCGGCCGCGGCCCAAGCCGAGTTGGGCCCGGGCGCGCACAATGCAGCGTATAGCGGCCGCCCGGATGGGCGTCCCTGGTCGGAGCGCCACAAAGCTGTGCTGTGGGTGTCGATGATCATGGCAGTGATAGTGCTGGCGGCGCTGGCCATTCGAGGATTGAAAGCCATGTCATCCTGAGCGAAGCAAGATTTCGCTTGGCGAAATTCTTGCGCAGTCGAAGGACCCCTATAGCTCCGATGCAGTGGAAGGAATAGGGGTCCTTCGACTCCGAAACCCGCTTCGCAAGCGAAGCGGGTTTCTCCGCTCAGGATGACAGGGGAAGTGACGGTTCAGGATGACAGGGAACTTACTGCTTTGATGACATTGGATCTGCTGTTCGCGAGGACAACAGGATTTACCGCATCGACTCTTCTACTTCGGAAAGCCAGTTGGGACGCTTCAGGACTTCGCGCGGCTTGGGACCGTCCGCTGCGCCCACGATGCCGTCGCGTTCCATCAGATCGATCAGATGGGCCGCGCGGCCATAGCCGATGCGCAGGCGGCGTTGCAGCAGGGAAGTGGACGCTTTGCCGAACTCCACCACCAGGCGCACGGCATCGTTGTAGAGAGGATCGTTTTCTTCGTCGCCATCTTCGCCCGCGGCGCCGCCTTCACCCGGGGCATGCTCGTCTCTTGGAGCCTGCAGGAATTTCTCTTCGTACTCGGCCGAGCCTTGCGACTTCCAGAACTCGACCACGGCGGCGATTTCTTTCTCGGTGACGAACGGAGCGTGCAGGCGATGCACGCGGGCCGATCCCGAAGGCAGATAGAGCATGTCGCCGCGCCCCAGCAGCGCTTCGGCGCCGTTGGCATCGAGAATCGTGCGCGAATCTACTTTCGTGGCGACTCGGAAAGAAATACGGGCAGGGAAGTTGGCCTTGATCAGGCCGGTGATTACGTCGACCGACGGCCGCTGCGTGGCCAGCACCAGGTGAATGCCCACCGCCCGCGCCATCTGGGCCAGGCGCGTGACCGATTCTTCCACGTTGCCCGAATCCAGCATCATCAAGTCGGCTAATTCGTCAATGATGATGACGATATAGGGCAGCGGGCGGTCTTCGGAATCCTCGCCAAACAGGCTGCGCGTGCCTTCGTCATCAAAGAGCTTGTTGTACTGCTCCATGTTGCGCACGCCTTTTTCCGCCAGCAGTTTCAGGCGGCGTTCCATCTCGCGCACCGCGTTGCGCAGCGCATTGGCGGCCAGCTTGGGCTCGGTGATGATCGGCGTAAAGAGGTGCGGCACGCCTTCGTAGTTGCCCAACTCCAGGCGCTTGGGATCCACCAGGATCAGCCGTACCTGGTCAGGCGTGGCCTTGTACAGGATGGACATGATCATGGCATTGATGGCCACGCTCTTGCCCGCGCCGGTCGAGCCCGCGATCAGCAAATGCGGCATGCCGGCGAGATCGGCGGTAACGATGCGTCCGTTGATGTCCTTGCCCAGCGCGAGAGTCAATTTGGACTTGGTGCCGATGAACTCGGACGACTCAATGTTCTCGCGCAGCCAAATGATTTCGCGGTCCCGGTTGGGCACCTGAATTCCCACCGTGGACTTGCCCGCCATGCGCTCGATCAGAATGCTCTCGGCCTTGAGCGCCAGGCATAAGTCATCGGTGAGGTTTGTGATGCGGCTGTACTTGATGCCGGCCTCGGGCTTGTATTCGAAAGTCGTGACTACCGGCCCGGGATTGATCTGCGTCACCTGTCCGTGGACGTCGAACTCGGAGTACTTTTCCGTGAGCACCTGGGCCAGCAGCTTCAATTCGTCGGCATCAATGGCCTGCTGCTCATCCGGACGATGCAGCAGGCTGCTGGGGGGCAACTTGAAGCCGCCGGCCGCGATGCGCGGCATGGTCGTCTTGGGCTTGGCGCCAGTGTCGGCGCGCTCCGTGACTTCAACCTCCGGAATGATGGCTTCGGGAGCCGCGCGGGAAGGCTGCGGATCGAGCTCGTGTTCCTCGGCGCGGGCGGAGATGGCCATGCGATCGATGCCAGTGGCTCGGACCGGCTCAGCGTAAGCGGGCGAGGGCGCCCGCGCGGGAATCAGTTGAGCTGTGACCGTCGGCCGGGTTGCGCGCCGCTTTTCCAGCTCTTTCTGCATCTTCTTCTTCGCGCGGTTTTCCTGCCAGTCCTTGTAGCGGTTCCAGAGCGCGACCACGAAAGCGAACCGGGTCGGAGCCCAGACCCGCAACGAAGCAAAGGAGAAGGCAGTGGTGAGATACAGCGCGATCGCCAAAACCGTGGCGCAGACAATATATGCGCCGGCCGGATTCAGGTAATGGATGAGAACATCGCCCACGATGCGTCCGGCCAGACCCTCCATGGGGATTACGCCCACCCAGCGCACGTGTCCGGGCATGAGAGCCAGCAGCGCGGGCACGAAGATCAGCAGCCAGATCGCGCCCAGAGACTTCGCCACCGGCGACGTCACCTTGCGCGAGCGGAACCAGCGCGAGCCCAAAGCTCCCAGAAACACCGGAACCAGAAACGCTCCGATGCCCAGACCTTGCAGCAGCAGATCGGAAACAATCGCGCCCACCAGCCCCACCCAGTTGCGCGCGGACTGCGAACCGGTCAGCACCGACGCGCTGTTGAATGAAGGATCAAGCGGAGAATACGAGGCCAGGGCCAGGAACAAAAGCAGTCCGGAAACGCAAAGCACAAACCCGATGAGCTCATTAAGCCGCCGGTTATTCGTGGGAGCGAAGATCTGTGAGAAGTACTTCATGAGCATAATCGGCAGCCTGCAGCAAATTCAGACGCTTCAGGCATGCCCGAAGTTGACCAGGACTAGCGATTATG
>Ga0187825_10000004_pt1 | contig 35715 bp, 32 predicted proteins | sample NC_wetland_sal_i_11_FD_132421 | JGI IMG/M metagenome (GOLD analysis project Ga0187825, IMG submission 132421) | Wetland sediment microbial communities from Neuse River Estuary, North Carolina, USA - SourceSoil_5 | ecosystem: Environmental > Aquatic > Freshwater > Wetlands > Sediment | place... | reverse complement strand
GTCGGAAATAGCCAACAGCCCATGGCGCGCCGCCGGCAGCATGTTCATCAGGTTGGCGACCTTACGGTTCGGAGCGCGCGCCGCGCCGCCGACTACGAGCGTTAAATCGAGCGCCGGAAAATCGGCGATTAAGCGGCGAACAACGTTCGCCGCCGGATCGTCGGCATCGGCAACGCCGAATACGATCTGGAAATGTGAATATTCCTGCAGGCAAAACGAACGCAAATTCTCATACAACTGAGCGTCGGCACCCCGGAGCGGCTTGAGCAACGTGATCGGAGTCGCGACACCGCTAAGTTGCGGCCGCGCCAGCAGAATCCGGACCGCATAAGCGGAACCTGCGAGGTATAGCAAGCCGGCAACACTCGCCGCCAGGCACCCCCATGCCGGAAAAACAAGCCATTCCAATTGCATCCACCCACCATCACATCCGGACCCGAAGGGTTAAGGTTTTAGTCACCGGCGCCAGTAAAAAATGCTGTTGCATTCGTGCGAACCGCTGTCAACCATGCGTTCAAAGACGCCGGTGCCGCAACCGATTCGCAAGCACCACCACACATAAGGACGAAGCCGGTCTCCATCTTGCCCAAAGCCATTTCACTGATCCGTGTGCTGCTTCTCGCGGGTCTGCTGCTCCCGCTAGTGGCTTGCGCCACCCCGCCGACCGATCCGGCTGCGCGCGCCGACTTCGAGGCGACCAACGATCCGTTTGAACCGACGAACCGGGTCATCTTCGAAGGCAACGATCTCTTCTACACCTACCTCGTCAGGCCAATTGCCAAGGCCTATGTCTGGGTAGTGCCGGAGTTCGGGCGCAACCGCATCCATGATTTTCTACAGAATCTGGGCGAGCCGATCATCTGGGCCAACGATATGCTCCAGGGTGAATGGCACGCCGCCGACGTCACCACCGGCCGGTTTATGGCCAACAGCACCTTCGGCATCGGTGGCCTGTTCGACATCGCCGCCAAGTCCGGACTTGAGCAACAGTCAGGCGATTTCGGCCAGACGCTCTACCATTACGGCGTTCCGGACGGACCCTATATCGTGCTGCCGATTTTGGGGCCATCGAACCCTCGCGACGCCATCGGCATGGGCGCCGACAGTGTCGCCGATCCATTCACTTGGCTGGCGCAATATTACGGACACGGTGGCGCGAATTGGTATCGCTTCGGCGCTGAAGGTATCGACGAATACGCCGACCACATGGACGAGCTCGACGAACTCAAGAAAAACTCGATTGACTACTACGCCGCAATCCGCAGCCTATGGCGTCAACATCGCGCCACCGAACTCCGGCACGGCGCGCCGGCGCCGTCACCGGCGGGACTCGAAGGTCTGTACGACGGTTCGCGACCAGCGCCGTCGCAGAACGCGCAGAAGCTTACGGCCGACGCCAGCGACAAATAGCGCGCTCAGCTCGCGAGTTGCGCCACCTTATCGCGAAGGCTCTGAATCAGAGCGTCCGCGCCGCCTTTGCGCAGTACTGACGTGAACTCGGAGCGTTGCGCGGCGAGCTGGCTGATGGTGCCGCTGAGATATACGTCGACGATCTTCCAAGTGCCGCCGGTCAGGCGCACCAAATAGTCGAGCTCCACCGGCTCGCCATTGCTTTGCACCAGCTTGGTATGGACGATGACGTCGCCGCCGGTTGACGGCGTCGCCTTTGGATCGACCTCGAACTTTTCGCCCGAATAGTCGTCAAACCGGTTGGCATAAGTGGCGACGCTGTAGTCGCTGAAAGCGCGCACGAGCTTTTGCCGCTCTTCGGCCGTCATGCTCGCCCACTGCGGCCCGACTGTAATTCGGGTCATCAGTGGCAGGTCAAAGGCGCGCGTCACTGCCGGCGCCAACAGATCGCGACGCCCGGAAAACCCGAGCTGCTTCCCGCCTTTCATCGCCTGCAACAAGGTGTCGTAGAACGCGTTCACGGTCGCGACCGCGTCATTGTCGGCGGCGCGCGCAGCCAACCGCGGAATGAGAGCGATGGCGGCAGTAGCTACGATTAGGAATCGGCGGGAAATCACGGACATCGACCTCGATTTTTGGGCGGGCGTTCTAGGATGTGTTTGCGGCCGTTTTAGGGCACTTAAGTCCGCCGGTCGACAACGAAATGTGCTGCTTCCCGCAGGAGATTGGCCTTTTCCTTGAATAAATCAAGATGCGCGACCGCTTGGCGCACCAAAAGCGCGGCTTGGGCCTGCGCCCGTTCAACACCGAGAATCGACACGAACGTCGCCTTTCCGGCCGCAGCGTCGCGTCCCACCGGTTTGCCGGTTTCGCCAGACGAACCCTGAACGTCGAGCAGATCGTCGGCGATCTGGAACGCCAGTCCGAGATCGTGTGCATACCCACGCAACGCCATCCGCAAATCCATCGGCGCCTTGCCGAGGACCGCTCCGGCCTCGCAGGAAAACGCGATCAACGCGCCGGTCTTCAGACGTTGTAGTCGGGTGATCGCGCCGATATCGAGCTCGGGATGCCCTTCCGCGATCAGGTCGAACATCTGACCGCCGACCATGCCAGCGGCGCCCGCCGCCTGCGCCAGCGCGGCGACCAATTCGCAACGCACCGCCGGATCGCCGTGGGTGTCTGGATGCGCCAGCACTTCGAAGGCAAGCGTGAGCAAGCCGTCGCCGGCCAGGATTGCCGTCGCGTCGTCGAAAGCCTTGTGCACCGTCGGCCGGCCGCGGCGCAGATCGCTGTCGTCCATTGCCGGCAGATCGTCGTGAACCAATGAATAGGCGTGCACCATCTCGACGGCGACCGCGGCCTGAAGGGCGCTGCGCCGGCCGACGGAAAACAGTTGTGCGCTGGCGAGCACAAGAAACGGCCGCAGCCGCTTGCCCGGCGCCAGCGCGGCATAACGCATGGCCTCGACGACACGCGCCTCGAAGCCGCTGGGAACGACGAGGAGCCTGTCAATTGCGGCATCGCTCAGTTTAGCGGCGTCGCTCAGAGCTTCGTTGAAGCTCGCGCTGTCCGCCCATGTCGCTTCAGTCAAGGGCCATCGGCTCCGTCGCCGGTTTGCCGTCGGATCCGAGCACGATCTTGTCGACGCGTGCCTGCGCCTCGCGCAGCTTGCTTTCGCAATGCTGCTTCAGCAGCGCACCGCGCTCGTACGCCGCGAGCGCATCGTCGAGCTTGGCGTTGCCCGCCTCGAGACGCCGGACAATGTCCTCGAGCTCCTTGAGTGCGTCCTCGAAACTGAGCTTGGCAATCTCAGACGGCGTCGATCGTTGCGCCATCGCCCCTCGTTCCCTTCCCCGTAAACGCCACTCTAGGTTCGACCGATGCGCGGAGCAACCTTTACGCCGCGATCAGGGCCGCGACGTGCGCCGCCGCCGACGCCGCCAGCGCTTCGAGGTCGTAGCCGCCCTCAAGGGTCGACACCAGGCGCCCCTTGGCGTGCTTCGCCGCCATTTCGAGCAATCGCTCGGTGACCCAGGCGTAGTCTGCCTCTTCGAGCTGAAGCTGCGCCAACGGATCGGCGCGATGGGCGTCGAATCCGGCCGATACCAGAACCAGCTCGGGCCGGAACGCGTCGAGCGCCGGCAGAATAATGTCGCTCATCGCCGCGCGAAATTCGTTCGACCCAGACATCGGCGACAGCGGCACGTTGAAGACGTTGCCGACACCGCGCTCGCTGCGTGCGCCGGTGCCCGGATAAAGCGGCGATTGGTGCGTCGAGGCGAAGAACACGCCGGCATCGCTCTCGAACATGGCCTGCGTGCCGTTGCCGTGATGAACATCGAAGTCGACGATGGCGACGCGGGCAAGTTTGTGGACCTTGCGTGCCCGTTCGGCGCCGATTGCTACGTTGTTGAAGAGGCAAAAGCCCATCGGATGCCGCGGCTCGGCGTGATGGCCCGGTGGGCGTACGGCGCAGAATGCGTTGTTGGCGCCGCCCTCGACCACCGCATCGACAGCGGCGACGATGGCGCTGGCGGCACGCAGGGCAGCTTCGCCCGACCCGGGTGATAGCACCGTGTCGGCATCGATGGCGGCGTGACCGCTCTTCGGCACGGCCTCGAGCACGGCGTCGATCAAGGCGCGCGGATGGGCGCGTGCGATGTCGACAAGATCTGCCTTAGGCGCCTGACGGTGCTGTAACCGGGCGAAAGGCGCACCGGACAAGCTGTCGAGCACAGCTTTGAGCCGCGCCGGCGATTCCGGATGATACGACCCGGGATCATGCCGCAGGCAGGCTTCGTGCGTAACCAGAAGGGTGGACATATCGCGTCGCGTTCCTGTGTTTGTTCTTCGCTAGTGCGCGACGCCGAGTTTCGCATAGCCCGCCGTCATCCGACAACCAATCGGACCTTTCCGCCGCGCGGCACGCAGTATAGGCTCGCGCCTTCGACGATGGGGCAACGGTTCGCGCGGTTGTTTGGGACAATGATGATCGGATTGCGGGTAACGACGCTACTGGCGGCGATAGCGATGGCTACGCCCACCTTCGCCGCGGAAGTGACGATCACGGTGCACGCCGGCAAGTCGGACAGCCCGAACTACGTTCTGGCTAAGCAATTCTCCGAGGCCCTGGCGCTTGCCGGCAACGGCGCCTACACCCTGGTCGTCGCCGAAAGCCAGGGCTCGATCGAGAACGTCGCCGACATCGACAAAGTTACCGGCGCCTATGTCTTCACCGCCGCGCCGAGCGTCATTCGCCAGGCGCGCCGCGGCGACAAGCCGTTTGCCAAAAATCCACATTACGACCGCATCCGCGCGCTGTTCCCGATTCCGGCGCAGACGATCCATTGGGTGGTACGCCGCGACGGCACGATCAAGGACTTCGCGGACCTTGCCGGCCAATCGTTCATACCCGGCACGCGGGGCACGCTCGGCGAGCGCGTGACCGAGGAAACGTTCCAAGCGCTTGGCATCAGCAAAGCCGTCCAGCTGATCGATAGCGACGCTGCCGGTGCGCCCGCGGCGCTGAAGGACAAGCAGATCGGCGGCTTCGCTATTGCCGGCAGCTTCCCGCTCTCCAGCCTCGTGCAGTTGGCGAAAGCCACGCCCATCCGCCTCTTGAGCATGCCACCGTCGGCCATTGCCAAGGTCCACGCCGCCGACGACAGTATGATGGCGATCGTCATTCCCCGCGGGACCTATCCGGGAATCGAACGCGACGTGACGACGGTGGCGCTCCCCGCAGGCGCCTACACGACCCTGAGCATGTCGAATTCGACGGCTTATGCGCTGACCAAGGCTTTCTGGTCGCAGCGTCTCGCCCTCGCCAAAAAGAACCCAGCCTGGGCGGCGATATTGCCTTCGAAACTTGCCTCGCTCGGCGTCCGGCTCCATCCCGGCGCTTTGCGCTATTACCTGGACGCCGGTATTTCCGTTCCGCCCAGTCTGCGCTGAGTTAACCGGCAGGTCGCGGTGCCAGTGCGGCGGCCAGTATGGCGATCCATCCAACGATGAACAGCGTGCCGCCGATCGGCACGGTATGCGCCCAGGCCGGCGAGCCGTTGGCCGCGAGCAGCCATAGACCGCCGCAGAAAAAAACAAAGCCGCCGATAAAGCTGGCCGCAGCTGCACCAAGACAAATACGGGCGGCGCGCCCGATCCCGTCGCGCAGGAGCGCTGCGATCCCGACCAACACCGCCGCGTGCACGAGAGCGAAGCGGACCGCAGTCGACGCGAAATCAAGTTGGTCGGCGTCCGTGCCGCCTGCCAAGCGATGTTGAATCCAGGCGGCAGCGGCGACGCCAATCGCTCCGATTACGCCGGCGGCACCGAGAACCATTCGTTGCATACGCTTCGTCTCCGCTGGCTTGGCCGGCACACTATGGACGCGCTATAAGTCGCGGCCGGACCCAACGTCAAGGACGCCATGCCTAGCTTCGACATCGTTTCGCGCCTCGATCTCGCCGAAGTCGATAACGCCCTCGCCGGGTTGGCGCGTGAAATCGCGACCCGTTTCGATTTCAAAGGCAGCAAGTCGGCCGTGACCCGTGAGGAACTGGCGCTAACCATTTTGGCCGATGACGAGATGAAACTGCGCCAGCTCGAAGAGCTGCTCAAAGGCCACATGACGCGGCGCAAGGTGGACGCGACCGCGCTCGACTTCAAGCCGGCAGAAAGGGCCGCCGGCCAGATGCTGCGGCAGCCGGTGGTCTTGAAGCAAGGCATCGATGCCGACTTGGCCAAGAGCATCGTGCGCGCGATCAAGGATTCGAAGCTCAAGGTGCAGGCGGCGATCCAGGGCGAGGAACTGCGCGTCAGCGGCAAAAAACGCGATGACCTGCAGGCGGCGATTCAACTCGTGCGCGGCCTCAAGATTACGCAACCGTTGCAATACGTGAATTTCCGCGACTGAGGCACGTTCAACCGTCCAGGAACGCTTGCGCCGCGCGGCGCGAGCGTCTAATTAATGCGGCTCTGCGTCCCCATCGTCTAGAGGCCTAGGACGGGGCCCTCTCACGGCCCAAACCGGGGTTCGAATCCCCGTGGGGACGCCAATGAAATCAAACATCTGGGTAAAAATCATAGGTTGGCGCGGACAGCGTACGGCAAAACCGCCGTCGGATTGCCCACCTTATATATTGAGACGCGTCAAGTGAGGCTGGGGCGGCTCCTCTCCCCCGCATACCTCAAAGCCAGATTTAGTCAGAAACCCGCGAACACGTGACAGCATGACAAGGCGTCAACGGTTGCGCCCCGGGAGCAGCACATAAGGATTGGGTCTGTCTCAAAAATCCAACAATGGACACGGCAGATGTGCGTTATCGAATTTTTGGCCAAGGCCATGAGTCTGAATTATACGGGAAAATCACTCCGGGACGTTCGGAGCATCACAGACGACATGCGGATAGATTTTCACGGATCTGCGCGTACTATAAGGCATTCGCTATACGCCGCACCGAGCTGAGGAAGTTAATCCGGCACTTCCGCATTCTCAACCGCGACCCGTCTTACGCCAGATGACACGAAGAGGACCAGACACCAGGCTGCTGCCGCAGAGACCGCATAAGAAAGTTCGGAAGCAACCGCCGCGCCGATCGCGCCATAACGCGGTACGAGAAGTGCGCACAGCACGATGTTGAGCGGTGGCACGGTGCATTGCAACAACGTACGCAGCCCGACATGGTGGCTGGTTACAAGCACATCACCCGCAAGATAATAGAGCGCACAAAATACCGGCAGTCCTGCTAGGACCGCCATCGTTTTGCCAGCGCCTACGTACCCGTGGCCAAGAAGGTCGGGTGCAACAGGAGCCACTATGAGGACGCCGAGGCTGCCGACGAAGCCCAGCGCAACCCCGACCGGGAGCACGCGGACAGCAAGCTTGAGGCTCTTGTGTGCACCAGCCGCGCCAAGTTCGAAAAACTTGGCGTATGTCGAGTACATTAGGGCGCGTATCGGGACGAATGCTGCATCGACGATTCGCGCCGCAGCCCCATAAACGCCAGCCGTCGAGAGGTTGGAAAAGAGGGCGACCACGGCCTTGTCGATGTTACCGAGCGCTACGAACACGGCAAACTGGAGCGAGAAATGAAACCCATCGCGCCAATCCTGCCACGCGACATTCCATTTCGGCGGACCGAGGTCTCGGCGGACCAATAGCAATGAGATGATCGCGTAGAACCCGGAGGCCCCACAGTAATAGGCGGCCCAGGATCGTGCGTCGTGATTCGTTGCGACGGCCATCCAAAGCACCGCGCCCGCGAGTCGGGCTCCACTAAAACCGATATTGAGCCGTGCGGTTCCCATTGCCTGATTGACGGCTTGATAGCATGCGGCACCGAAAACATTGATACGGAAGAACGCGATATCTGCCAACGCCATGTAAAGGATAAGATCGCGAGAAATTGATGGATGGACGAAGAATGGCACGATCAAGAAAGCGCCAAGCACAAGAGGCGGAGCCGACAACCCAAGAAATACGAGGCCGCTACCGAAAGCCTCGCCGAATGCCGACGGAACACGCGCAACAGTCTTTACGATGAGCTGATCGGCTCCCCAGCCTGAAAACGCGCTGATGATCCAGACCCATGCGCCGACAGTGACGAAGGCGCCAAACTGCGCCGCCCCCATGACTCGCGAGACAATTAGAAAGGTCAGCATCTGCAGAAGCAGACGCGCTCCCATGCCGACCATCATGATTGTCGTGCTAGTGACGATCTCGGAATTAGTGCCGCGCGCAATGAGCGAGCGGATCGGCAATTTGAGCATTCTCAATCATATTGAAAAAGTCTTGCGTTCGATATCTTCGTGATCCCGGTTAACCATGGCATGAGTCGCCAAGCGCCTGCGCCGCGCCCACCAAACACACCGATCAAGCGGGAACGCGCCGGGACACAACATCCAATGAATTAAAATTAGGGCCGACTTACGAGTTCGAAGATCAAACCGACGCCACTGCTAATCATCGATAGGCCGGCCGCCGAATTGCGAAGCGCTTGCGGCCGAAAGCCGACCGCCCCTCAATAGTCGTGCCATTGGGGGCGGTGCGGTTATCGGCCGTTCGTTCGTGCACTTTCTGCGCCCGATCACCCTACCTTGCGCCTCCGTGGCGATGCACTCTCCGGCTCTTTCAACTTGTGTTCGAAAGTGCCTTCCAACACCATGCGCGCTCGGGCACTCGCTCGGAGAAGACGATCGGTTGCATCCAACAACACAGTACGATTCTGCAGGTTGTCGGCGGTAAAAAATTCGTCTGCCGCCGTGAGAAAATTCGCAATGTCGCTATTAACTCGCGACCAAATTTCACTGGAGGTTGGCGTTTGGACGCGGGTCTGTCGCTGTGACGAAAAAGCTTGCGCGGATTCGGCCTGCTGCGGCGGTACTTCGACGGGGTGCACTTCGCCACGGCGTTCGGCGGGACGGAGGCCATCCGTTCCTTTCAGTGACATCCGCTGAACGATGTAGCGAATAGCGGGCGGTGTGCACTCGTATTCTCTCGCCACCGCGGCCAAACTCTCACCAGACCCAATACGCCGGGCAATTTTCGGCCATTCTGCGTGCGGTATCTTTCCCCGAATACGAGGATTTCCCATCGCCGATTCCTTCTCTCTGTCGAAAAAGAAAGTGTGATGTTACACGAGAAATGAGTCAGAGACAAATCCGTGTTTTATGGTTGCGTTGCGCAGCGGCCTTCAGGTCGACCGACCGTTCTATAAGATCCCCCAGCTCGGCCAAAACCGGGGAGCAGACAGACACCGGACCGCCAGCAACGCCCTCTGAAACCTTGACAATTTAGGTTCCGCTTGGCTGGTCGGCCGGGGAATCCGTTAACACAACCGGACTGGCACGATTCACGGAAGCTCTTTTCCGCCGCAGGCGTGGCACCACGAGATTGCCATTACCGCTTGGGGACACACGGGGCCTGAACAGTTCGTGGAAATCTCCACTCGTAATGGAAAATGCTTGGTCAGCGGCGAATTCCTCGAGCATATTCGCCCATTTTTTTTCCGACGTCGTGAAGATTCCGTCGCTAATAAATGTGACGCGATACCCACGATCGAGGGCACCGCGCGCGGTCCGCGCAACGGATGTCGCGCCGCCAATGCCCATCAGGAAGAGATGATTGACTTGCCGGCTTCGCAAAAAGGTGTCCAGCCGGTCACTGGAAAAGGCGTCGGCGCGCGGCTTCAAAAAGACATGGTCCGACACTAGGCTGACACGTGGGTCGAGCCGGTCGTCAAGTTTTGTCTGTTTGGCGCGCACGAGGAGGCGGCCCGCAATTTTCGCTAGGCCAATGTCTAACTGTTGCTGCGTGTACGCGACGAATATGCCCGAATCGCACGCCTTTCTCGCCACGTCATTTACTGCTTCAACAAGCTGCTCTGCAGCTGCCGTGGGGATCGAAAGCCACCCGCCGGAGGTGGTAAAGGCTTGTTGGACATCAATTACCAGCAACGCTTGGCGCGGCCGGTCATATTGAGGAATCGGCATCACCTTCGGTGGCAGCACCCTTCGCCTTGCAGCAGTCCACGGACCGGTTGCGAAGTCGCTATGTGTCGCAAGATAAATCATGCGAGCGGCGCATCTCCGCAGAACAGAGGATGGTTCCTGCTTGTTTTGCTGTTCTGAATCCGAAGACCACGAGATTGCCCCGGATCGAGAGTAATAGCCGACAACCGCCTTTGAAAAATAAGCCGACTCGCCAAACCCGTACAGGGCATGCTCGTGCTGATCAACCAGCGTGAGCGCAGTACCTACGACATTTGCGCCCGCTTCACGAAGCCGCTTCAAAGCAAACTTAACCGCAGCCCGCGGAGTTTTCGCCCAATGAACTGCGACAATTGTTTCGTCCGCATGAGATGCAAGTACCAGGGCCTCTGAAACCGCAAATATCGGTGGCGAATCGATGATGATGAAGTCGTAACGGGTCGAAAGTACACCTAACAGCTCAGTCAAGCTTTCAACTCGTGCTAGCCCAGATCCACGTGAGAATTTTCCTGGTGGCAGGATATCAATGCCCGACGTGGCGTCGGATACTAGTGCGTCCGCAAGGGTGGCATTGCCATTTAGGACTTCTGCGAGCCCTGGTGTGTGCTGCTGTTGCCCGAGTGCTTTGCTTGCGGCCGCCCGCCAAAAGTCTGCATCGACGACAATAGTCCGCTGACCAGCCTGAGCCGCCAGGATTGCTAGGCTCAGGGCGAGCGTTGTCTTGCCTTCGCTCGGGTATGCGGAAGTGATGACGGTTGTTTTGGATTTCTTGGCGGGAACGACGAATAGGCCCGTATAGATCGCCTTGACCGATTCACGATATGGCGATCCCTTGTCATATAGAATAAGTACTAATGGCGAACGCGTCACCGCCTGAGTCTTCGGAATAAGGCCCAGACCGGTGACCCCCGTCAGCGATTCGAGCTCCTCGATACTCCTGAAAGTCCGGTCGCTTTTGTCCCGGAAAAGAACAAATCCGCAAGCGCCCACCAGAGAGCACGCGGCAGCAATTGCGATCAACAATCCACGTTGGGGCTTTGCCGGCTTTACCGGAACCTGCGCATACGAGACGATTTCAGAACCTGGACGCTGCGCCGCCTGATCGACATCCTTACCGACTTGTTTGTACCGCGCGAGATAGCCATTGAGCACTAGGCGATCGGCTTCGGCCTGCCGTTGCAGCGCCGACAACTTGACGTCCGCCGCGTTCATCTTCGTGACGCTCTGTTGCAACGTTTTGAGACGCTCAGCGAGCCGTTGTTCCCGCATCCGCGCGACGTCGGCGTCATTCCTGACGGCAGCGGTGATTCGTTGTGCTTCAATTCTGATTTGAGCCTTGAGTGTGGCGATCTGTGCCTGGAGAGCGCGGTTTGCCGGATAACTCGGCCCATATTCTTGAGAACTTTCGGATACTTTCTCCTCTAAGTCGGCCTCCTGCGTGCGCAAGGTTGTCATCATTCGCGAACCCAGAAGATCACTCGTTGAATCGCTGCCCAATGACAGCGATTTATTGAGTTGGCTCAGGCGGTCGTCGAGTGCCATCCGCTCAGCTTGAGCCTTTGTCAGATCGCTACTAGCCTCGGCCATCTGCTGTAGCAACAGCGGCGATCCACCCGGCGCCGTATAGAGCCCGGCTTGTGCCCGATATTCTGCAATTGCTTGTTCATCTTTCGCCGTCTGGCTTTGCAATTTATCGATGCGATCCTGCAACCATTGACTTTGCTCTATTGCAGCCTTCGTCCGCATGGCCATCTGGTTGGCAATGTACTTTTCAACCAGGGTATTGACAGCCTTTGCGGCTACCGCCGGACTTTCTGAATCGAAACTAACGTCGATCACGCGTGATTTGCCTCTTGTATCGACCTGTAGCCGCTTCAGGAATTTATTGACGGTCTCGGTCAGCTGCGACGCAGCCGTTGGCGCTGAGGCAGATGGTTTGCCGACGGCTGGATTAAATTCCGCGCGGTTCTCGAGCTTAAGATCGCGAACGACCTCGGCAGCAAGCGTTGGCGAGCGTAAAATTTGAACCTCAGTCTCTACTGCTTCTGCGTCCGGCAAAACTGCTATCGGCGCGCTAGTAGTAACCGATGTGGACCACGCTGCGTCATTGGCATTGCTAACGAGCACGAGCGCATCGGCGACGTAATGCAGCGGGAGCAAGAAGACGACAAGCGCCGTCGCCCCGGTGAGCACAACGACAGTTCCTAGAATGACAAACTTCTTGCGCCACAGGCGCCGAGCGATCGCCAAGTAGTCTACGTCTTCGCTAGCACCGTCGCCCCCCGGCGGCGGCAAATAGCCCTCCGCGAGGATTGGAGCGTACGAAACACCCGACGATTGCGGCTGCGGCGAAGGAACAACTTCGGAAGCGTGGGCCATTATCTTCTCCGTGTACCGACGCTGAGCAACGGCGGGTGGGTAATGGGAAATCATCATCGAATTGGCCACATATAGCAATCTCTTTTCTTTTCTTTTTTATACGCTCGGCGATGACAATGTGCCTGCCTGATCGGCTTTCGTACAATATGCATTGTATATCAATCTCTTAGATGGTAAACATCCCCCAACCATATCACCGATTGTTTTCTCTAAAATGATTGTGTAAAAAAGAAAAGAAAATCACTCGAAGCCCGCCGCTTCGGATACGGCAAGTTAGAGAAGAGGAGAATCACTTTGGCTGTGCAGACCCGCAGTGGCTCTCTGATAGGCTGGCACGCGGACGCATTTCGTCATCCGGGTTCCCATAGTCAACCTCGCGAGAACAAATCGCGCCCTGCGTCGCGGCGTAATGCCTATCTGCGCGTTCCAGGTTGTCTGCGGGTTGCCGACTTTGTGATCGTGGTCGCTTTAGGATTTGTTGCCGCTCGATCGCAACGAGGATATGCCGGCCCAATCGCCCTGGTTGATTGGCTCGAAGTCGCGTTTGGCGGGATCCTGCTTGCAAATTATTTTGCTCTTAGCGGCTCCTATGGCGCGGAGACAATGCGCCACGTTGGCGGGCAAATAGCGCGAGCAACTTTGGGTTGGATAATTGTCATCCTGACCCTGGTGGCGCTTACATATGGGCTGCACACCGATAGCAACCTGACCCGATACTGGATGTTGCTGTGGTTCTTAGTCACGCTTCCGGCGCTCCTCGTCGTTCGGGTCGCTATCGCACTCGCGATTGATCGGTGGTACCAACGAGGACAATTGGCATATCGCGTTGCTATCGTTGGAAACGGACCGGAGTCGTTTCAACTCCAGCGCCGGCTGCGCGCTCTCGATAGTCGAGATGTCGATGTCGTTGGTCTCTTCCACGTAGAACAGTGGCCGGGTACCGCCAGCGGCACCATCGAGGAACTTTGTGAGCTCGCCAATGCAAAGCTGCTCGATGAGATAGTGATTAGTCTGCCCTGGCAGTCCGCTCGGGATATTAACAGCACGATCGGAAAGCTATCCGCCCTACCTATAGATTTAAAGCTCTATTCCGGAGCGCCTGAGATTGTGCTTCGCAATATGAAATCTGCACTTGATGCACCGACACTCGTAGTCCAGAGGCAACCACTAACAGGATGGAACGCATCCCTAAAGCGCATAGAAGATATTGTATTTGCCAGTCTCCTGCTTATCGCGTTTTCACCCCTATTTCTCCTGATCGCCGCGATCATCAAAGTTGATAGTCCGGGACCAGTCTTATTTCGGCAAGACCGATTCGGATTTCTGAATAACAATCTGCGCATCTACAAATTTCGCACCATGCGGCACGATCCGTTTCCCGACCCACGGGTGCCGCAGGCGACGCGCGATGACGCGCGCGTTACTCGCTTCGGTGCCTTTCTTCGACGCACCAGCCTTGATGAACTGCCGCAACTTTTGAATGTGCTCCGAGGCACCATGTCACTTATCGGTCCACGTCCACACGCGGCCGCGCATAACAAGAAATATGCCCGATTGATTGACGGTTATCTGGGACGGCACCGGATGAAACCCGGCATTACCGGTTGGGCGCAGGTCCACGGCCATCGAGGTGAAACGGACACGATCGACAAAATGCGTCTCCGGCTGGAACACGACCTGTCCTACATCGAAAACTGGTCTCTGATGCTCGATTTACAAATCCTTATGAAGACCATCCCGGTGGTGATCCTCGGCCGTAACGCGTACTGAAAGTGATCGAGTTACTACGTGATGATGCTCGGCGCACTGAATTGGCAATCGTCTTGCTTGTCGGCCTGACGGCTCTCTTAGCGAATGACCTCAGGACCACGCCCGTCACCCTTCTCAATCGGATCCTCTTTCGGCTCGCTGCCGAGTCCAGCAGTGGCCATCACCCTCAAGAGTCCGGCAAAATACCGTGTAGAAGTTCGTGTCTTGACGAACACGTATCAGCCATGGCCGACGGGAACGAACTGAGCTCTCGACCTTTCCCTTGAAGATGCTTCGTTAGTAGCTATTGCCGATCTGTTTTACTCTATCGCAATCCTTCATCACCGGCTCGAGTTCAAGGCGCAAGCACGCCGTGCTACGCAATATTTGCGCCGTCGCCGATAGCAGGGCCTCTTCACTTTCAACAGTACGTGCCGCGATGAATGCGTCAACGGCCGCCAAAAATGCGCAAATGGCACTGTCAACGTATGGCCTGGCCGTGTCGTGGGGGGCAAAGCGCCTTAGCTCGTCCAACAGCCGCGCCATCGGCCGACCTCCAAAGGAAGGCACCGCTGGCGCCTTGGGCACCGGTGGCTGAGTACTGCGGTGAACGATGTAACGGATCGCCGGCGCTGTGCATTGGTAATTCCGCGCTACCGCGGCCATCGACTCGCCACCGGCAACGCGCGCCGCAATTTTCGGCCATTCGGCGCGCGCAATTTTCCCTCTTAAACGCAGATTGCCCAGGCTTCCCTCCCGTGTGCGGTCACAACTAACGGATTCCAGACACGCTACTTGTTCTTTTTCGGTCCGAACCTTAGGGAAAACAGGCCCGCAACCCGCATCCCTTTGTTTTATATAAGGACTCGTGTGTTGCGGCAAGGAAAAATTTTGCTTCTTTTCTTATCTTTTCTTATGTATCATAGGCGTTGAACCGTTTGATCAAAACCGAGCTCTGACACCAATGACGTCCCTTGCTCCCCTCCCAGTCCGTGCCTTGCTCCGCGAGGGGACCCATAGCGTCGCCCTTCCGCCCGTGGCAATTCTCGCGGGAGGGCTTGGCATCTGGCCTGCGGAGGAGACCGACCCTACGCCCAAGTCGCTGGTCGAAATCGGCGGCCGTGCAGTCCTTTGGCATGTCATGCGCCACTATTACAGGTACGGAATGAGCGAGTTCGTCGTTGCGCTCGGTTCGAAAAAAGCGGCACTGATCCGGTATTTTTTGGACCTTCATGCGGCCGACCGCGATCTGACTGTCCATACACGCGACGGCTCAGTGGAATTTCACGACGGCAACGGCGCCAATTTGGATTGGACCGTCCACCTCATTGATACTCGCCCGGGTACGTTGAGCGGCGGCCGGATAAAGCGCCTCGCCCCCTATGTTGGCAAGGGCACATTCATGCTGACCCGGTCTGATCGGCTATCGGACGTCAATCTCTCTGACCTGCTCGCCTTCCATCGGGCACACGGTAAGCTTGCCACTGTCGTTACCGCTCGTTCGCCATCGCAACTTGGGCATCTCGACATCGGCACGGACAACGTCGTCCATCGGCTTCACAACGAAGCAAATTCGGATACCTGGATCAACGCGGCCTTCTTTGTCCTTGAGCCGGGAATCTTTGATTACATCGCCGGTGATTTCACGGTCTGGGAGCATGAGTCCCTCAAAGAGCTTATAGCCGACGGCGAACTCGTGGCCTATCGCCACGCCGGCTTCATGCACTCCGTGGACACGCCACGTGACAAGAGGCTCCTCGAAGAGCTGTGGAATAGCGGCAACGCGCCCTGGAAGGTTTGGGATTAAAGCAATTGCGCGCAACGGTCGTGATTTACGTCAGCGGATGTCGGGAGTCACTGATTTTGTCGGCTCTAATGTGATGTTCGAACAAGATATCGCGAATCGCCGATCCACTGGCGGCATCGGTCTCCCTGTAGGGCCGGACACGGCCCCCGGATCCGCGGCATCAAATAAATCCACATTCGTTGTAGAAATGACGAACGGCATGCACGGCAACCTCGAGCCGCGCGTATTTGGTATCGCGTGGCGAGCTAGGGGCAGTCTGCGATCAAATTGAAGCAGCCCGCGGCTGTTACGCCCGTGCTGCAGCGCGCAGCGGTGTTGTGCGAACATGTCATCCAAGCCAGTTGCATTGGCTCGCGGACCAACAAGGTCATGAACTTCGTTAGAGACTGCAGTGGGAGCGCCAAAGCAAGATTCGGCGCATTGCCGCCGGCTTCGCAAGACGTGGGCGAGAAAACTGCGTAGGGCAGTCCAGCGGTTGTGCAATCACTCAGATTGCGGGCTCGACCTTTGGCGGCGATCTTCAGGCGCCGGAGCGCCTCGTCTCGGCACGACCGGTACGCGAGGGTCCGAGGGTCATTGGTTGCGCCGTTTCGTGCTCCGACTGTGCTAGGCCTGTTTCACGGCCGAGCGGCAGGCGCGCAGGAAACGCAGCGTCAAGAGGCCCTTCAAGGAAGTCTGCGAGACGTAGATCAAGTGCCTCCAGGTACGCTTAAGCCGCATTTTCGGCTCAATGATCAGACGGAATAGCCACTCCATCCCGATGGCCCGGATCCATTGAGGCGCCCAGGGAATGGCGCCGGAGTGGTAGTCGAATGCCCCGCCCACGCCGATCAGCCAGGGCACGCCTAATCGGTCTTGGTGGGCGGCGATCCAGCGCTCTTGTTTGGGGAGACCCAACCCAACCCAGACAATATCCGGCTTTGCCTCGTCGATGATGTCAACGATGTGTGAATCCTCCTCCGGCGAGAGCTCGCCAAAGGGTGGACAATAGGTCCCGCACACAATCAGCCCCGGGAATTTTTCCTTCAATCGGCGAGCCATCTCGTCGGCCACGCCCGCCTTCCCGCCATAGTAGAAGTGACGCCATCCTCTCGAAACGCCCCATTCATGGCAGAGAAGCTGAAGTGTAGGGCCCGGCAAGCGGGGAACCAAGTGCCCCCACGCCCAGCCCGCGACGATCACGCCGACACCGTCGCAGACGGAAAAATCCGCATTATTCATGTAGCCCCGTATACTCGAAATGCGCTGTCCGAGAAACATGCTCTCCGGATTGGTGACGGCGATGAAATGGCCGGTCTCGCGCGCCTCGATTACGCGCTCGACCTCCTTGAGAACGTGTTCACGTGACGAAATGTTGATGGCCAATCTGTCAATATAAGCAGTCTGGTGCGGCCGCTTGCCGGAGGCCGGATGCGCAACGATCTCGCTCATTTCCAAATCCAGGATCGGGGTATGTCGGAACAGCCTATGAGGGCTGGATACACCGATGCGTTCGCCCTCTGAACCGACCTCGCCTAGCTTGGCATCGAAGCATATCGACATGACGCATTCAAGCTGCAAGGCATTAGTGGGATTAGATAATACAGACAAACCTGCGACGTCTTACGGTCCCGCAGTCCGCCTCGCTCCACTTGGCATGACACGCGTCCATAGTCTATGGTCCGACCGGACTGGAGCAGTCTGCCTGTCGAAGGTGGGCTTATGCTCTAAGTGCGAGATTGCGGCCAATTTGACGGGACAAATTTGGGCAGAATCCGAGGCTCTGTCTTGGAGCCCGGAGGCATCTTGCGGGTGAAGTCGACGTGAAGGGGAATAGCCAGTGCTGCGTGCCGCGCTGATCGGCCTTGGAAAAATGGGCATCTCGCATTTGGCGCTCGTAAACGCCCATCCAAATGTCAATCTCCTTGCAGTCTGTGATACGTCCGATTATCTCGTCGACACCCTGACCAAGTACACGCCATTGCGCGGGTACACGGACTATCGCAAGCTTCTCGCGACCGAGGGGCTTGACGCGGTATTCGTTGCTACGCCGTCGCGTCTGCATCCGGTGATGGTGGCCACCGCGCTTGATGCGGGGCTCGCCGTCTTTTGCGAAAAGCCGTTCTGCTTGGATGCCACGGAGGGCGAGACGCTTGCTTCGCTTGCCGAGAGCCGCAAGCTGGTGAACCAAGTGGGCTATCACTACCGGTTCGTAGGCGCGTTCGGCGAACTGAAGAGGTTGTTGGACCTGGGCGTGTTGGGCCGGGTGCATCATATTCGCGCCGAAGCCTATGGTCCCGTTGTGCTCAGGCCCAAGGGCGCCACGTGGCGCACGAGCAAGCAGGAAGGAGGCGGCTGTCTATACGATTACGCCTCTCATGCCATCGATCTGGTGAACTACTATGTTGGCCGTCCGGAAGCCGTCGATGGAACCATATTGAATCGGTTGTTTTCGAGAGATGTGGAAGACGAAGTCTATTCAAACCTCCGCTTCGCCGACGGCTTGTCCGGACATATTGCCGCCAACTGGAGCGACGAGAGTCAGCGCAAGATGTCGACTAAGGTTTCTGTTTGGGGAACGAACGGCAAGGCGGTCGCCGATAGGCAGGAGCTGCAGATCTACCTGCGGGATCCGATGCCGACGGCAGATCTGAAAGCGGGATGGACCGTGCGTTATACGACCGACTTGACCGAGGAGGTTTGGTATTACTTGCGCGGCGAAGAGTATTCCGCTCAGATCGATCACTTCGTGAAGGCCTGCTTGGCAAAGGACATGAACACGCGCAGTACTTTTCGCACGGCATTGGACACCGATTTGGTGGCGGCGGCGATGGTGCGCGACGCTTCGGGCGGTGACAATCGTGTGGACGCCAACCTGCGAGCCGAGGCCTCACCGCAGCGCTCAAGGTGGTGGAACCCCTTTCGCCGGGAGCGGGCTTCTCCGGCCGCCCTAACGGGTTAGGTTTGGCGATGAGTCTTGAGCGCATCCTGTTTGGTGACAATCAGTTCTTCGGCATAAACCACATGTCTGAGGAGCGCGCCCGTGCGCAGGCAATGCGATTTCAGGATATCGCATCCGTCATCGAGGTGCTCGACATCGCCTATGACGAAGGAATCCGCGCCTTCGTGTGCACCACGCATAATCGAATTGCGGAGGTTTGCGACCATGTGCGGGCTAATCCCAAGCGCTACAAGGATTTTCACTTCTATCCAAGCATGCCCTACGCGCACAAATATGCCAATGCAGTGACAGAGCACGGTATCCTGAACGCTCTACGTTCCTTCTTGCCGGGGGAAGGTGCAATGAGCGCTTTGTTTAAGGGTGGAATGTCTGTCGCCCGCAAGGACATCGAGGGACTTGCGGAGCTTCTGATCGAGGCCGAAATGAAGATGTTTCACGGTCTCTCGACGCCGGTCATCTTCCTCCAGAATGTCGTTACCGATCTGCTTCTCGGCATCGGGATGAACGATATTTTTCGTTTCTTTGCCGAGCATGTGCAATCCCGTTACGGGGCCGAGCCGGGCTTTATGACCATGAATGTGCCCCGTTTGCTCGATGTGCTCGAACAAACCGGCGTGAATAACCCGATCGTTTGCGCCAATATCAACAAGATCGGGTTTCGCATGTGTGGGGGCAAGAAGCTCTACGAGGAGACGATTGCCACGCGCCGATTCCGGCCGATTGCGATGTCCGTGCTGGCCTCAGGCGCAATTCCGCCGCGCGAGGCCATCGAATATGTGTGTCGCCAGCCCAAAATCCGGTCGATCGTTTTCGGAGCATCCAGCCGGGCGAATATTCGCCAGACAAAGACTCTCATCGACGAGATGACGGTGGCCGCCTGATTTGGTGGGCGGCTTATCCTATGGATTAGGGCACGGGACGTCCGCTTCAGCGATGAAACGCCTTCGCGCTTTCGGACGGGCGAGAAGATCAAGGCGTTACAAGAAAGTCGGTGGGTCGTGGAAGCGGCCCTTGATCGGTGGGTAGAGATGTGAACCCGATCGCCGTGTAGGCTGGCGATTTCGCAGGCATGGCGTAGTCGCCATTGGCGGGATCGACGAATTGCGGGTCGCCATAGGCGGGCGCTCGATCCTTGATTGGCCCGACATTCCAGGAGGCGGCATTGCCGGCGAAGAAGTAGAGATTATTGGTGCTGTCGAGAGGCCGGATGTGATGGTCCTGAAGGATGGCCTGCCAGAGATAGGGATGCGGCTGCGGATGAGCCTTTGAAGAGTAAATGATGTTCTGAGTAAAAATGTTGTCGGCCATCCATGGTGGTCCCACCGGCTTCGGTAGGTCCTGATAAAGACCCAGAATCGAACCGTCCGAGAGATCGAAAATGTTGTTGACGATTCGGTTGTGATCGCCCCCGTGAATCTGCACCGCGAACTCGCCGCAACCGCGCCGGCAGATATTGCCGCTGACGAGCACGTTCGAGGTAAGATCGTCGAGGTAAAGGGCCTTGGTCCAGGACTTTTCCGAACCGGTGCCCCCGACGCCGTCGATGATGTTGTTGGTGACGCGATCACCGGTGGCGGTGTGTGTCCGGTCCAACACGTATATCGCGCCGGCATCGACCACATCGGACTCGACGTCGCGAAGAACATTCCGATCGACTAGATCGTTGTTGTTGGGTTGGTCTGGGAAGACGTTTGACATCAGAGCGATACCGCCTCCTTGGGCGTGCCGGATAAGATTGTGGGTAATCCTGTCATCGCTGCTTCCGTTGGTGAGCACCAGCGCAGCAAAGAAGTGCCTGATATCGCCTGGCGGATTTCCCGGAAATTGGCCTTCGACCACATTGCTGTCGATTGTCGATCGGGTGAGGTGAACGGCGAAGAAGCAGCTATTTCGGCAGTTGACGAATTTGTTCCAACGTATCGTCTCGTTCACGCCGTTGAAGGCGACGATCTGATAAGGGTACGGCGCCGGATTCAGACCCAGATTCTCGAAGGTCAGTTCTTCGAAGGTGATGGCGTTGGCGCCGCGAAGAGTGATGTATCCGATGCCACCACCATCAATGACAGGAGCTTCACCGGGATAAGGGAGCCAAGTCTCACCGGAGTCCTGTGCCGAAAGAAAAAACCCAGACCCAATCGAATATGTGCCAGAACGAAGCCTCGCGGTCCTGATGGTCGTCGAGGCACGCATCGCCTGTTGAGTTCGGGCGAGCGTTCTGAAGGGACCATCGGACTTCGCCGGGTTGGCTTCGGGCAGCGTGCCGGACCATGAATCATTTCCTGCGGGAGAGACGTAATAGGTCTTTTCGGCACCCGGATTTGCATTCACAGGGGCCCCCGGTCGGAGGGAGCAAACAGCGACCGCGATACCAAGCACCGCCCGGAAAATTGTCATGACAAATTTCCAGCGTTCTGCCTGGTTCGTAAATTGTTGTCGAAGCATGGAGATGAAGAACGGCAAATTTGTCACGTGCAGGCGCGCTCCAGTCGATACGCCACCACGACGATAGGTTGTGCCGCCGTGTGGGGAGCCGCAGCTTTCATGGCACCCACGGGAATCTATATCACAGGCAATCGCGTTGGCCATTGCGACCAAATCGGGTACCGCCCCGATCGTAAAGGCAGATGGCGCAAGGACAGGACGCACGATCCTGTTGATGCGATGGCGAATTAGGCCTGGTTTTTACGATCATGATGACGTCTGGCCCCGCTTAGGCCAGCGACCACTGTATGGCCGCTAAGATGCGACAGCATCCGGCTGGCGCAGGAACCACGGCGCCTGGATAAGCGCGGCTTTATATCCAATTCCCAGTTTGTAATCAGGGTGGCCGGCGAAACGCTAGGTCTTTCGAACCCCTCAGGGCACAGCTGAGTTAAGCCAATGTGGAAAGGGGGCTGCCGTATCGGGGGTCGAAAAGAAAATGTGTTAATTTCTTAAATGGCTTGTTTTCTTTTCTTTTCGATGCCGTTATAATGATCTTATGGATGAGGCCCTACGATTAAACCCTGAGAAGAACCGGCGAACCACGGGGCTCGTGCCGGCACATCCACATTGACGACAGAATCGTGCCGTTGTGGGAGTTAGTCGTGGAAGCACTGCCAGCATTTTACCGGGGCTCGACCCCTCGCCAATACCTCGACAGTACGCAGGCAGTAAAAAGCACGGGCGTGCCAGGGAGTGCGCCGTGAAGTTCCTTCTGTCGATCCTGCGCCCGCTTTGGCAAATGATCTTCAAACGCTACGCCATCCGGGCGAACGTGAAGACGGGCAAGAATCTTTATATCGGCATCGGCTCCAAGATTGCCGCGCCAAGGCGTCTCGTTATTGGTAACGACGTCACAATCGGCAAACTCTGCACCATCGAATGCGATGGCGAGATCGGTGATGACGTGATGATTGCTAACGCCGTCGGCATCATAGGGCGCTTTGACCACGACCACACGGTTGTGGGCGTGCCCATGTGCAAGTCCCCCTGGATCGGCGATCCGGATTACCAAGGCTCCGGACGCAACCATCGAGTAGTAATCGGGTCGGATGTGTGGATCGGGTACGGCGCCATTATTCCTACCGGGGTGACAATCGGGCGGGGCGCCATCATCGGTGCGGGATCGGTCGTGATGAGCGACGTGCGGCCGTATGCGATCGTGCTGGGAAATCCCGCCCGCATGGTTGGCGAGCGGTTTGCCCCCGATGTGGTCGTGCAACATGAAAAACTCATGGCTCTTGGAGCCAAGCAGAGAGTCCGCCGCCCGCGAGAAAGTCTGTACCGGGCTCAAGACTGGGGGGCACCTTCCCCGCGATCTCCGGCCGGAACGACGAATACCATTGCTGGCTCGTCGCCCGACCGGTTGAAGATCGAAGGCAGCAAGTGAAGGAAAACAGCAATGCATAAACCATATGTCGTGGAGCGAACGATGGAACCGATAACACAGGTCACGTCGACAGCGATTGATGTGACGAATATCGACGGCGAGTCCGCCAATAACTTTGAGGTAATTACAAGGATTTGTGGACTGAGATGGACTGATCTCGGTCAGCCGGATCTCTTAGGCGTGGCACAGTCTTATTATTACTTCTCCGTTCAGTTTCGAGAAAACCTCCAGATTGCCCGCAGATTATATCCCTTTGACGCGAAGTTACAGGAACTCGAAAGAGGGGAATGCGACACAGCAAACCTCTCGCCATGGCCGGGCGTCGCCGCCGCAGACGAGAAGATGAATCATGACGAGTTTATGCGTCGGTTACTGAACTTAAGTCCGGCTCGGGAGTCGCGGAGTTCGCATGTGGACGAACTTGGCCATCGCTACCTGGCCACTATCCGCGAAATCACGCCCGCCATTCGCGCAATGAGTATCGCCAGTTATGAGGGGGGAGGTCTTGAAAGAATTTTCCGGGCGTTCCTTAACGCCCCGGATTGGGGCAACCCCGCTCTGGAAGCTTTCCAGCATTTCCTGATCGAACACGTCAGGTTCGATAGCGACCCGGAGCAGGGTCACGGTGCCCTCTGCCAGCATCTCGCTCCTGACGAGCGCGTCATTCCCTTGTGGACCGAATTCGAGCGTCTCCTCGTCAACTCGGTTCCCAAATTGGCGATTTAGGTTGACGAAAGGTCACATGCGTAACGAAACAATCGCGATCCATGGCGGCTTCGGTTCTGATCCGACGACACGCGCCGTCGCCGTGCCGATTTATCAAACTGTCGCATATGCCTTCGATAGCGCGGAGCACGGCGCAGCGCTTTTCAATCTCGAAGCGGAGGGATATCGGTACTCTCGGATTTCCAATCCGACCACGGATGTCCTTGACCGGCGCATTGCCGCGCTCGAAGGGGGTGTGGCAGCAATGTGCGTGGGCTCTGGCCAAGCCGCAGTGCACTACGCGGTTCTTAATGTCGCCGCACCAGGTAAAAACATCGTATCGGTTCCCCAACTCTACGGCACGACCCATACGCTTTTCGCGCATCTTTTGCCGCAGATCGGTATCACCGTGCGCTTCGCAGCAAGCGATGCGGCCGAAGCGATCGCAGCGCTCATCGACGACGACACCTGCGCGGTTTTCTGCGAGAGCGTCGGCAACCCGGCGGGAAACGTCTGCGATATCGAAGCGCTGGCAGATGTCAGCCACCGCAGGGGAGTTCCCCTGATCGTCGACAATACGATCGCGAGTCCAATCTTGCTACGGCCGATCGAACATGGCGCCGACATCGTCGTCCATTCACTCACGAAATATCTGGGAGGTCATGGCACTACGCTTGGTGGTGCGATCGTCGACGGCGGGAAATTCCCGTGGTCGCGGCATGCCAAGCGGTTCCCGATGTTCAGCGAGCCCGATGCCTCCTATCACGGCCTCGTCTACACGGAGCATTTTGGAGCAGCTGCCTATATCGGACGCTGCCGCAATTTCTATCTGCGAGCCACCGGCGCGACTCTCTCGCCATTCAATGCCTTTCTGCTGCTCCTCGGCATCGAGACCGTCGCGCTTCGCGTCGACCGCCATGTGGAAAATGCACGAAAGGTCGCCGAGTTCTTGCGCCTAGATTCCCGTGTGGCGTGGGTCAATTATGCCGGCTTCCACGATCATCCTCACCATAATCTCGTGCGAAAATATCTGGGGGGCCGTGCTTGCGCGCTCATGACCTTCGGGATCCATGGTGGGTTCGAAGTCGCCGTGAACTTCTACAACGCTCTAGGACTCGTCAAACGGCTCGTCAATATCGGCGATGCCAAATCACTGGCCTGCCATCCGGCTTCGACAACGCACCGGCAAATGTCGGCCGAGGAGCAGCACAAGGCCGGCATCACGCCAGACATGATTCGTCTAAGCGTCGGCATTGAGCACGTAGACGATATCCTCGCCGATTTGAGCCAGGCGCTGGATGCAGCGAGGGGCATCCGGGCCATGGTCAGGAGCCGAGCATGACCACCGGCTCACTCGTCCGAGAGAAGACGATCGACACCAAGCCGTTTACGCGAAAATCGAGGCTGCCGCCCAGCGACCGCGATGCTCTCGTCATCGGCCTTGTGAACAACATGCCGGACGCTGCGCTTGAAAGTACCGAGAAGCAGTTCCGAGACCTGCTCGGTGCGGCATCTTTCGGCTTGCCGGTCCGTCTAAGACTCCTCGCGCTCCCCGAAGTGCGGCGCTCCGACGCAAGGCGCGCGCAGATCGCGGAACGCTATGAAGACATCGCCGCAGTGGCGGACGAACATATGGACGGATTGATTGTGACGGGCACGGAGCCGCGGGCGCCCAGCTTGAGAGAGGAGCCCTTCTGGCCGGCTCTTGGAAGGCTTGTCGATTGGGCGGATGAACATACGGTATCGACGATCTGGTCATGCCTCGCGGCGCATGCCGCCGTTCTTTACCTCGACGGCATCGAACGCCATGCATTTCCCAGTAAGCTTTCAGGCATTTTCAAATGCGAGAAATCGGCCGACCACGACTTGGTCGAGGGCCAGCCCTCGGAATGGTTCGTTCCGCATTCGCGGTATAACGGTCTCGCCGAGGATATGCTCGCCGCTCAGGGTTATCGGATCCTGTTGCGATCGCCGGAGACCGGTCCCGACATGTTCGTGCGGCAGAGCCGGAGTCTGTTCCTCTTCCTCCAAGGGCATCCCGAATACGATCGGCACGCGTTACATCGGGAATATCGCCGGGACGTCGGGCGGTTTCTCGGGGGGCGATCCGAGCGCTATCCGGAAATTCCCCATGGCTATTTCGATGCCGAGACGACGGGCATTCTTGCGGAATTCCGCGCGCGAGCGCTGCGAAATCGCTGTCCGGAGCTCGTAAGGGAATTTCCAGCGATCGCAGACGCGGCAGTCGTCCACAATTGGTCCGCCGCGGCCATCGCGTTTTACCGACGATGGCTGGCCTATCTTTATGCGGGCCGTACGCGACCCGAGTTGCGTCGCCTCCGTTCGCGAAGCAGTCACCGACCAAATTTGGCAGACATGGGCGGCGTGGCTTGACATGGGCCTGCAGGATCGAATTGCATCCGACAGTTCCCATTGGTGGGGATCGGATCCGGAAGGGACGACATGGGATCCGGACCTACCGCCAGTGTCGGCGTTCTTCCCCAGCGAAGACGACCGCCGTTACTGGGACGATTTCCTGAGTTCCGCCCTCGCGGCGGCCAGCGCGCGGGTTGTCGCAGGCCCGGTGACGCCGACGCTTGACGCATCATCCATTCGCGAGGCGCTGCTCCGCTTCGATTTCGCCGCGCCCCGATCTCTCGAGAAGGTTCTCTCCTGGGTGATCGCGCAGATGGAGGCCGGCGTCGTCCATTTTTCCCATCCAGGCTATCTCGGCTTGTACAATCCGGCTCCGACGTTTCCGGCGCAGTGCGCGGATCGCATTGCCGCCGTCTTCAACCCGCAGCTTGCCAGCGCCACCACGTCGCCGGCGGCGGTCGAGATCGAGCGTCATACGATCCTTGCCGTGGCGCGACGCGCGGGCCTCACGGGCGAGATCGGAGGACAGTTCACAACCGGGGGCACGGAAGCGAACTATACGGCGCTGCTGTGTGCCCTGACCCGAGCCTGCGCCCGCTTCGCGGCGGAAGGCGCGCGCGCCTTTGCCGGCCCGCCGGTCTTCTACGTGTCGCGCGAGAGCCACCTTGCTTGGCTCAAGATCGCGCACCAAGCCGGGATCGGCCGCACGGCAGTACGGATGATCGCGACCGATGGGACCGGACGAATGCGTCCGGACAGTCTGGCGGCGGCCGTCGAATATGACCGCTCGCAAGGATGCACGCCGGTGATGGTCGCTGCCACCGCCGGAACAACCGGCGCCGGCGCGATCGATCCGCTGGTCGCGACGGCGGAGATCGCACAGGACGCCGGTCTTTGGTACCACGTCGATGCCGCCTGGGGCGGCGCGTTGGTCGCGTCGGAGCGCCTTCGTCACCGGCTCGCGGGTATCGAGCGAGCGGACTCGATCACCATCGACGCGCACAAATGGTTCGCGGCGACCATGGGTTGCGGTATGTTCATCACGACGCGCGCGTCGCTGTTGCCGGAAGTCTTCGGCGTGTCAGCCAGCTTTATGCCGCCGTCCGGCGCCCTCAACTTCGATCCCTATACCAGCTCGATCCAGTGGTCGCGCAGGTTTTCCGGATTGCGCCTGTTTCTTGCGCTTGCCACCGCGGGATGGGCCGGTTATGCGGCGCACGTGGAGCGCGCCGTCGCGCTCGGGTGTCTCCTCGGTGATGCGCTTGCTGCTCGCGGATGGCGTATCGTCAACGAGCCAGCCCTTGCCGTCGTATGCGCCGAACCGCCCGTGGAAGCCGGGCGTCCCAGAGAGGTCGTCAGCCGGCTCCTCGCATCGGGTCGCGCCTGGGTGTCGGTAGCGACGTTCGAAGGACGCGAGGTGGTCCGCGCTTGCGTCACCAATGGAAAAACGACCCGGTGCGACGTTATGGCTGCCGTGGATGCGCTACAAGCGGCCTGCCGCGGCGCATGAAAATGTTGGCCGCTAGGACGTGGTCGTGATGGATGTGCAGGAGATCGCCTCACCCGAAGTAAGGAAACGATGGGCGAAGGACGCCTGGATGCGTGCGCTCGAGCGGACTGCGCCGATTCTTCGCAATCCTGCCCTCACTCTGCCAATCCTAATCGAGGAATTGGCCGAGAAGTTCGGCGCCGCGCCGGCGCTCATCGACGATACCGAAATCCTCAGTTACCGATCGCTTGCGGAACGCGCGAACCGCTATGCGCGCTGGGCGCTCGACAATGGCGTCACTGCGGGCGACGTGGTCTGCGTACTCCTCCCGAATTGCGCCGATTATCTGGCACTTTGGCTGGGAATCACTCGCGTGGGCGGCGTGGCTGCACTCGTAAACACGAACCTTGTCGGCGCTCCGCTTGCGCACGCCATCAATGTTGTCTCGCCCCGACATGTCATTGTCGGCACGACGTTAGGTGACGCGTTCCTAGCGGCCATGCCGCAAATTGAGTCTGGTGCCCGCTGCTGGGCCCATGGCGGGGCAATTAGGGATTTTCCGCGCGTCGACCTGGAGATTCGGATTAATCGCGAAGCCCCTCAGCTGGCCCGCGACCTCACTCTAACGCTGAGAAGCCCAGCGCTCCTCCTCTACACGTCCGGCACGACGGGCCTGCCCAAGGCGGCCTATGTGAGCCACTTACGAGTTCTTCAGTGGAGCCAATGGTTTGCCGGCATGATGGATGCTGGCCCCAACGACCGAATGTACGATTGCCTGCCGATGTATCACAGCGTCGGCGGGATTGTGGCGACCGGCGCGATGCTGGTCAGCGGGGCATCCGTCGTCCTGCGGCCCCGCTTCTCGGCGAGCCGGTTCTGGGACGAGATCATCGCCTGGGATTGCACGTTGTTCCAATATATTGGAGAGCTGTGCCGGTTTCTGATGCGAAGCCCATCGCATCCGTGGGAGACCGACCATCGCCTGCGACTCTGTTGCGGCAACGGATTGCGGCCGGATATCTGGCGCGCCTTTGAACAGCGCTTCCGCTTACCGCGCATTTTGGAGTTTTACGCCGCGACGGAAGGGACTTTCACACTCTACAACTGTGAAGGCGAACCGGGTGCGCTCGGTCGGATTCCGTCCTTTCTGCCTCAGCACTCGCAGGTTGTGCTAGTTCGCTTCGACGTCGAATCGGAAATGCCGCTCCGCGGCAACGACGGATTTTGCATTCCATGCGCTGCGAATGAGATCGGAGAAGCGCTTGGCAGGCTGGAAAGTAACGGCGCCGAGCGAGGCGGTTCGTTCGAAGGCTACACCGACCCTAAGGCCACACAGCACAAAATATTGCGAGACGTTTTCGTCCGAGGGGACGCCTGGTTCCGCACGGGTGACCTGATGCACAAGGACGATAGAGGATATTTCTATTTCGTCGATCGCGTCGGCGATACGTTCCGCTGGAAGGGGGAGAACGTCTCCTCGCAGCAAGTCGCAGAGACGCTCACGGCTTGTTCCGGCGTCGTGGAGGCGGTCGTATATGGCGTCGCGGTGCCGGGGACCGATGGCCGCGCGGGCATGGCGGCGCTCGTGGTCGACGAGCATTTTAGGCTCGACACGTTATGGCGGTATTTAGCCGAGCACTTGCCGCGCCATGCGCGCCCCGTCTTCGTCCGCCTTTGCGAGGCCGTCGAGGTTACGTCGACATTCAAGCCGCGAAAGCAGCAACTGGCCCGCGAATGCTACGATCCGGCCGCGACCGCGGATCCGATTTTCATGGAGGATGCGGCAAACCAAACTTTTGTGCGGGTTGATGCCGATCTCTACGCGCGCATTCAACGGAACGAAGTCCGCTTCTGAAGGTGTGAACGGCAAAGAGACTGCTCGAAAAAAAGCGTTCGATGACCTAGGCAGTTCCTCCCGCGTCCACCGTCATCACTGTCCCAGTAATATTTCTTCCACCATCGCCCAGAAGGAATGCCACGGCATTGGCAATGTCATCGACCTCGGCGAGTCGGCGAAGCGCGCTTCGACGCATGATCTGCTCGCGCTGTGCCCCCGTCATGATCTCGGTCATCTCTGTATTGATAAATCCCGGCGCCACGGCGTTGACGGTGATACCCAACGAGCCGACTTCGCGGGCTAACGACCGGGTGAAGCCCAAAATCGCTGCCTTGCTTGCGGCATAGGCGACAAGGCCCTGATATCCCGTAAAGGCTACAACGGAAGCCATGTTTATGATCCGGCCGCTGCCTTCGGCCATCATCGAACGGAGAATGTATTTGGTGAGGGTCATCGGAGAGAGGATATTGAGCCGGACGAGCTGTTCGATCTGAGAATCGCGCATGTTTGCGAGCAACCCACTGGTTCCGATGCCCGCGTTGTTGACCAGCCCGTAAAACGATCCGAATTCCTTCCGAAGCTCTTTGGCCAGCGACGGCAGGGCGCCAATGTCGGCGAGGTCGGCGGCTTTGAAATGCAGTGAGCCCTGTTGCCCCCGACGCAATTCCTCGACCGCGACGCCGAACGCCTCACCCGGGCTTCGCGCTACCGCAATCACCTGATGACCGGCCATGGCGAGCTTGCGCGCGACACCGAGCCCGATGCCTCGGGTGCCGCCGGTCACAACGATGCTAGGCAAGAGAACGCACCAGCTTGCCGGAGGCTCCGACATCCAGATTGGATACAAAGCGGATGGCGACCGGCACCTTGTACGCCGCCAAGTCACGGCGACAGGCCGCGATGATTTCGTTTTTCAGCGATTCGGAAGCGTCGGGGCCCTCTGGCTGAGACCATGGAAGCACGTCGGCCGCCAGGAGGAAGCCCGTGATAGAATTCTTCCGCGCCCTGACCAGCGACATCTGGACCTTGGGATGGCTGTTGATGACGGCTTCGACTTCTTCGGGATGGACCTTCAGACCGCCGACATTGATGATACCGCCCCTGCGCCCAATGAAATAGTAGCGATCGCCTCGCTGCTCGACGATATCGCCGGTATCGACGAACCCGTCCTCATCCGCCAACGGATTTGAACCGTTCGAATAACGGAGTGCGGTTCGCGTCGAGCGGATACGTAGCGATCCGTCACTGACGCGCAGTTCCATCGCGCCGCCTTCATTTCCGATCAAGCTAGTGGGAAAACCCGCTAGCCCGTCCCGGACTTCGAATGCGACACCAGCCTCGGTCGACGCAAAGGCATGTCCAATGGTGGCGTCAGGATAAAAGGCCCGGAGACGATCGAGGATCGCCTGATCCGCAATCTCGCCCGACAACCGAAGATAACGCGGCGCAATCCGTTGCGCGGCCGAACTCATCAGGGCGCGCCGCCAATGGGTAGGCGTACCAGAGACATGAGTAACGCCGACCGCGCCCGCACGCTTGAGAAAATCCTGTATGCTTTCGCGAACATCCGACATCACAAGAGAGCCGCCGCCTATCAACGCACGAAGAAGAATCTGAAGACCGCCATAGCGGCGAATGTCGTAGAACGTGCTCCAAACGGGAACGTCCTCCCTCCCGCTGCCCTCTGCGATCGCTCCAGTCAGAGTGGATAGATTGTGGACGACGATCTTCGGGACACCGCTGGTGCCCGAGGTGAGGAGAAGCCATTCTGTTGCCTGGTCGCGCGGTGCCGGGAGACCAGGCCGGGGTTCAAGGACGGAAGGTTCGATCCGCTCCAGACCAGGCGCCGCAGCTCTTAGCGTATTCACATCGGATATAATTGTGTCCGCGCCAGCGCCGGCCGCGATACTGGCGAAATGTTCGGGCATCAAGTCAGGCGGACAGATGACGACGCGGGCGGCAACTCCATCCAGCTCGATAAGGATGGATGCTGCCGTGAACTGGTTCGCGGTCGCGATCAGCACCGAACGCCCATAGAGCGTATTTGCCCGATCGCCGAGAACGGTTCCCTCGAGCAACTGGTTCAGAGCGATGGTGGCGCCAAAATGCCACAAATAGCGCCGCGCCACGCGGCCGCTGGCGTCGGTCAACTCCCAGAGCGAACGCCTCATGGGAGGGCGCGTTCGTACAAACCGATGAATTCTCCGACGGTTACCGGAAACGGCGACTCGTCAGCCGCGACAAAGGGATCGACGCCCAGAATGTCCTCTAGACGCGCAACGATGATCGCAAAACACAGGGAATCCAGTCCCGAATCCACAAAAGTCGTTTCGTCGGTGAAGTTCGTGACTGGTTTGTTCTGTTCGAGGGCTACTAGTTTGAATTGCTCGAGTATAGTAGATCTCACAGACATCGCGTTGACCCCTTAACTGTAGTGCAAGCTACCCCGCCCACCGGAAAAAGATGTCAGGCCGCCTCCGAAGCGGCCTCTGAAGCGGCATCCCGAATCGCTACCACGAACGGGTAGGGTACAGCGTTGTCGAAGGCGTGCTACGCCCGCTCAGAAGGATTAGACCTTCGTTGCGCCCACAATTCAACTGGGTCTGTCACGTTTATAATTGCTCTCCATCAGGACACGAAAAGAAAAGAACATAACTTAAGTTAACCTTGTCGGGGCACAAATCAGCCCTAAAGCTCACCAAAACGAAAAGAAAACACTTTCTTTTCGTTCGGCCGCGATCTATCGTTCGTCGACTTGAGAGGATTTCTGTGAAAATCCTGCTATCGGCGTTCGCGTACGAGCCATTCCAAGGATCGGAGCCGGAGGTCGGTTGGGGGTGGGCGCTGCGTCTCGGCGGGCTGGGGGGCGTGGTGGATGACAGTCGTGACCGCGCAACTGAAATCGCCGGCAAGCGGCGCGTCGATGTCGTTAACGCGCTCGGCGACGCTTTAGCTGGCGTCGGTGATCCGCATCTAAACAGTCTACTTTCGCACGGTGCAAATTTGCGTTGCCACGAATTCTCCTGGCCAAAAAAAGTCCAGCGCATTTTTGGATTCGCGTCGTGAAAAGTCTTACAGAAATTAAGCGTCGAGTTCTTTTGGCGCTGCTCGCGGGTTACCTGGTGTTCGATTACGCGTTTATGCAAGTGCGCATTCCACCCTCGGGGATGGGTATCCCGCTGGGCGAAATTTTCCTGATCTTCGCGCTGGTTACAACCGACCTGCCTCTCGCGCTGATACGCATGAGTGCGGCCGCTTACCTTCTGCCCTTCCTGGTGTGGTGGGCGTACGGCCTGGGTCGCGCGGTAACTGATAGCTTCCACCATGGCTTCTGGGCACTTCGTGATGCCAATCAGCTCATCGAATCGCTGTATCTGATTGTCGGCTTTTGTGTCGCGGGGCAACCAGGCTTTATCGAACGCCTAGGACGTTGGCTACCGCTGGTTCTGGCGATCGCCTGTGTCTACGGACTGGGCTTCCCTTTTCAAGATCAGATCCAAGCCATGTCGCCGAAGTTGTTTGGTGCCGTCCGCGTGGTGCCGCTCTTCGGCAACTATCTGATTACCGGAGCCGTTATGTTGTGGACCGCATTCTACTGCCTGATCGCGCCAACTGATAATTCAATTCTGTCGCGCCTCCGTGTGCCGATCGCAGGACTGCTGATTGCCTTCGTTGTGCTGATATTCCAGGCTAGGACGACATATCTGCAATTGCTCGGGCTTGGCACACTCCTTCTGGTGTTCCGCCGATCCGCATTGGTGAGATTGATTTCAACAATTCCGATTGTCATTTTAGCCCTCGCGCTGATTGTAGCGTTGGGTCTCCACATTACCGGACGGCTGACAGACAAGATCACCTTTTCGTTCTTGTTCGAGCATGTAGAGGCGATTTTCGGGATTGGCGTAAATCACGGAGGCGCGATAGCTGGCGCTGCCGAAGGCGTCGGTTTGCGTCTTGGGTGGTGGAAACATATATATGCCCAGTTGACGGGGGACGCTGGTACGTTGCTGACCGGCCTTGGGTATGGAATTCCTCTAACGAATTTCCGTGACAACTTTAACGATATAGTCCGCGAGCCTCACAATTCATATATTTCCGTCGTCGCGCGCCTTGGCATTCTGGGATTCATTGCGTGGGCCTGGATGCAGATCGAGCTTTTCAGAAATTGGCTGTGCGCATACCGCGCTTGTCATCGTGCTCGGTGGGCTGACGGCGAGACATTGCTGCTGATGATTGTGGCATTTGGTGTGCTGGTCCTGATCGATGCCTTTGGCGAGGACAGTCTCGAAAAGCCGTTTTACGCGATACCATTCTATTGTTTGTTTGGTGTGGCGCTACGCATGGTTTACGCCGTCAGGGCGAAGCAGGCACGACAAGTGATGGTCGCAAGACGTGTGCCACACCTTGTGCACAAAGGTCGCCCTTCGCTGTCTTGATTGTGATGGAGGCCCGGTGCTCCGGCCGCTTCTCGACCATCGAAAGCGTCAGCGCGATCGACGATATGATCATCGGGAACGCTGTTGGCATCGTCGGCTGCTATCGAGGTCGTCTCTCCTCTTAAGCATGCGGCGATCCGGGTGCAGTTCTGCCAGTGGCTGGGCCTTCGTTGAGCCACCCACATTACAAGCGCACCGTGATGACTTCGCGGTGCACGCTACATCGCCTGGAACACCGATTTCGGATGACCGTCGCATTTCAGTGAGTGATCGAGACCCTGATCGCTACCCAAGCTGACCGCTGCGTGGGACGGGCACTGAGTCTGTATTTTTATTTATTCACGCGTTTGGCAGCGCTCTAGCCAGAATTATTTAAATTAACCCGCTCATGCAAAAGGCGGAGACGAGACGGGAGATGGGAACAGGTGCCTTGCCGACAGCTCTCGAAAGGTGCATTTTTGTAGGTTAGGGGGGCTCAAGACATGTCCACCAAGAGTGTTTTTGCAGGAATCGCGTTCTCGACGGTGTTGATTCTCGCCGTGGCCCTGCTTGTTGCATGCCTAACACCTGCTTCGGCGCAAAACACGCTAAGCGGTCGAGCGGTGCTGATCCATGGTTTGGGGCTGGAGTTCGCCCAAAACGCGCCCACACCTGGAACCGCGCCGAATGACACCGGCTATCGTCTTGGTTCGGGTGACCGGGTCCACATAATCGTCTTTGGCCAGAATAACTTAACTGGCGATTATCAGGTCGACGGCTCCGGCATGTTGCAGTTCCCGCTAATCGGCCAGGTGCACGCGGGAGGCATGACCGCGGCCGAACTGCAGCAGGCGATTATGTCCAAGCTAAGCCCGGATTACATCCGCAATCCAAGCGTCAGCGTCGAAGTGATGAACTATCGGCCCTTCTTCATTGTCGGAGAGGTTAATAAAGCTGGTTCGTATCCTTACGTCAGCGGGATGACTGTGCTTAGTGCGGTAGCGCTCGCGGGCGGCTTCACTTATCGCGCGAAAGACAACGAGTACAAAATCAGTCGGATTGAGAACGGTCAGCGCGTTACGCTTGGTGCTAACAATGATACGCCGGTGCTTCCGGGAGACATAATTACGATCCCCGAACGTTTCTTCTGATGGCTTCTGATAGCCGTGCCTAAAACAAACGCTGCGGCTTCGGGTTCACTTCGCTCGCGATGCGTGGCCGGTTGGCTTTTGACCTGCCCCACCCGAAAATGTCCTCGATTTGAGGTCGGGTCTGTTCTCCGAGAGGAGACGGACGATGAAGCGGAGCCAGTACACGGAAGAGCAGATCTTAGGGATTCTGACGGAGCATCGGGCTGGGCTTGCGGCGGCGGAGCTGTGCCGGAAGCACGGGATCAGCGAGGCGACGCTCTACAACTGGCGCTCGAAGTACGGCGGCCTGGAGGTCTCCGACGCGCGCCAATGCGGTCACTCGAGGAAGAGAACCGCAAGCTGAAAAAGCTACTGGCTGAATCGGCGTTGGACGCGGCGACGCTGAACGAGATGCTGGCAAAAAACTTTTGACGCCCAGGTCGCGGAAGGTTGCTGTGGGCTGGGCGATTGCGGAGAGGCGCTACACGCAGCGCCGGGCATGCCGGCTGGTGAGCCTTCATCGGAAGACCTACCGGTATGTCTCGCGGGGGCCGGATGACGGCGCGATCCGGGCGCTGCCGCGGGAGCTGGCGGCGGTGCGCCGGCGGTTCGGCTATCGCCGGCTGCACATCCTACTGCGGCGGGAGGGGTTGATGCTGAACCACAAGAAGCTCTATCGGCGCTATCGCGAGGAGCGGCTGATGGTGCGCAAACGCGGCAGCCGCAAGCGGGCGCTCGGCACCCGTGCACCGCTGGCGCTGCCGCAGGGCCCGAACCAGCGCTGGTCCTTGGACTTCGTCGCCGACACGCTGGCGCATGGCCGGCGCTTCCGCATCCTGACCGTCGTCGACGACTTCACCCGCGAATGCCTCGCGGCGGTCGCGGACACCTCGCTCTCGGGCTTGCGGATCATCCGCGAGCTCGATCGCATTGCCGCATATAGGGGCTATCCGGTGATGATCGTCAGCGACAATGGCAGCGAGCTGACTTCGAATGCGATGCTGCGCTGGCAGCAGGAGCACGGCATCGCCTGACACTACATCGCGCCCGGCAAGCCCATGCAGAACGGCTTCATCGAATCCTTCAACGGCCGGCTGCGCGACGAATGTCTCAACG
>Ga0187825_10000003_pt1 | contig 39942 bp, 25 predicted proteins | sample NC_wetland_sal_i_11_FD_132421 | JGI IMG/M metagenome (GOLD analysis project Ga0187825, IMG submission 132421) | Wetland sediment microbial communities from Neuse River Estuary, North Carolina, USA - SourceSoil_5 | ecosystem: Environmental > Aquatic > Freshwater > Wetlands > Sediment | place... | reverse complement strand
GTGCTCGAAGATGGAATCGGGTTGGAGCCTTCTGGCACGCTTGCTGAGGTTGTCTGTGATGATGGCCCAGCCGGATTGGAAGGCGCCTCTGCGGAAGGCTGAGAAGCCGATGGGCGCTTGGTTGCCTCTTGATCCGCGGTGCGCAAAACCTGAGAAGGGGCTGGAGCGGCAGGTGATGTCACCACCCCAGGCAGCGAATCATTCTTGGACGCCGCCGTCGGTGGCGCAGCCGTAGCTGGTGCGCTCGAAGAAGCAATTGAGCTGGGTGCGCCGGGTCCACTTGCCGGAGGTGTCGATGGCGCCTCAGCGTCACTCGCAGTCTTCACCGGGGCTACCGGGCTCGCCGCCGACGCCGTCGCGCTCCCCGTCCCGCCCGGCACATTTCCCGTTCCCGGAGACCCCAGTCCGGGGAAAACGGTTCCCTCCTGCAGACTACCGCGGTTGGGATGCGCCGCGGTCGGCGCCGAAGCCGCCACCGGCGGCGGATACGGACGATTCAAACCGTCGTCGGAAGACGGGACTGGAGCCGAACGACCATGCGGCCGGAGTATTCCAAGGAGACCTTCCGAACCAGCCGGTGCAGGCACATGCCGCCGGGCAACCCCGGCGGCCACCGGGGGACCGACGATCAGCGTGACCCGATTTCCATCACTGCGCAATTCATACGAGTGCGCCTGGTCCAGGTCAACCACAACGCGTGTGACCGGCGGGCTTGACTGGTACAAGGCGTATCGCACTGCCCGTACGCCCTGCACATTGACGCCAACTTGTTGCCGACTCGCTGGAATTGTGTTGGCAAAATCCAGCACCAGGCGAAAGGGATTTGTGGTGGCCAGCACGGATGGTTTTACCCCGGCGGAGAGCGCCACCTCGATCTGGACCCCGCCGCTCTCCGGGATCACGGTCACGTCACGCAAGGTGGCGGGGATCCCTTGCGCCACGGCACACGACGAAAACAGGATTACCAGGCCGATTTGTCTTTGTACTGCCTTCATCGAATGTCGTCACCGTGTTCATCGAGGGCCAAATTCTCCGTTGCCAGGCTCTAGCCGCCGCCTTGTCCAGATCGATGGCACTGATAACAGCTGGGGCTGTTGTAAACGTAATTCCGCACATCCCGATGTTGCGAATCGGTCTGGGACTTGGTATGGCAACCGGTGCAAGTGAACAGCGCATAGTTGGATGGGTTGGTGTGACAGGTGGAACACACGCCTTTCGCCCCGCCATGATTGCTCGGGAACCAGGTGTGGTTGAACGTTGCTCCCTGCCACGAACTGGTGGTATGGCAGGTCTGGCAGGTGGTCGGGAAGTTCGCAGCCGTGTGGTTCGGATCGGTCGTGGTCTGGTAGTCGGCCTTGTGACAGGAGTAGCAATCCGTCGGAACCGTCGTGTAATTGTTGTTCACATGGCAGCTGGCACAGGCCACGGTGGTGTGCTTGCCGGTAAGCGGAAACGCCGTATTGCTGTGATCGAATGACGACGGGATCCAGGCCGTCGTGTTATGACACACCTCGCACTGTTGCGGGAATCCCGACTGAACGTGGTTGGGATTGGTCGTGCCGCTGAAATCCTTTGCGTGGCACGAAACACAACTGGTGTCGGTCAAGTTGTAGTTGCCGTTCACGTGGCACTGCGTGCACTGAACGGTGGTATGCGCTCCGGTGAGCGGGAACCCGGTTGAGTTGTGGTTGAAGGTGGCGCCCGCCCAGGAAACCGTGGTGTGACAGGAATCGCAAGTCGTGGGGAATCCGCCTTGCACGTGATTGGGGTCGGTCGTTCCCTGGAAATCCTTCATGTGGCAGGACGAGCAGGCCCCGGTGTTCAAGCTGTAGTTGCCGTTCACGTGGCACTGCGAACATTGCAGGGTGGCGTGCGCGCCCGTGAGCGTAAAACCCGTGGTGGCATGATTAAACGTGGCGCCCGCCCATGAGGTTGTGTTGTGACATCCCTGGCAGGTTTGCGGGAGTTGCGCCTGCACATGGTTGGGATCAGTCGTGCCCTGGTAGTCCTTCATATGACACGACACGCACGCCGAGGTCGTCAGGTTGTAGTTGCCGTTTACGTGGCACTGCGAGCACGGCAACGTCTGATGCGCTCCGGTGAGCGGAAATCCGATCGTGCTGTGATCAAAGGTCGCCGGCTGCCACATGGTTGTGTTGTGGCAGGTCTGGCAGGTTTGCGGGAAGGCCAGCGCGACGTGATTGGGATTCGTGCTCTTCTGATAGTCGGGTAAATGGCAGCCCACGCAATTGGCAGGCGTGCCTTTAAATCTTCCACCGGCGTGGCAGGCATTGCAGTCGAGCGTGGTGTGGGCGCCCACCAGGGCGAACCCGGTGAACTTCAGGTGGTCGAACTTGGCCCCGAACCAGTTGTTCATGCCGTGGCATTGCTCGCAGCCGGTCGGGAAACCACCGCTCACGTGATTGGGTTCGGCGGTCTGAAAGTCCTTCGAGTGGCACGAATAACATTGCGTCGGGAGTCCCTGGAACTGGCCCACGGCGGCGCCCTTGTGGCACGAAGCACAATCCAGGGCCGCATGCGCACCCATCAGGGGAAAGCGGTTCTGGTGCTGATTAATCTGCTGCACCGAAACTTGCCATCCCTTTACCGTGTGGCACTGTTCGCAGGATGCCCCAAATTGACGCTTATGGATATCGGCGTGGCAGTCAGCGCATTTCTGGCCCACGTTCGTGAACACCGGCTTCGTGTGGCACTGGGTGCAACTCACTCCCTGGTGCATGCCGCGCAAGGGAAATCGGGTCTGGTTGTGGTCGAACTCAGGAACGTTGCGGATCGGCTTCCATGCGCTCAGGGTGTGGCAGTTCTGGCAGGGGATGTTCAACGGGCCGTGCGGGCTTCGGGCTCCAGCGTAGCCTCCCCCTTGCGCTGGGGGCGCTGGTGACATAAACAACAGGATGACCGGTATTAACAGGACCGACGTCAAGTTCCCCGCCCAAGCAGAGATTCGACCACCACATCCCTATCCCTCGGAGAGGGAGCGTTCCACAAACAGGGGCAACTCGTTATCCAATAGGAAGGGTATATGCACTTGTGGATGGGAGAAATGTTACGAAAGTTGTAATCCAGCCCGGTATATGGACAAACGTTCATCTCGTTGCCATCTCAAGGGTTCGCCGCACCGGCCCAGCGCCTGATTTGACGCCTTGAGCGCTCAACTTTCAAGACTTGCCATGCGGGTTCGAGATGTCGGCGCCATGACAATCGGTACATTCTTTCGGCGTCGGTGCGTAAAAAAGTACAGACCTGCCATTTATTACACGGTTCAGTTTGTGGCAGTCGGCGCAGCGTCCGTTGCGGTGGGCCTCTCGCAGCGGGAAAGCCGCCTGCCGGTCGTGGTCGAACAGTGACGGCTTCCAACGGGTGCTGTTGTGGCACTCGCTGCAGCGGGTAACTCCCCCGGCTTTCGCGAACTGCGCACCGTGGATGTCCTCGTGACAGTCTTCACATTGTTTTGGCGCAGCCTGGAAATCAACGCTGGCGAGCTTGGTCTCAAGGTTAGTGGGTTTGTGGCAGTCGATGCAGGCAACGGCGCGATGCGCGCCCGCCAGCGGGAAGTCTGTCTGCGAGTGATCGAAGCGCGACAACTCCGTCCAGGTTTTGTTGGTGTGACAAGCCTCGCATCCCACAGGTTGGCCGTTAACCAGGCGCTGCATGCGCTTGCCAAACTGCCCGTGGTGCGGGTCCTTGTGACAGCCCGCGCAGGACATGTCCTCGAAGTGGTACGGCACCTCCGGCTTGCTTTGGGCGGAGGTCTGAGTTTGCGCTTTGTGACACTCCTCGCAAGTCACCGCCAGGTGCGCTCCGGTCAATACGAACCGGGACTGCTTGTGCCGCGCCAGCCCAAACGTGGAGGGCTTGTAGCCGTCGAGCGTGTGACACTGCTCGCACCGGTTCAGATAAGGCGCGGCCGCGAATTGCGCCTGGTGTTCGTCTTTGTGGCAGTCGAGGCAGCGACTGAATTTGATCTTGTAAAGCGTCTCTTTGCCGCGCGGGATATGGCATTGCGCGCATTGCAGGGTGGCGTGCTTGCCCTGCAGGGGATAGGCGGTAGCCGAATGCTCCTTCAGACCGAACATTGCCGGCTTGAATCCTTCCACGCTATGACAGGAGGAGCATTCCTGGCCGCCCACGCGTTCTGCGAATTGTCCCTGATGCTCATCGTGGTGGCAATCCATACACTTCCCAAAAGCGAGCGGCTGCTTGAAATCGCCCTTGCGATGGCAGGAGACGCATTCCACCTGCTGGTGTTTCCCCAACAGCGGATACTTGGTCTGGGAATGATCAAAGCTGTTATTCAGCACCGAGGTCGACACCCGTTTCCATCCTCCGGTGTTGTGGCAGGACTGACAGCTCTGCGGCGCGAAACTGCCCGCATGCGGATCGGAATGGCAATCCGAACACTTGCTGAAGGGTAAGCCGGCGTATCGCGGCTTGCTGTCCAGGCCCGGGGTGTGGCACTGCTGGCACTGCACCTGAGCATGCAGTCCGGTGAGCGGAAAACGCGTCCGGGAGTGATCGAACTGCCCGGCGGTATTTTTCCAGTCGGTGCTGTTATGACATTGCGCGCATTCTGTGCCCAGGCGACCGTTGTGCGCGTCCTGGTGGCAGGTTGTACAGGCCGGGCTCAGTCCGAGAAAGGTCCGGCTCAGATCCCGGACCCTGATCGTCGATCGCCGCGCGGCCGCAATGTGCTCCGGCGTGTGACAGAGATTGCAGCCAAGTCCCGCGTGCTTGCCTTGCAGTACATAGCCAGTCTGTTTGTGATCAAAGTTCTTGGTGTCCCACTTGACCAGCTGGAAGTCCAGGCCATTGTGCTCAGAATGGCAGCGCGCGCAATCCTGGCTCGATCCAGCCTTCATCCCATAAGTAGCGTGCAGCCCCTTCCTCGAACTTAGCCGCTCCGCGATCTCGGAGTGGCAATCCAGACATTTGAGGATTGCCTCACCGCCGAATTTGTGACAGCTGGCGCATTGCGTGGCGCCTTCCAGAGACTGGTGCGCCCGCGAGAGGGGCCCCGGTGAAATCTGCCCGAACGAGCTTCCGACGAGAAAAAATACGGCACACGCAAGCGGAATTGGACGCATGGACATTGATTTTTAATTCTCTGGCTGCAATTAACGTTCCTTTTCTCTGGCGTCGACCCTTCCTTGCTGCCAGCAACCCGGACTCATCCCCAGCGCCCGTCGAAAGCAGCAGAGAGAGAATACTTACTTGCGGGGCATTGTCGAAGAGAACGGAAGTGCATGATCTGGCAAAGCCGCAGCCCTCAAGCTGCGCTTACCTCTTGGTGTGATGCCGATCACTGCTCTTTCTTTGCAACCAGGTAAATCCCTGGCCCGCGATCTTGACAATGTGATCCACCCGCAATAGAAGGGGGCCTAGGGCAGCGCTCGCCACTTTACGAGTCTGCAGGACTAGGGCGTGTCTGGTAGGAACAAACGCCGAGGCACACATACACCGGTAATCTCGGAAGGACCCCTTGCATCGGGCCAGACACGTCTCAAGGCTATAAGCAAAAAGCACGAAGAGTAAAATCCGCCAGAGATTTGCTGAGTCAGGTTCCTTCGGGAGGGGTGCATGAATCAAATAGTCACAGTCATCGGGGCGGGGGGCATAGGATCGCCGTTGCTGCCTCGGAAGCCGGCGTTCAACGTGATCATTTTGACTCGGCAACTCTGGTCCATGAGATCCGGGGATTTTAGCGATTCTCCACTCAGACGATGCCTCCGGAAGACATGAAGAATGCATCAGTTACCGGACTTCCGTCAATACGATTGTCGTAGCCTAGCTATATGTATCTGGTATCGAACAGAGGATTGATTCAAAAGGCCTGCCCTATGGAACTTCGTCAACTACGCTATTTCGTCGCCGTCGCTGAGGAATTGAATTTCACCAAAGCGGCCCGACGTATGCACATTGCCCAGCCTCCTCTCAGCCGCCAGATCCGAGATCTGGAACGGGAAATCGGAGTTCGGCTATTCGAGCGGAATTCTGCCAGAGTATTTCTTACCGACGCAGGCAGCCGCTTCCTGAACGAAGCCAACACGGTGTTGCGCAACGCGGCTCGCGCCATCGAGGTAGCGCGCCAGGCCAAGAATGGGGAATCTGGCACCGTACGAATTGGGATTGCCAAAGGGCTGGGAGAACTCGTGAGTCGCGTGATTAATCGACACTTGCGCCTCCTGCCTGGCGTTGAGATTGATGTCCAGGATATCGCCTCAGGATTCCAGAGCGAGGCGCTGGTGGGTGGCAGAATCGACGTTGGTTTCTTGCGGCCGCCGATTGACGACGCCAAGCTCAGTTCGGCACCACTCTTTGCGGAGCGGTTTTCCGTGGTGCTGCCGCGTACAAACCCTCTTGCCAAACATAAGCAGTTGCGCATGAGGCATCTTGTGAATCAGCGTCTACTTCTCATTGACAGACCAATATCATCAGGGGCGTACGACAAAACCGTCGACCTGATTCGCAACGCGGGGCTGTCCGCAAACATCGTTCCTACCCAGACCATGGTTCACGATGAAGCGGGCGCGATTTTGGTGGATTCAGGCAAGGGCATTTACATCGCGGTCGGTCGAAATCCCTACCACCCTGCTTTCGCAGACCGCCTCACCGCAGTGCCTTTGATGGAGCCCGGCGCCACCATCGAAGTTGACATCGTATGGCGCAAGAAAGAACAAACCAAAGTGACTTTGGATTTTATCGCCTTCACTCGCAAGGTTCTTTCAAACCTTCCTCACATCGTAGACATGACGCATGATCTCGAACGGATACTCGGGGACGATTCACCCAAGCCGCGAATCGGGAAAAGGCGTCGAACAGCACGACGCTCCCGACCGGTCGGACGCAAGGAATAGGCTGCTTCCTGCTCTAAAGCTGGTGCTGAGAGCCGCTCGGACGCTTCAGTTCCAACCCGATCGCAATCGTCACATCATCTCCCGCAATCAGCCCCCGCTTCGTTTACACCAAAGTCTTTCAGATTGATGCTGACGCTCGCCCCTGCTCCAACGTGCAGGCCCCGCCCGGGTCCTTGACCGGCGCACTGGAGCCGACGCATCCTCTGTGGCGCGTTTGCGTGAGGCTCACCCAACGGAGGGGCAGCCCGCGCTACGGCCTGGTCATAATGCGGTAAATTCAATCGGTCAATACCTAAACTAGATGTCTATCAATACTTATGTGGTATGCATGGAGTATAATGACGCGGCGCCAGGAGAGCAGTCTCCGGCACTGCCAGCCATCAACCTCGATGGCTCGAAACCCGTGCGAGGGCCATTCGAATGCTATGTCGCGAAAAAAGGATGCTCGTCGATCGCCGTAAGTTTCTCTTTGACAGCTCAACGGCCCTGGCTGCCTTGGCCGGTACTTCGTTGCTTAGTGGCAGCAGGCTCGCATGGGCGTGGCCGGCAGCCGCGGAGACAGTCGAAGTAAAGACCGCATACGGGCGGCTTCGCGGTTCGCGCACTGGAGATCTCGTCACCTTCAAGGGCATTCCTTATGCCGGCTCAGTCGCGGGAGAAAATCGGTTCAAGGAGCCGCCTCCTCTTAAACCCTGGACCGGTGTTCGGGACGCCTTCACTCCAGGCCCACCTTCTTTTCAGCCGAGCCCGCGGGTCGACGAGCCGCCCTTCTCCGAGAATTGCCTGGTACTTAATATTTGGACGCCTGCGGTAGATCAGCGACGGCGTCCCGTCATGTTCTATAACCATGGCGGCGGCTTCGTGATCGGTTCCGGAAGCACCTGGTACCAGGATGGCAGCAACCTCGCCCGCGAATACGATGTGGTGGTAGTGGCGAACAACCACCGTCTGGGCCTTTTGGGATATCTGTTCCTCGGGGATTTGGCCGGCGAGGAGTATGCCACTTCCGGCAATCAGGGAATACTCGACATTGCGGCGGCCCTGAAGTGGACCTACGAAAATATCGAGGCGTTTGGCGGCGACCCGCACAACGTAATGGTCTTTGGGGAATCCGGAGGCGGGGCAAAAACCTCGTGTATCTACGCGCTTCCTAGGGCAAAGGATTATTTCAACAAGGCCTCGATTGAGAGTGGCCCGGGCGTTCACATGACGCCTCGGGATGTGGCGACGGAAACCGCGCGGATGGTACTGAACGAGCTTGGCCTGTCAGAAAAGGAAGTGTCTAAACTCAAGGAGGTTCCAGCGGAGAAGCTGGTGGAAGTTCAAGGCACGGTAGCGAAGAAGGCCGCGGGGAACCTGACGCTCAGCGGCGGCAGAAAGGGGATGGTGGTAGCGCGTCCCGGTGGATTCGGCCCGGTTGTGGATGGGACTTATCTTCCGCACGATCCTTTCGATCCCACCGCGCCTGCAATTTCCAAAGACAAACCGCTTATCGTCGGGACCAACAGAGATGAAATGGCGTTCTTCTACTGGGAACGCAAGGCCACCGATTTGTTTACTCTGACGGATGATGGATTGAAGTCGCATTTGGAGAAAGATTTCGGCGTGAATGCCGAAAGGATTCTGACGACGTATCGCAAGAGCCGGCCCGGCGCTTCGCCGTCCGATCTTTATGTTGCAATTACAACCTCTCGCGCCATGTGGCTGGGTTCGATTGAAATTGCCGAGAAGAAATTCGCGCAGGCAGCTGCGCCGGTGTATATGTACATGTTCACTCACGAATCGAACTTGATCGTTCCCGGCACAAACCATCGGCTGGGCGCCGCTCACGCCACCGAGATCTGGTACAAGTTCGACAACGTGGACTTGGAAGGACCGAAGAACGCCCCGGGCCCGCCGCTTATCGGCACCGATCCGGGTCGCAAACAAGCCGCGCTGCACATGAGCGAAATGTGGGCCACGTTCGCCAGGACCGGTCACCCGGGCGCCAAGGGGCAACCCTCGTGGCCCGCCTATACCCTGCAAAAGCGAGCCACAATGATGATTGATACACAATGCAAGGTCGAAGAGAATCCCTTCGGGCAAGAACTGGCGTTGTGGGACAGTCTGACAATTTAGCGGGCGACCCTGAAATGACCAGTTCAAGAATGGAAGGGGAGCAAGCATCCCGCAGGCAGCGTGACTGTGCACTGACAACTCGCCCTATGAAAAGCAGATTTCTCGTGTTCGGTATTGCCCTGCTGTTGACCGGCGCGCTCTCCGCATCCGCTCAACTGCCTCCCCAAGCTCTCGCCGGACTGTGGAAGGCCCAATGGATTACGTCGCCGAGCGCGCCCCAACGTGACCCGGCCGTCCTGCACTTCAGGAAGGTGGTCGAGGTTCCGCAGGTTCCAGAACATTTTGTGGTCCATGTCAGCGCGGATAGCCTGTTCATTCTTTGCGTTAACCAGCGGGAGATAGGGCGCGGTCCGGCGCGAAGTGATCTCGCCCATTGGAAGTACGAAACCTACGACCTGGCGCCATCTCTGCATCCAGGCCGTAATGAGATCGCTGCCACGGTATGGAGCTCGGGAGTCTCGACCGGGGCCCAGATCAGCGATCAGACTGCTTTCGTCCTGAGCGGCGGTTCGCCGGAAGCGAGTGTCGCCGATACCGACAGTACTTGGGAAGTCGAAGAAGACAAGGGCCTCCAAAACTTGCCCACCCCGCCGGAGATCCGGCGGTCCTACTTCGTGGCGGAGCCTGCGGAGCGTATTAATGGGGCGCTATGGGATTGGTCGTGGAACGACGCAGGTTCCTCTCGCGGTAAATGGGAAAGGGCCGCTTCGATTGGAAATGCCATCGCGAGAGGATCGGTGCTGCAGAACAACAACTGGCAATTGGTGGCCGACTCGCTCCCCGCCATGCAAATGGAACTGACACCGGTGGGACGCGTGGTGCGCGCATCCGGAATTCAGCCCCCGCCGGACTTTCCCAGCGCCGCTTTCGAGATTCCGGCCCACGCCACCGTCAGCCTGCTCGTGGACCAAACCCATTTGACCACCGCTTACCCAGAGCTGACTGTCAGCGGCGGTGCCGGTAGCACAGCTCGGCTCACCTATGCGGAGGCGCTGGTTGACAGCCAGGGAGTGAAGGGCAATCGCAACGAAATCGAAGGCAAGCACATCGTTGGCATCTTTGACGAGTTTCTGCCCGACGGCTCGGAGAAGCGTCCCTTTATGCCGCTGGCGTGGCGCACGTGGCGTTATCTGCAACTCGACGTCACTACCGCCGACCAGCCGCTTCGCATTGAAGGCCTCCGCTCCTGGTTCACCGCTTTCCCCTTTGAAGAGCGTGCCCGCTTCCAGTCTGACGATCCAGATCTAAGTCAGATTTGGCAAGTGGGCTGGCGAACCGCCCGGCTCGACGCCCATGATACTTACATGGATACGCCCTATTGGGAGCGCATGCAGTACATCGGCGACACGCGCATTCAGGCGTTGATTTCGTATACCGTCGCGGGCGACGACCGTCTGGCGCGCCAGGCGATTGAGGCTTTCAATAATTCCCGAATCGCTGACGGCATCACGCGGAGCCGGTATCCCTCCTCGGTAACGCAGATCATTCCAACCTTCTCTCTGTTGTGGATCGGGATGGTGCATGACTTCTGGCGGTATCGTGGAGACGATGAATTTGTCAGAAGCCAGATTCCGGGCACGAGAACCGTGCTGGACTGGTTTCTCGACAAGCAGAGACCAGACGGGCTCATGGGGCACTTGAGCTGGTGGCCCTTTCTCGATTGGGGAAAGGACTTCGCCTTCGGCATGCCGCCCGAAGATGCGGACGGCGGATCTTCCCCGATCACACTGCAGTACGTCGAAGCGCTTCGCTACGGCGCGGAACTGGAATCAACCTTCGGCGACCAGGTTCGCGCGCAGCGCTACCGGGAAGCTGCGAATCGCGCGGTGAACGCAGTCCGCAAATTGTGCTGGAATAACAGCTACGGCCTGTTGGCCGATACCCCTGCCCAGAAACATTACAGCCAGCACGCCAACATTCTCGGGGTATGGCTCGACGTGATTCCGCGGGAGCAAGAGAAGGACGTTCTTAAAAAGATCCTGTCGGTGAGCGACTCTGGATTTACATCAACCGGCTCCGTTCCCGAGATGACAAAGGCGACCTACTACTTCCGATTCTATCTGGCCCGCGCGCTCGACCACGCCGGCATGGGAGATCAATATCTTAATCTGCTTAAGCCGTGGCGAGATATGACTGCTCTCGGACTTACGACCTGGGCTGAGCAACCCGAGCCGACCCGATCAGATTCCCACGCCTGGAGTGCTCATCCGAATTTTGACTTTCTCACCATCGTGGCCGGAATTCGTCCGAAGGCGCCTGGATTCTCTACAGTCAGCATCGAACCTCATCTGGGCGTGTTACGCAACGTAGTCTCCGCCGTGCCAACTCCGAAGGGCGTGGTCGAGGTGAAGTACGTTTCCGACAATTCAGGAATGAAGGCCGAGATCAGTCTCCCCCCGAATGTGTCAGGGGAACTGATCTGGAAGGGAAAAACTCTTACCCTGCATCCTGGTCGTCAACAATTAGTCCTACCGTGAGACAGCCAGACTTTTGGCTGACATTTAGTGCCTCTTACACAGCTCGCCCTTTGTCCCATTCGCGAAAAGGCGTTCACACTCGTGACCCCTCAGGGGCGGCGGCTGAGGAGCGTAGTTGGTGTAGTGGCGATTTTGCGACGGCAAACCTTGGTTGCCCGGGTCGTCCGCAATCGGAGCTGGCTTGAGGAACAAGTCGGAGCTCTGGATTCGTGCGAATCCACAAGGTTGCCGGGCCGTTGTCCCGAAGTGGGCGATCGGATATCCTAAGACTCCAAGCCAAGGGATCGAGAGGGGAAATGGGCAGCAAACCAACGGCGCTGTTTGTGGTGTTCCTGGTTGCGTTTTCGCTCGTGGCATTCGTTCTCTTGTCGGACGCCGCGTCCAACACCTCCGACTATACGCTGGTGCAGAAGGTTACTTTGGGTGGAGAGGGCGGCTGGGATTATTTTGACGTCGATCCAACCACTGGCCACATCTTCATCCCGCGCGGAGAACATATACTCGTAGTGGACTCCAGGGGAAAGCAGCTTGCCGATATCGACAAAGCGCACGATACGCACGCCATCGTTTTTGCTCCCGAATTCAAAAGCGCTTTCCTCAGCGCTGGGGGTTCGGTCGACGTGCTCGACACGGAAAAGATGCAGGTCGTTGGCAGGATCGACCTGTCCGGCAAGGATCCGGACGCCATCCTCTACGATGCCACCACCAAACGAGTCTTCACCTTTAACGGTGGCGGCACCAATGACGCCACAGCCATCGATATCAGCACGGCCAAGGTTGTGGGCAGCGTCCTGCTCGGCGGCAAGCCAGAGTTCGCCCGGACGGATGGTGACGGACACATTTATGTGAACATCGAGGACAAGAATCAGGTTGTCGCCTTCGATTCAAAGACCCTGAAAGTGCTGCACACTTGGCCCATCGCTCCCTGCAAAGAACCCTCGGGCCTGGCGATTGACGTCGAGCACAAGCGGCTCTTCGCCGGTTGCCACAATCAATTGATGGCGGTAGTCGATTACACCAATGGAAAAGTTGTTGCAACCGTCCCGATCGGCAAGGGTGTAGACGCGAATCGCTTCGATCCCACGACTGGATTGGCGTTCGCCTCCTGTGGCGACGGCACAATCACGGTCGCGCATGAGGACTCGCCCGATAAATACACCGTGGTCCAAACGATCACGACGCAGCGCGGCGCCCGAACCATGGCTCTCGACACCAAAAACCACAATGTATATACCGTGACCGCCGACTTCGAACCGCCACCGCCCGCCACACCTGAGAATCCTCATCCGTGGCCAAAAGTGATTGGGAAGACGTTCACCCTGCTGATTTTTGCCCAGTAAGGTGCACCCCGGACGTGCTGACGGCTTCTGGGGTGCCCTAATGCGCAGAAGAAGTTAGGCTTTCTTGCGACTCGCGAGGAACTGGTTAGAATTTCAGAATAGAGCTGAGTTTCTTTAAACTTGTCCTCGGACCGAGGCCGGGGCTGAACAGACCTTCTCACTCCCGACTCCGTCAATGAGTGTAAACGCGATTTATCACCAACTGTAGAGAGCTTCCGGGTGGCATACCATTCGAGAGTCAATAGCGACATGTCATTTGTCAGCACCTATGCCGACGGCTCCCCTCTGGTTCGTGCTGTGGAAGCCGATTTTCACTTGGCGGCTGGCGTCGCGGGGTGCAGATTCTATTCTTGCCGCGTGTCTGTTGTATCGACGCTGGCCAGAACATCGGCAGTCATGTGGTTTGAGTACGCCATCTCACTCAATGTCGGCGCAAGTTGATCCCCCGCAGGTAACAAACCAACAGCCCGGTTCTTCCCGGCCCTCTTGGCCTCCCTTAGGGCTCGATCGGCAAAATTGAGGACTTTTTCGTAATTGACAATTTCGGGATGTACGGAAAACCAGGGGAATGCAGCCCACCCAATCGAGCACGTTCTACAAGTCGTTTCATTCGGATTCGTAAACGTGAAAGGTGTATCGCTGACCGCCGCGAGCACTCGCGCACTGAGAGTTTCAGCCTCAGTGCGATCCGTATAGCGCGACAGGATCAAGAATTCTTCACCGCCCCACCGCACCAAAACATCGGAGTGCCGGATGGCCGAACTGATTCTACGTGCCATTTCCACCAGCACTCTGTCACCAACATCGTGTCCATAGCGGTCATTTACTTCTTTGAAATTGTCCGCATCAATCAGGTAAAAGACCAAGTCTCGGGTTCGTTGATCACGATGGTCCGCGTAAGAACGCAATACCTGATTGATGTCTCCTTCGATAGTTGCCAAGAAGTATCGGCGGTTGCGGAGGCCGGTCAAAGGATCGGTCAGAGAAGCTTCCTCCAGCACGTTATTGGTGCGCTTCAATTCCTCATTCAATCGGTAATGCTTGAAAAAGAGGAGGAACACCATCGCAAACATTGCGCCGAGCGTTACTAGTATACGAAAACGTGCAACTGGAGCAGGAATGTCGCGGCCCAAAAGAGCAAAGGCAGCCATTACCGGCAATGACAACACCGCCGTCATCGCGAGCGTTGCAATCCAAGAAGCGTATGTTTCGTCTGTGGAAGCTTCTGTCGTGGACGACAATCCTTGTCCGGCTAGGGCGACTACGGTGAACGCCGCAAACGATGCTGAATAGGGAAGGTCATACCAGCTACCTGTGAAATACACTCCATTGTCGAGTGCGCGATTCAGGAGGTAGAACGCCACGCTATTGAATAACACCGCCCCAAAGAAATAACCGTAAAACTTCCTCCACCGTCCTGAGGCTCGATGCCAGAACACTCCCAAAACAAAGGCAAGCACGAGGGCCTCTGCAGCATCAAGGAGATTGTAGTTTCTATCGTAGTGGGCCAGATCGGGAGAGACGTATTGCCAGCAAATCACATAGAACACGTAGAGGTACAGCCACCACAACAAAAGCAGCGAAAAATCCAGGGCACCCAATCGAGCACTGCGCTCCGAGGGTTGGAACTGCGGCCGAAGCAACAGGCCAGCTAGAATTGGAACGCCCGCCATGAATAAGAGCGCATCGGCGGAAAACATCTCCGGCATTTTTTTCTGCAGCACAAGATCGAAAACAGTCCACAGCATTTGGTCAGTCAGCCAGAGTCCCCACCCTGTGGCCTGAAGTATCCAAAACACGCGCATCCGCCCTTTGCTCGATATACCGTTCAAACCGGTGACCACCAGTGCAGAAAGCATTAGGAGAGCACAGACAATGTCGCTAAAAGCTGCACGAGCAAGACCACGCGGGAGTAGGGCGAACGCCACCGACTGCACCGCCGTGAGGGAGACAAGCGTGAGAACCCAGATTTTTGAAAGCTGAGGCAATTTCGGAGGTACCTCGCACAATTCTGAACCTGCGCGATCGCCTCCGGTAGGTTACAGAAGTTACATGCTGGCTCTCTGCCACTTCCGAATGACAGACAATCCAGAAGTCAACTGGCGAAATCTTGCGTTAGCACAAGCGTGCGCCGTTTGTTCGCCAAAATCCCGGTCAATGAGTGAAATGGCGATGTTACAACGACAGTCGCGCGTTAAGCCGACGAGCAAAACGCGATAAGTTGCCTCTGGACGTGTTTTCGGGCCCCAGACATCAGCTATCGAGGGCCCCTCTTCGAGACCTTACTCCCACCGTGTGGCTCGCCCGGCATTCATGAACCCAAGCGACCTGGGTATTAGCATGAAGTGATTTTGCGACCAAAGCTTTATAGACATTTCCGGTGATCTCTTCCCGGCAAAAACGTTCGCGTGAGAAGACGGATTGTGGTTTCAGTTAGCGGCTGCGCTTGCGTGGGGTGTCTACATCGTCTACATCAATGCCGCCGGTCGCGACCGCGACCCCATTGGTGATGGCACCAACGACAAGGGTCCGCCACTTGGGGGGGCGCGCCAGCGGCATAGGGACCTCGTCCCAGACACGACCTGCGGTACCCAGCCGAGAATCATGGTCAGCTTCAGAGTGCAGGGAGCCCGGCTCGGCGGGACTCTCGGCCGCAGCTGACGCATCTTTGAGAACTGGCAAAGATGTCAGTTTGGACTCCAGGTACAAATCGACGGGCCGCACAGTTTCGGTTCGGGTCCGCATCAGTGCAGCTGGCATCAATGCTATGCCCAACGAAGTGTGCAGCGCTTTCCGTCCCCGTGTTTTCTTGTCTGAAGAATCGATGTGTGCGTCGCGAGATCGATGCAACAAGGCAGCAAGCGGGACCGGCGAATATAGAATAAGACCCAAAGCAGGGACCGAGAATAATGTGGCGGTCGCGATGATCGCCACCAGTGCCGCCCGGGCCGTCCTTTCTAAGCTGGAATACGACGACGGCTCTGTTAACAGCGCGCGAACCCTGATTGCCAGCAATGACTCGGAGGAGGAAAAACCAATACCCTCGGAGCGGCTGTGTTCCTCCACAAACCAGCGCGCGAGCCGGGTGAGGCATTCGGCATAGGGCAAGCGCACCCCCGCGCGTTGCGCCACGACGGCGTAGTCGCAGGATAGCTCTCGTTCCCAGCGCAAACGGCGGTAGGCCAGCCAGACCAGAGGATGAAAGAAAACCAGCCGACAGCCCAGCGCCGCCAGCCGGTCCCACAGATAATCACGCTGCCGAACATGGGTCAATTCGTGGCGCAGAACGTCCGCCAGTTGATCGCTGTCGAGATGGGGAATCAGTTCCGTGGGCAGCAGGACGTGACTCCGCAACCAGTAACAGGTGGCGGGAGAAGGCAGCTCCGATACCAGACCGAGTTCACTGTGGCGAATCCCCAACTGGACGCAAAGCCTGCGAAAAAGCAGCTCGAGTTGGGGTGAAGGCGGTTGAGCGCGCCGCAGAATCGATCGAAGCTGCATGGACTTGAGCAGCAAGTGCAACAGCAATGCGAGTAAGAGAACGACGTAGACTCCCCCAGCGGTTGGCGCAAGTTTCGAAATGTAGGAAGCCCAGACGATCTTCACCGGCAGCGCCAGATGAAGTTTCGATGCAGGCGGTAACGAGGTTGAACTGAGAACGAAATGAACCGGGTCGGCCATCCTGGAGGGCACCCATAAGAGCAGCCAGGCCGCTATCGTCAGAAGCAAGAAGCCGCCCCAGATTCGTACGCGAGCCCGAGGATTTTGGATGAAACTGCAAATGCACAACGTCGCCAGATAAGCCAAGGCGACCTGGACACAATATGTGATCCAGATGCTCAAATTCGCCAGGGAGCCGTTGAACCACATACTGTGCCGACCTTCAACTATGATTTTGCCGCCCGGAACTGCTTACCTTGCGATAACTGCGAATGAGCCGTTCGAGTTCCTGCAACTCGGTGGCGTCGATACGCTCGTTCTCGAGCAGATTCACCAGAAGCTCAGAACGGGAGCCCCGAAAATACCTGTTCAGCAAGGAACGCAAAGAGCTGCGGTTCACCTCGCTACGCTTCACCCGAGGTCGATACAAGAAGGCGCGGCCGCGCACGGAGTGAGTGACAAATCGCTTGTTTTCCATGATCCGCAAGACAGTTTGAACAGTCTTGTAGTTCAACGGATCATTACCTTCCGAAGCTCGCAAGAAATCCTCGATGGTGCCTTCTCCCAGGCGCCAAAGAATTTCGAGCAAGCGGAACTCCGCCGCAGTCGGTATCCCTTTCGGTTTCGGCAAAACGTGGCCTTCTTTTATTGTGAAGGCAGACTCGTTGGTAGGAGTCCAATCTTCAAAGGAGATGCCCTGTGTCATCCGGAGCTTAACACCTTAATTCACGACGAGCAACAATCAAGCCGTCTGGGCGATGTTCCGACTAGTGAGCCTCTGCAACCACCTCGACGAAGGCGACGAGCGATTGACATCTCATTCGCTTCGAAGCGCGTCGATGGGGTTCAAGTTCGCCGCCGTGCTGGCGGGACGGTATCCGAACAGCAGCCCGACGCCACTGGATACCGCGAGTGCAACCGCCACTGCCGTCCACGAAATGCCGAGGGGAACAATACCCTCAGTCAAGCGTGTGACCGACCAGACGAGCCCCAGTGCAATCCCGACCCCCATCAGGGCACCGGCAAAACTAATGAAGAACGCTTCCAATAAGAACTGGATCCGGATCTCATCCGGCCGGGCGCCCAGTGCCTTCCTGATTCCAATTTCATGGGTTCGCTGGGAAACATTGACTAGCATGATATTCATGATCCCGGTTCCGGCGGTGACCAGAGTCAGAGCGGCAATCGCGATAAGCACGGCGCTCATGGCGAATGAAATGTTATTTGCCGTCTGCAGAAGGGAAGACAGGTTCTCGACGGTGTAACGTGCCTCTTTGCGGTGACGGATGTGCAACAAGCGGCTCATCTGCTGAGTCAGGTCGGACACCTCGGCGGAGGATGCAGCCTGCGCATAGAGCACCTGAAAAAAGTTTTCGCCCGTGATGGACTTGACCAGGGGGAACGGGATGAGCAAGGTGTCTTCCTGTATCTCGGACTGTCCGAAAGTGGGGACTCCCTCTTTGAAGGTGCCGATGATGGTGCAACCAAACTGGTCGAGGTGAATGTTGTTGCCGACGGCGGAATCGAGGCCAAAGGCGGTCTGGGCCAGGTGGTCGGTGATCAGACAAACCTTGAAGTGAGCGAGAAAGTCCTCCACGTCGAAGTATCTGCCCGAGGTAATCTGCAGGTTGCGAATCTTCTCAAAATCCTGGGTGACGCCAACCAAACGAGGGTGGACCGCTTTGCCACGAAGTTGAAGGTCAACCGGGATGTCGTAAGTGCCGGCAACCGCGTTAACTGCTGGAAGGGTCTGGCGTACCGCCACCAGGTCATCGGGTGTCAATTCATCTTCCGGAACGGAAGAGGCGCCGTTGCGATCAAGCGTGGCATAAGCAAGATTGGCGCCGATTCCCTCGATCTGCGAGATTATGTAGACTTTGCCGGTTGACGCGATGGTGACGACGAGCACAAGCGCAGCGCTGCCGATCACAACTCCGAGCATGGTAAGAGAAGCCTTCAGCTTATCGCCGGCCAGCGCCCAGAAAGCAAAGCGGACACTCTCTTCCCAGCGAATAACACGCGCGGCAGTTGCGTCAGGGTAGCGCATTGTTGGTCAGCAAATAGTTCCCGGCATTCTCGGCTACCACGCGCAGATTCGACCGCCCCACCATCCTCTCCAGACGCGGCATTTCGCTGCCATAAGCGAGAAGATAACAGCGACCTGACGCTGCCCACAGTGAAACGAACTCGCGGTCGTCAATGAATACACCGGGAGCTCCGGGGGCATAAGAGCCATATTCCAGGTTGTTGTTGCGGCCGTTGAGCAGCAGAGCAGAGCGCCCGGTGTAGAAAAAAACGGAGGAAAAGGCGTAGTAAGAATTGGCTTCGATCAGCTGTCCGGGTGGACTCTGCTTCAGGCTTTGAGCCAGGGGATAAGACCCTAGATAGGAGTCGAATCGAATCAGCGCGATGCGGGCGGCCTGAAAGAAGAGGATCATGCCGGTAGCGATGACAAGGACAACTCTCTTGACTTCGCCTTTCGATTCGGCGATCCCGACGGCGCTCATCCCGAACGCGAAAGCGGCGATCGCGAGCGGCAGCCTCAGGTAGGCGAATGCGTTGAGCGTCAGATCCCGAATGTGTCCCATTGACAGGGTGTACAGTTCGGGATGTTGGGTCAGGGCTGTAGCAATGTTCCCCGGAGCAGGCAGCCGCCACACCAATGCAATCAAGACTGTGAGCACGGCACACAGCAAAGTACAAATCACCAGCAACACAGCCGTGGCCGCGCGTACCTTTCGTCCTCCGGCATTGATCGCCGAGCCGATCAGGAGCGCCAATGCAGGATAGATAGGCATCGAGTAATACTCCTGGGTGGTGGAGAAGGTGAAGAACAACATCACCACGCCGACCCAGCAAACCGCCATCAACCGCGTTCTCTCTGCCCGCGAAACCGGACGGAATGAAAGCTTTGGAATGCCGGGCAGATAGACCGACCACGGGAAGATCCAGACCAGGTTCAGCAGCCAGAACCACAGCCTTGGCACCGTGTTGTAATCACGCGGATACCGCAGGTTCAGAAAACGCAAAAGATGTTCGTTGAAGAAGTAGAACCAGAAGAACCCGCGGTATTCGCCGCTCGCACTATGCATGGAGAACGCGAAATAAGGCGGATTCCGCAGGATTGCCAGCACGTGCCACGGCAGTGCGATCGCCAAAGCGATGGCAATTGCCGTACCGAGAGTCAATCGACGCCACGACCTGATGGAAAAAAGCTGTCGCGTCAGGGCCATATAGGCAACTCCCGCCAGCACCGGAAAGACCACGCCGATCAGGCCCTTGAGCAATAAACCGGTTCCCAGGCATGCTCCCAGCATGACGGCCCATCGGAGCGGGAGACGTTCTTCCGGTTCAAGCAGCGACAACCATGCCCAGATCGCGCCCGTGATAGCCGCGGTGAGAGTGGCATCCGGGATCAGAATACGGGTGAACAGGAACAAACCGGCGGAAGTGGCGAGGGCGACGCCCGCGTAGAGGCCAACCTCCTCGCTAAACGCCCAGCATCCGAAACGGTAGGTTATCCAACACAAAAGGACTGCTGAGAGCGCGAGCGGAAGACGAGCAGCCCAATCATGGACGCCGAAGATTTTGTACGACACCGCCATCATCCAGTAGATGAGGGGCGCCTTTTCCAAATACGCCACGCCGTCAAGCCGTGCGGTGACCCAGTCATGGGAGGCCAGCATATTGCCCGCGATCTGGGCCTGGACCGCGTCAACATCATCCATAAGATGAGGCGGGCTGGCGATGTTGATGAGAAAAACTAGGGAAGCGACGACAACTACAATCCAGCCCGGTCGAGGACTTCGACGATGGGGATCGTCGGCCCCGCTTCCTCGGATACCAATTCGATTTTCCATCGCTTCATCCAGATTAATAAGACCATCAGGCCCCATAGGTGATACCCGTAATTTGCTTTCCGCTCCAGGTGTGCGTTCACCAGCCTCTTCACCGCAGGCCAATGAAACAACCCGCTCGCCAAGACGGCTTCCCGTGACAATGTATCCAGCAGTAAGGGACGAAGCACCCCTCGGAGCCACTCGTGAATAGGGACATCGAAGCCAATTTTCGCCCGCTGCAGTACGGTGCGCGGTAGTTTGTCCTTCATCAGACGGCGAAGTACGTATTTGGAATTCGATCCCCGAAGCTTCAGGCGCTCCGGCAAGCCGGCGGCGAAAGCAACGATTCGCGGATCCAAAAACGGAGGACGCACCTCCAGCGAGTGCGCCATGCTGATGCGGTCTACCTTGTAGAGGATGTCGTCGGGCAAATAGTAGCGCTGATCGAAGTCCAGATAGCGCTGCAGACCGCCGCCAGCGTCCATTTCAGCGAGCACGTTGGCTAGCGGGCCGGCGTCGGCAAACAAGAATAACCGTTGCTTCTCGGCTTCCGAAAATGTTCCGTTCCAGAAAACGTGGGCCATTTCGGGCGTTAGCAGCGTACCTTGCAAAAACCGCTTCAGCCTGTATTCGAAGCCGATCTTTTCGTCGGATACCGGGAGGTGCATCGCAAGGGCCGAGGCTGCCCGCCGCAGGCGAGCAGGAATCCTGCGGGCCAGGGCGTTGTAGCGATCAGCTCCATAGGTAAGGTAGCCCGCGAATAGTTCGTCCGCGCCCTCGCCTGTCAGCACGACGGTGACTTCTCGGCTCGTCATCTGGGCCAGGAACCAGAGTGGCAAGGCGCCTGCATCAGCACCGGGCTCGTCGGAATGGTAGGCAATCCGCTCTATCGCGTCTACCAGATCGGCGCTCGCACTCAGGTCGAACTCCGAGTGCCGTGTGCCGAAGTGGCGGCTGACCTCCCCGATGTATCGACTCTCGTCAAACGAGCGTCCCCGGAAAGTAACGGAGTACGTTTGCAGCGGACCCGGATGCGCATTCGCGGCGTAGTGCAGGATGGTCGAAGAGTCCAGGCCTCCACTGAGCCAAATACCAACGGGCATGTCGGAAACAAGCTGCTCTTTGAGCGATTGGGTCAACAGGTCGTCTAGTTCATCGCAGGCCTCCGCTACTGAGCGTGGCGCGCTCGCGGCACTCGGCTGCGGCAAATACGAGCCGCTACTCCACGTGCCGTCCCGCCACTCCAGAGAGTGCCCCGGCATGAGCTTGATGATGCCCTCCACCAGAGTAAGGGGGCCAGGAACGTAGTTCAGGCTGAGAAAGCAGTTCAATCCCGACAGGCAAATGTTGCGGCGCACCGCTGGGTGCAGCAGGATGCATTTAAGCTCAGAGCCGAAATAAATTTCACCATCCCGAAGACAGTAGTACAGGGGCTTAATGCCCATCCGGTCGCGAGCGAGAACCAGGCGGTGTTCGGACTGCACCCAGAGGGCAATGGCAAACATCCCGCGCAGCCGCGAGAAGCATGACCTGCCCCAGCACCGAAAAGCGTGGAGGACTACCTCGGTATCGCAGCGGGTCTCAAATACAAACCCTTCCGCTTGCAACTGGGTGCGCAATTCCGAGCAATTGAAAATCTCACCATTGAAAACAACAACAATATCGCGATCAGGGCTGAAAAGTGGCTGATCTCCACCCTCGAGATCGACGATGCGCAGGCGAGTCGCGCCCAGCGAGATGTGTTCTGAGCAAAAAGTTCCCTGATGGTCGGGTCCCCTGTGCGCAATGGCCTCCAGGGCTGCCGTCAGCACTCCGGCGGGCAGGTCCTCCGCGATATGTGAATACCCGAGAATGCCACACATGTGCAGCGCGCCCCATTTGCGCCTGAGAGCGATTGTGAACCGAGCAATACGCTCTCCACATAGCTCTGGGATCCAAGGTTGATGATTCCCCGACAACAAGCCTATGGCTCGATCAATTCGATGAGTTCAGGCGAGCACCTTACCTCTCGATTGGCAGACAATCTTCACGGTCACAAGCGCCTGCAACCGCCTCGCGGAGCACACGAGCGACGAGATTCCGAAGTCCGACCATTCCCGGGAGCATTATGTGCCCATAAGTCTTAATTGGTTAAGAGCATATTGTCAATCAAATATGCTGGGTCAGATCAAAGGGTGATTCTAGACGCCGTTTCCCAGCCTGGCAGACCGTTTCGTCCTTGACAGAGCAGGTCTCAAGCGATCAAGAAGGAAGAACGGTGCCTTTTATGCAAATGGTGCCACTGGCCTCAAGCTTGAGGTTTCAGAGATTTCCCGGAGGAGACATTTTCAGGCGGCATCGTAGGCAGCCCGTGCGTGGGCGGACGTTTAGTGGTGGGCAGAAAAAATGGCCGGAAGTGGCGGCGCATACAAGCCTGACAGCGTACCAGGCGGAGCAAAAAGAGGACAGAAATCTTCTGCCAGAGGGTGCGCGACGAAGCATAGATTCGGGAAGATCCACAATACGGGCAACTCTTTAGGCCGATTCTTCGCATCCTGCCGCCCACAGCTTTGACCGTCAAGGTTTAGTCTTACCGTAGTAAGAGGTCAATCATCGCGATGAACCTCGAATGTCGCCTTACGGCCGAAGCTTAAGCCCATCGTGCCATCGCCATACTCGCAGGCGTGGCCAGCCGTGACACCGACACCATTTCATGCCGTCGGCCGGTCCTCAGCGATCTGGATTGTTCGTCGAGCCGGGCGGCACGGCGAACGCGCCCAGTTCCTTGCGGTGGCTCTTCACTTCGCGCAGTGCGTAGATCGGCTTGTTTTGCGATTCGTAGTAGGTGCGCGCAACGATTTCGCCCAACAATCCCATGGAGATAAATTGAATGCCGCTCACGAAAAGAGCGACGGCCAACAGCATCAGCGGTCCGTGTTCCGTCATGATCGGGACGTGGTGGCCGAATTTTTCGTAGCCGAGAAACGCCGCGACGATAAATCCAAGTCCTGCGCCAGTCATACCGATCAATCCAAAAAACTGCAGCGGGCGCGTGGAATAATCGAGTAAGAACTTCACCATAATGAGATCGAGAAATACCCGGAAGGTGCGCCCGATGCCATAGTTGGATTTCCCGCTCTTGCGATCCAGATTGGCGATGGGTATTTCGGCGATCTTTGCGCCTACGGAACTTGCAAGGGCAGGGATGAACCGGTGGAGTTCGCCATACAGCTGGATTTCCTGAATAATTTCACGGCGGTAGGCTTTGAACGTGGTTCCAAAATCGTGCAGCGCGATGCCCGACAGTTTGGCCATCATCCAGTTGGCGACACGGCTGGGAATCTGGCGCATGAGCCAGTGATCGCGGCGCGCGTGACGCCAGCCGCTCACCAGATCGTAGCCCTCTTCAATCTTTTCGAGAAAACGCGGAATCTCCTCTGGGTCGTGCTGGAAGTCTCCGTCCATGGAGATAATGATTTCGCCCCGAGCGAAATCGAATCCGGCTGCGAGTCCGGCGGTCTGGCCGAAATTTCGACGCAGCCGCAACAGGTTTACGCAGGGGTCATGTTGGTAAATGTCATCGAGAACCTTGAAAGTATTATCACGGCTGCCGTCGTCGACGAACACAAGTTCGTAGGGCTCGCCGAGCGCATCCATCACTTCCGTCAGCTTGATATACAAAGGTGCGACGTTTTCCTGCTCGTTGTAGAGCGGGACAACGATCGAATACCGAATCGCGGTTGCGCTTTTCATGCTGCTTTGTTGCTCTGGGAGGAGCCGAGCACTCTCGGAAACAGTCTTGCCGGAAGCTGACTGCGGCAGCCACGTCGGACAAATCCGGCCATTCACCTTTCATTCCAGTGAGACATAGGGCACACCAGAGAGCACCTCCCGTCAGGTCAGGGAACGATCTATAGTCTTAAGCAGCTAAGACTATGTTGTCAAGATCGCCGGACCAGAACTTTACCCGGCTGCGAAGGAAGACCTGTGATCGGCATCGGTGGCGTCCGTGCTAATCGATTTCTCTGCCCCGCATCTGAATTTCCTGCGAAGCAGCGACCCTCGAACCGGGCGTCTCCAAGGCGGGGTTGGCGATAGGTCGCGAAACAGCCGTTTACACTCGAAACTGGTCAATGAGTGCTATCGCGATTTTTCGCCAACAGCCCTCTTCAGATACCGCCAACTCCGCGGCTTTCATTGACTTGTCTTCAGGTCCCGCCTAAGATTTCACAAATCCATGATCGGCCAAACCATCTCGCACTACCGCATAGTCGAAAAGCTGGGCGGTGGCGGCATGGGTGTGGTGTACAAGGCCGAGGACGTAAACCTGCACCGGTTTGTCGCTCTGAAGTTTCTGCCGGACGCCGTCGCAAAGGACCCCCAAGCCTTGGCCCGTTTCCAGCGGGAGGCGCAGGCGGCCTCGGCTCTCAACCATCCCAACATCTGCACGATCTACGAAGTCGGGCAGCAAGACGGCCATCCCTTCCTGGTCATGGAGTTTCTGGACGGCGTGACGCTGAAACATCGCATCGCCGGAAGGCCCATGGACACGGATGTATTACTCGCTCTGGCGATTGAGATTGCCGACGCGCTCGATGCCGCCCACGCGGAAGGCATCGTCCACCGGGACATCAAGCCCGCCAACATCCTGGTGACCAAACGGGGTCACGCAAAGATTCTGGACTTTGGCCTGGCGAAAGTGACGACGGCAGGCAATAGAGCGTGCGACGCCAGCGGAGCGACGGTTCAAGAGACGGCTATGGGCGAGGAGCACCTGACCAGTCCCGGTTCTACGCTCGGCACCGTCGCTTATATGTCGCCGGAGCAGGCGCGGGCGAAGGACCTGGATGCGCGGAGCGATCTGTTTTCCTTCGGCGCGGTGCTGTACGAGATGGCGACGGGCGCTTTGCCCTTCCGGGGAGAGAGTTCCGCTGTCATCTTCCGCGAGATTCTGGATCGTGATCCGGTTTCCGCAGTGCGGCTGAATCCTGACCTTCCGCCCAAGCTGGAAGATATTATCAGCAAGGCTTTAGAAAAAGATCGCGAGCTCCGCTACCAGCACGCCGCTGACATGCGGACCGACTTGAAGCGCCTGAAACGAGAAACAGAATCGCGGCACGGTGTACAAGCTAGTTCGGGGTCTGCGGTGGCAGCACAAGAAGGCGGCTCTCAGATTTCCCAACGGCTGTCGGCGGCATCCAGTTCCTACCCGGCGCTAGCTCCACCTTCGTCATCGAGCGCAATTAGAGTGGCCGAAGTTCCTGTGCCGGCGGGCAGGAAGCTCAGGAAGATTCTCTTTCCCGCCGCCGTGATACTCGTTGCGGCTGCAATTGGGGGAGCGCTCTACTTCCGCTCGCGGCAGACAACGACGGGCCTGACCGGGAAAGACAGCGTTGTCCTCGCCGAGTTCACCAACACTACCGGCGATCCGGTCTTCGACGGGACGCTGCGGCAAGGGCTGTCGTCACAACTGGAGCAGTCGCCGTTTTTGAGTTTGGTTTCTGAGCAGCGTGTGGTCCAGACGCTGGCTCTGATGGCGCAGCCTAAGGATGCCAGATTTACGCGCGAACTGGCCCGCGAAGTCTGCCAGCGCACCGCTAGTGGCGCGACCATCGAAGGTTCGATTTCCAGCCTCGGCAGTCAATATGTCGTGGGACTAAAGGCGGTGAACTGTCACAACGGCGATGTAGTGGCGGACGAGCAAGCCACAGCTCCGGGCAAAGAGCAGGTACTGAGGGCGCTGGGCGAGGCGGCGGCGAAAATACGCGAGAAGCTGGGCGAATCGCTGGCCTCGGTACAAAAATATGACGCACCCGCGGAGAGCGTGACCACCTCATCGCTAGAGGCGCTGCAAGCCTACAGCCTGGGTTACCAGGCACAGATGGTAAAAGACGATTCTGTGGGTGCTATTTCATTCTTCCAGCGGGCCGTCAGCCTCGACCCAAACTTTGCCATGGCCTACGCGCGGCTGGGAACCAACTATAACAACCTGCGTCAAACCGCCCGGGCCGCCGAGAGTACAAGCAAGGCATACGAACTGCGGGAACGCGTAAGCGAGCGCGAAAAACTTTACATCGTCTCGCACTATGGAAATTTCGTCACCGGGAACCTGGAAGCAACCCGCAAGACTTACGAGTTGTGGGCGCAGACCTACCCGCGCGACGACGTTCCGACCGGCAACCTGGGCATCATCTACCTCTATCTGGGCGATTACGAGAAGGCGCTGGCTGAGGTCCAGGAGATGATGAAGGTCGATTCTGGAAGTGGACTGTCTTACGCGAACCTCGCCGCCTGCTATTTGCAAGTCAATCGGCTGGACGAAGTGACAGCTACGGCACGGGAGGCGCAAGCCCACAATCTGGATAGCCCGTTGATCCACTTCAACCTTTATTCCGTTGATTTCCTGCAACGCGATGCGGCAGGGATGGAGCGTGAGGCCGCTGCACTGATGGGAAAGGCCGGATTCGAAGACCTTATGCTCGACACTGAGTCCAACACCGCCGCTTACGGCGGGCAGTTTGCAAAAGCGCGGGAGTTAACTCGACGCGCGTCCGACTCGGCCCAACGTGCGGATCAAAAAGAGACGGCGGCGGCCTACGAGGCCGAAGGTGCAGCCCGCGAGGTGCTGGTTGGCTACATGGGCCCGGCCAAACAGCAAGCGCAGGGTGCGCTCGCTCTCTCGGATGGCAGAAATGTTGAGGCTATATCGGCCATCGCGCTGGGCTTGGCGGGCGACGGCCCGCAAGCCACCCGGCTGGCCGCAGACCTGGCCAAACGCTTCCCCGAAGATACGATCGTCCAATTTGAATACCTGCCGATGATCCGCGCGGCAGTTGCTCTCCAAAGCGGCAACGCCACCAAGGCAATCGAGGCGCTCGCCCCGGCCGCGCCGTATGAACTCGGGTCAATTGGTGGGGTAACTCTCTACCCCGTCTATCTGCGTGGCGAAGGTTACCTGAAGGCGCACCAAGGCAGCGCCGCGGCAGGGGAATTTCAGAAAATCGTGGACCACCCTGGGATCCATCCAACATTTGCCGCGCATTCATTGGCAAAACTGGGCCTGGGACGGGCCTATGTGATGACCGGGGATGCAGCCAAGGCAAGAAGTGCGTATCAGGATTTCCTCGGCCTTTGGAAAGACGCCGACCCCGACATCCCCATCCTTAAGGAAGCCAAGGCGGAGTACGCGAAGCTGCAGTAGGGGCCTGTCACTCCCACAGGCCCGTCGTCCAGTTCGTCTGGCGGAGCAATTCTCAACTGTTGTAAACAGGCGTTAGTACAAGCTTGGCGCTGTTTATTCGCCTTTTCGCAGGTCAATGAGTGTAATGGCGGCGACTACACTCACAACCCGGTCAGACCCTGATGCTCACAATCAGGTCAATGAGTTTAATCGCGATTTTTCAACACCGCCTTTCGAACTCAGCCTCGCCGCGGCCTTCCACCAGAAACACATGGAAGTCAGTGGCCAGAGGCTCGGCGTCAAGCTGTCGCATCATCATTGCGACTTGACCTCGATGATAAGTGGAGTGGTTCGCCATATGTTGCATCAGGTGCGCCAATCGGACTTGAGTCGTACGAAAGGGAAGCAATTTTTCCAAGGATTCGCTTGTCACCCGATTCACGAACTTCGCCTGTTCTTTCTCGACTTCCAACCACTTTGACCGCACCGCAGCCACGTTGGGAAACGCGTTCGGATTAAATAAGGCATCTCGCCGCGTGCTTAACTCTGCCAAGGGGGCAGAGCTATGAGGCGGCTCCTTCCAATACTCAAGCCAAATCCACTCGCCGCCGATGATGTGGACGAGCGCATCCCGCACTGAACGAAAACCACCACCTAAATCGTGCGTGAACTGCTCGGCGCTGAGCGCGGAAACTGCCAGCAGAACCCTGTTGTTCGCCCAGCGGTCGTATTCGTAGAGCAGCTGAATATCATCTCTTGTCATGGTGATGCTCGGCTGACCCGTTCGTCTAGGAATCTTACCTCGCCCCTGGTCTTCGGCAAAAACGAGATTCGATTATCGGCCACGGATGCCGCAACGAGCAGGTGCACGATCAGCCTCAGCCAAACAATCTACAGTTAGAAATTCCGCTTCGGGGTGGGGCCGCAGGGTTGGGCGCCCTCCTTGATGAAGTTTTCGTGGAAAACACCGACGGGCGGCAGGTCGCCCGTCATGGCAGAGAAGCCGAAGTCGAAAATGATCACGCTGTAGGGCAGCGGCTCGGCACTGGCCTTAATGGCCTGCCAGCGGGAGATCTGCAGTGGCTGGCTGCCGATCAACTGTTCGTAGAGACAGAATTTAGTGCCTGCGTCGTTGCGGATGACGTAGCTGGGAATGAAGTCCGCGGTGAACTGGTAGTCCACGTCGGCCTTGTACGGCACCAGGCCGCCGTACTGCAAGGCTGGAGCCGCTTGGCCGCTGGGATCGGGGGGCGGGGCGGGCTCGAGCCACGCATCGAGCAGGCGTAGGCTCACGACACCGCGCGAGTCGAAGTTGCGAAAAATTGGGGAGACATCCGGTGAAGCCTGGTAGTAGCCGTTTTCGGAAAAGGTAATGGTGTAGCGCACTCGGACGCCGATCGGGTCGCCGTGTCCGGAGAGCAGCGGCGCGTATTCGGCCCGGCGGATGCGGGCGTGCGGCAGGGTGACGGTGCCGTCGGGATGCGCGGCGCGCTGTTGCTCGAGACGCTTTTGCGTCTCGTTCTCGGAGTTGCTAGTGAGTTGTTGCAGCCGCGCGAGCAGGTCGGAGGCGAGACCTTCGGGGTACTGCATCAGAGGCGGCGGTCCCTTCTTGGGCCTGAAGAGCTGATCGAACACGCGCTGGGAGCGGCTGCCGTGGAGGTATTCGGCTTCCATCGCCACGCGGAACGGGTGCGGCGGTACGTCCACCGCGAGCATGAATTCAGCGTCCTGGGACGAGTTGTTGATGCGGACGGCAGTTAGCGGCTGGAGTGCCTTGCCCTGCTCATCGAGTAGACGGAAGCGGACGCTCTCGACGGACTCGGTATTGTAAACGCGCGCGATGGCCATCTGCCGGTGGCCCTGGGAAGGTTCGCTCTCGAGACCGGTGTAGTCGGGACCTTCGCGCCCAAAGACCAGTCGCTGAAACTCAAAGGAGGTGAAGTCGGGCCCGGAAGCAGTGGACGAGGAGGAAATGATCATCGGCTTGAATTCCTGTCCGGTTGCGGCGAGGGACGATAACAGAAGGAAGGTAAGAACTGCGCGCAAGGGATCAAGCATACAACTTGGCACGGGCACAGATGGAAGGAGAAAAGGCATGAGAGCAGCGCTGAGCGAGGGCGGCCGAGGCAGGACTGATTCTGGATCGAATTCAGGTTGTCGAAGAATCGCCATTACACCAACCGCCATGAAAACTGCTGGGGGCCACTAGAATGGATCTGCCACCGCCACTCCGCTGCTCATGAGTCCATCGGAACAGCTAGACCCTATCTTCGTGGGACTCTGGTTGGGGAGCATCTGGGTCCGACCCCGCAGAGGACCACGGGTGAATCGGCAGGAGTGACTGGTGCGCCCCAAATTTGTTTCGCCATCCGGATCGGGGACCGCAACTCCGCTGCTGGTGAGCCCATCGGAACAGCCCGAGCCCACCCTCGTAGCGCTACGATTCGGAAGTGTGTGTGTTTGCCCCTGCAGGGGTCCTACATTGAATTTGCAGGTATGGCTCATGGGCTTCGCAGTCTCTGGAGTATCTGGGTCGCGAACGGCGATACCGCTGCTGGTAAGGCCGTCGGAACAGGTTGAGCCCACCGCCGTGGCGCTGCGATACGGAAGCGTGTGCGTTTGACCCTGCAAGGGACCTCGCGTGAATTTACAGGTATGACTCATCTGGTCAGTTGCAAAAGCGGCGCTCAGCAAAAGCAGGCAGAGAGTCAGGTTCTTCGTTAACGCGAAGCTCAAAATAGCGACGGGCCTATGTGGCACAATTCCTCCTGAATACGGCTCAGCGGTCTTCTGGACTTAAGGATATGGGGCCAGGGTTGTTGCGAGAGAGCCAAAAACGAGCGTTCAGCTGACGTTAGTAATCGTAGTCAGCACCTTGTTGATGATGTCCTCTAGCTTGGGCGGAAGGTTAGGATTTGGGCCGATGACGGGAACCGGATCACGATCCAGAACTTCGTGAAAGATGACTCCTGAGCTTTCCCCACGGAATGGTATGGCTTTGTTCTAGGAATACCTGGTCGGGTTAGTTAGTTCACCCAGCTTTTCAGTGGTGCCTTGCGGGTAAGTGTCAGAGCAAACACATGATTGACAGATGGAGTCCCCAGCCAGCGCGAGTTTCAGGGTCTCCTTAAAACAAATTGGTCCTACGCAATTTCGCATTGCGGAGTGTCGCACTCAGCGACATTTTCCGGCGCATGCGGATGCATCGGTGGAAACGATTGTCCCCTTTGAGAAAGGTAATAAAGAACCGGCACTGCCATTCGCGATAGAACGGTAGAGGCGACTTCTCCTGCCATCAAGGACAGAGCCAACCCCTGAAAAATCGGATCGAACAGGATCACGCTCGCTCCCACGACCACGGCGGCTGCGGTGAGCAGCATTGGGCGGAAGCGCACCGCGCCCGCATCGACGACGGCGTCCTCCAGCGACATTCCCTGGGAGCGGCGTAGTTCGATGAAATCCACGAGAATGATGGAATTGCGAACGATAATGCCGGCTCCGGCGATGAAGCCGATCATCGAGGTGGCGGTGAAGAATGCCCCCATCAAGGCGTGCGCTGGGAGAATGCCAACCAGCGTCAGCGGAATCGGCGCCATGATAACTAGCGGGGTGATAAACGAGCGAAACCAACCCACGACGAGCACGTAGATCAAGACAAGGACAGTCGCAAAGGCGAGTCCCAGATCGCGGAAGACTTCCACCGTGATGTGCCACTCACCATCCCACTTCATGGAGAACTGGCCGGTGCGCTCAGGCATGGTCGTGCCCTTGTATTGCTTTACACCATAGCCGTCGGGCAACTTGATTTTGTCGATGGCTTCGCTCATCTTCATGATGGCGTATACAGGGCTTTCTTCTCCGCCCGCCACATCTCCCGTCACATAGACAACGGGCTGCAGATTCTTGCGATACACGCTGGTATCGATTGTCGTTTGTTGAAGGCTCGTCACTTCCTGCAGGGCGATTTGGCCCCCGGAGGGCGTCGGCAGCTTCAGGTTGCCAAGGTCCTCAATTCCGGAGCGATCCGGGCGCGCCAACCGCACTTCGATGGGGATGTCCTCGCGCGAATGGGGATCGTGGAGCAGGCCCGCGTTAGCGCCGCCGAGCCCGACCTGCAGAGTGCGCGTCACGTCGCCGGGTGAGATACCGTGGAGCGCTGCCTTGTCCAGATCCACCTTCATGTCGTACTTGGTTTGCGGGTCTTCGACGTACCAGTCCACATCCACGACGCCTGGCGTTTGCTGAAAGACCTTCTTGACTTGAGCGGCCAGTTCAATTTGCCCTTTGTAGTCAGGCCCATAAACTTCGGCGACAAGAGTTTGCAAGACGGGCGGACCAGGCGGGACTTCCGCGACCTTGATGCGCGCCCCGAAGGGGGCGGCAATCTTGACCAACTCCGGTCGCAATCGTCGTGCGATCTCGTGGCTCTGTGCCTTGCGATCGTGCCGCGAGAGCAGATTCACCTGGATATCAGCCTGATTGGGCTGACTGCGCAGGAAGTAATGACGAACCAGGCCGTTGAAGTTGTATGGGCCGGAGGTCCCGGCATAGATCTGGTAATTGATAACCTCGGGCTGCTGGCAGAGATACTGTCCCAGGGCTTGCGCCACGCGAGTCGTCTCTTCCAGCTGGGTGCCATCGGGCATGTCGATAATGACCAGGAACTAACTCTTGTTGTCGAAGGGTAGCATCTTTACGCGAACCCACTTCAAGGGAACGAAGGCAACCGCGGCCAGGAGCAACACCACGACACCACCGAGAAACATCCAGCGGCGGAGAGGGTTACGGATAAGCGGGTTCATCATCCGGCGGTACAGGCGGGTGGTCCAACCTTCGGTCTCGTGCCCCGAATGATCGCCGTCGCCCGCGTGTTTCCGTAGCAGCCTCAGCGCCGCCCACGGAGACACGACGAAAGCGACAATCAGCGAAAACAACATGGCCGCTGATGCTCCCACGGGAATGGGGCGCATGTATGGACCCATCAGGCCACGCACGAAAGCCATGGGAAGAATCGCGCCGATTACCGCGAACGTGGCAAGGATCGTAGGATTGCCAACTTCGTCCACCGCCTCGACCGCGACGTCGGACAAGGATCGCCCTCGGCTTTCCGGCAGCCGAAAATGGCGGACGATATTCTCGACCACAACGATGGCGTCGTCGACAAGGATGCCGATTGAAAAAATCAAGGCAAACAATGTGACCCGGTTCAGGGTATAGCCATACAGGTAGAACACGGCGAGTGTGAGGGCGAGGGTGACCGGCACTGCCAGAAGTACGACGCCCGACTCCCGCCAGCCCAGAGCAAGCGCAATCAGCAAAGTGACCGACAAGGTCGCAATCAGCAGGTGTTTGAGCAGTTCGTCGGATTTGTCCTTCGCGGTCTCGCCATAGTTGCGCGTGACCGTGATGTTCAGATCATGGGGAAGCACAAAGCCGCGCAAGGCGCTGACCTTGTCCAGCACACGCTCGGAAATGTCGGTAGCGTTCGTACCTTTGCGCTTGGAAAGCGTGATGGTTACCGCGGGATATTCCGCGCCCGCGGTTTGCCCTGCGCCGCGAGCGTTGGCAAACAGCACATAGGTGTTTGCTTCGGCGGGGCCGTCCTCAAGCTTCTCCGCTACGTCACGCAAGTAAACGGGGCGTCCGGCCTGAACCCCGACCACAACCTGACGCAAGTCTTCGAGACTCGTGAAAAAAGTGCCTGCTTCCACCTGAAACTCGCGATTGTCACGTGAAAAACTACCGGCTTGGCCGCGGCGGTTCGCGTTCTGGAGTTGCGCTACGATCGCGCCCGGCGTAAGGCCGTACGCCGCAAGCCGTTGAGTGTCGAGCACGACTCGTATTTGCCTAGGCTGCCCGCCGATGATCTTAGTCTCGGAAACATCGTTGAGCGGCCTCAGTGAATTTTCCAGCTCACCTGCGATTCGCCGCAGGCGATAAGAGTCATAGTCTTTCCCCCACAACGTCAGGGCCATAATCGGCACGTCGTCAATCGATCGGACCTTGATGATTGGTTGTGAGACGCCGGGCGGGATGCGGTCGAAGTTGGAGTAGAGCTTGTTGTATGTCTGTACGATCGCATCTTCTTCTTTAGTGCCCACATAGAAACGTACGACCAGCATGCTCACACCGGGATGACTGATCGAGTAAATGTATTCAACGCCCGGCACTTCGTGCAGCAACTTCTCCATGGGAAGGCTGGCGCGTTGTGCCACCTCGTCCGCCGATGCGCCCGGCATCTGAACAAAAACGTCGAGCATGGGCACCACGATCTGGGGTTCTTCTTCCCGTGGGGTCTTGAGAATGCTGAAAGCGCCCAGAAGCAGCGCAGCGACGATCACGAGCGGTGTCAGCTTCGAATCAATAAAGGTGTGGGCAATGCGACCGGCAAGGCGCAAGCCCTTCGCGGGCTGTACCACCGATTTGGATTGGCTATCGCCCATTACTGGACCTCGATCCGTTTGCCATTCAGGTCCACAGCACCCGGTTTGGCCACGAGGCGCTCGCCGTCCTGCAGGCCCGCCAGCACTTCGACCTCGGCCCCGGAAGGCTTCCCCAAAGTGATGTAGCGCAAGCTCGCAACCTTGTTTTGGTCCAGCACGTATATGCCCTGCAGTTGGCCACGTTCGACTACCGCCGAACGCGGAATCAACAGGGCCTGTCGGTCGCCACGAGAAAACTCGGCCCGCCCGAAGAGCCCCGAACGCAGATGTGTGTCTGTGGGCAAATCGATCTTCACCAGAAACGTGCGACTCGCGGAGTCCGCGGCCGGGACGATCTGCACCACCCTTCCGTTCAGTTCCGCGTTGTCGATAGCATCGATCGCAACCGATACCTGTTGTCCTGTCCGTACATAACGGAGATCGTTCTCGTTGACTGCGGCCTCCAGTCGATAGCGGCGCACGTCCTCAATGGTGAAAATCGGCATGCCGGGCGAAGCCAGCGTGCCGGAATCGGCTTTCTTCTCCGTCACCACGCCGTCGAATGGCGCCCGAATCCGCGTGTAATCGAGAGACGTGCGTGCTTGGCTCAATGCTGCCTGCGCCTGGGCCTGCCCTGCCTTTGCCATATCGCGACGCGCGAGGGCCGCCTGCTGACGGGCTTTCACTTCGTCGAACTCCTGCGGACTCACCGATTTCTTTTCGAAAAGAGTTTGATAACGCTTCAGCGTTGATTCCGCCAGGGTCAGGTCGGAATCTGCTCCGACCAGTTGCTGTTGGGCGGCAAGGTCGGCTGCGGTCGAGCGGTCTACTGCGGCTCGCGGCTGGGAGTCATCGATTACGGCGAGCACTTGACCGCGCTGAACGTGGTCTCCTTCGTGAACCCGGATCTCGACGATGTTCCCCATCATTTGGCTGGAGGCGTCACTGGTTTGGGCGGCACGTACCGTCCCTACCGCTTCCAGCAAATCGGGCACGTTGGCCCGCTGCACGGCGAGCACGGGAATGTTCCGCACGGTTTCCGGCGAAGGAGCCGTGCGGGTTGTCTCGTTAGAGCAGCCGACGAGGGTAACTACCGCGACAAGCACCAATAACCAGAGTCTGAGTCCTGTGTTCATACGATTCATGGCATCACCACGGGAGATTGCGGATTCAAGTTTCCGCTCGCCAACTCCAGGTTGGCGTAGCTGGTCTGGAAGTGGTAGATGGCTTCCCAGTAGTCGGTCTGGCTGCGGCGCGCCGCATCTTCAGCGCCCAACAAATCGGTAATCGTGCTCAACCCGCTATCGTAGCGATCCTGGTTGATACGCAGACTTTCCTGTGCCTGGGCGATTGCCGCTCGCGCCACTTCGATCTGCTGCCGATTGGCGTCTGTTTCGTAGTAGGCCCGCCTCACTTCAAGGCGGACTGCGTCGCCAGCTGCCTGCTTCATCGCCACAGCCTTTTCTTCGAGGGCTCGCTGTCGGGAGAGTTCCGCCCGTTTGGCACCGCCTTGAAAGATGTCTAATTGCACTTCGATCCCGCCCACCCAGTTGTTGCCGCCGCCACCGGCTAGGAATGTAGGGTTATCCATTTCCCAGCCTGCAAAGGCGTTCACCCGCGGACCGAACGCCGACTTGGCCACTGACACGCTCTGCCGCTGAGCTACTTCCTCGGAGGCGATCCTCTTTAAGTCGGGGCGATTTGCGAGTGCCTGTTTCTCGACTTCCCCAAGTACAGGGGCGGGAAGCGTGCGTTCGGCCAACGCTTCGGTAGTCTGGAACGAAGAATCAAGCGGCGTACCCATCGCTGTGTTCAGCTGTGCCCGCACCACTTCCAGAGTGTTCTTGGCGCGGATCACTTCCTGCTGTCGCGCCGCCATGCGAACCTTCGCTGTCAGCAGATCTGACTCTACAGTCAGCCCGCTGTCGAATCGCGCCTGGCTGCGGTCCATGATCGACTGGGCAGTTTTGGCCGACTGCTGGGCAACTTCCAGTTCCTTGGCCGCCAGCAGAACGTCGTAGTAGGAACTGACCACCCGGAAGACTATCTCCTGATCCGTGCGGTCTAACTGGTGTCCGGCAGCCTCGTTCATCTGCTTTGCCTGATTCACCCCATGCCAGGTGGCGAACGAATCAAACAGGTTCCACGTTCCGCCAAAGCGCGTAGTAAAGTTGCCCAAGGGCAACGGCGTGTTCAAATTGTTCAGTGCGAAGTCGGCAGTGGTAAAGCGCTGCTGCCGCAACCTGCTGCCGAACACATAGACCGGGTCATCCCCGCGACTTGCTGTTTCGGAAAAACTTAGGTGAGGCATGAGGAAGGAACGTGCCCCACGAACACCCGCAGAAGCCACCTTGGTGTCCGCGATCGCCGCCTTGCGCAGCGGATTCTTTTCCAGCGCGATCTTCACAGCCTGTGGCAGCGTAAGCGGAGAGGGTTCCGCCGCCTGCTGCGAGGCTGCAAAAACCGACAGTGAAAGAACACAAAGAACCGCCAACGCTGCCGGCTTCATCCACCCCATACTCTGATTGGCTGCGAATTCGTACATTGCCTTGCCTTCCCGCCACCAGACTGCCGTTTAGATCTCAATAGAACAAATGCGATACAGGGCTCTTCTGTTACAACAGAAAAAAGTCATTGTCCTCCGGGAGGCCTCCGAGGGGCTTGTCTCGCTTGCCGGCAAATGACTGTCCCGACAAGAATTGACAAGTATCAAGGAGCACGGAGTTACCGCGCGCTCCTTTCCCCGAAGGTCCGATTGCCAGTTCAGTTGCGTCGTCCGCCCGACCACTCCGGGATGCCTTCGGCGTTTCTTAAGACCAGAGTCTTGCCATCTTTTGTGATCTCGCGCGCCAGCAACGCTTCCTTGCCGGAGATCGTAACTTTGGAGCCTACTACCTCTATCGTGTCTCCCTTGGCAAACGTGAACTGCTTCTTTGCGATGTATGACGAGGGACCTACATGCACATCAAGGGTTGCCCCGTCAGTTTTCAACATCAGGTGCGTGCCGCTCCACCCTGTTTTTCCTGATTGCTGCTGAACATCCTCAATCGTGCCCTGCACGGTGACCTCCGTTTTGGGATCGTAATTGCGCATCCCCTTGCCCGGACCGCCGCCCTGAGCCAGCAGCGGCATGGTCATAAACGCCAGGAAGAACGTTAAGGCCAATCGTGACCAGCTTGATCTCAGCATGGTTGTTCTCCTTTCGCCTCTATTTGTGATTCTTCCAGCAACCAAATTAATTGTTTTCAAGGTCGTGGGCCGTGATCTGCATCACTCCCCTGTGTGCGAGATATAGCATGGAGATCTGCCTCCGGAGCTACCTCAGCGAGTGGCTTCATCCATCCGGTCTTCTCTTCCACGATTTCGTAAGTGGTATGAAAGCTGGCGGTCTTCTGCACCATCGCCCCCACTGAGCAATACTTTTCCTCGGAGAGACGGATAGCCTCCTCCAGTGCCGCCGCGTCAATTTCAAAGCCGGTCACAACATGGTGGATGCGCACTGCCGTGAACACCTGGGGTGGGCGTTCCGCTTGATCGGCTTCCACCCGCACTTCGTAACCGGTGACTTTTTGGTGATACTTCTGGCGGAGGATGGTGACCACGTCGAACGCCGTGCACCCGGCTAATCCGGCGGCGACCAGTTCAATCGGCTTTGGGCCCGTGCCTCCAGCAGCATCATCCAACAGCAGGTGGTGGCCGCTTCCGGTCTGGGCCACAAATTGGCGCTGCTGCTTAAGTGGTTGAGTCACTTCGATTTTGGCTGTGATCATGATTGCCTCCTGCTTGGTTCTATCGATTAGGCACACGAATAAATGCAGGAAGTTGGATTTTGTTACAGAGAAAATCGGCCGGGGAGTCTGGTGGCCGTAAGGAGGGATACTACTTCGGTCTGACCACCGCTAAGGCCTGTTCGTAATTCTTCAGTAGTTGCTTGCGGAGCCGAACGGCCTTCTTACTTGAAGGGCATTCCGCCGGGGAGGTTCGGCACTGATCAATCGTTGCTTCAAGACTTGAGAGAAACGCCTTGCATGGTTCGCAACCGCCCAGGTGCCGCTCCAGTTCCTCACAAAGCGAATCATTCAACCGCTCGTCGAGATAGTTCGAGAGCTCGGCAAACATGGCCTTGCAGCGGGCAGCTCTGGGCTGTTCATTGCCTGGTTGTTCTCGGGATGACGCCCGCGAAGCGACGGTTGCTCTCCCGGAGCGTGGTTTCAACCCTTTCATTAGTTCCTTGCGGACAAACAACCTGGCGCGGTGTAGACGAACCCGCACTGTTCCAGAACGCAGCCCTGTGACCTCGGCCACTTCTTCGTCGGTTAGCCCTTCCATATCGCGCAGCACCAAAACAATGCGGTATTGTGGCGGCAGCCGTTGAATGGCGTCCCGCAACTGTTCCGCCTCCTGACTCCGAATGGCGAATGCTTCGGGGTTGATGCCGCCATTTGTCCCCAGTTGCGCAAGTTCCTTCCGATCCGGCATGAGTTCTTCCAGAGAAAGATCTGGATTGGGAGCAAACTTGCTCCGGCGCCGACTCATCAAGCAGCGGTTCTTTGCTACTTTATAGAGCCACACCACGAGGGCTCTGGGACTGTCGAATTTGGGCAGGTGCGGAACCGATTTCAGGAGCACTTCCTGCATCGTATCTTCCGCATCCTGGCGCTGCCCGCAGACGCGCATACTGAAGGAGAACACGGTATTTTGGAGCAGAGCAAGAGCCTGCTCCAGCGCGGCATCGTCACCTCGCTGCAATAGCCGTACGGCTTGTTCGATTTCAGAACGCATTGCATTGAATGTAGCACTCTGTCGCTTGGCTTCACCAATTGTCGAAAACCATCTTCACTCCTCACCTCCGTCGCTTGGGTTCATGAGTGCCGGGCGACCCACACGGCGGGAGTAAGGTCTGGAAGGTACCGGATCGGGAGATCGGCAGGCCCGAGGAGAATCGTGGAAAAGTAATCGCGCACTGGGACTTTCAGCCTGCGGCAGCCTGTTTTTGCAGTCATCCGGACACTACAACAAACACCCCGCGATCCGAATAGGTGGTTTGGTCAGACGCTTACCCTTGCGGTTTGCTGTAGAGCCAGACGAGTTTGTCGCAGAGTTGCTTTGCCAATTGCGAGCCTGAACTCTTGGAGATTCCCGCCTTCAGAGCGATTCTCTTTCGCGCACTGCCCGGCGGCGTTCCACGAGTCAAAACATGTCGCCACACATTTCCCCCGCCGGAAGTGGCGGGCATCCAAAGATATGTCTCCCCTCCCGCACGCAATACAGGCACCTTCCCATGTGCGGAGTCTAGGTAGCGCATCCTCGCGCTTTCTGATTCTTTTTTCCGTGCGTGTCTGCCCATGATTGGGACTTTATCATATGGGCGAATAGAAAGCGAATCTGGTAGAATCCGCCATCATGGCCCGGCGTCCGAGACCCCCGGAAGAGATCCTGACCCGCAAGGACCTGGCGGAGCTACAACACCGGCTTTCGATGATGAGCGTGACGGCCCTTCACGATTTCTATAATGGCGGAGAGAGTGGGATTCGAACGCCGCGGGCTATTGATAACAGGCAAGTTGATGATTCCTAAATAGGCCAGATACCATAGATACCGCAGATGGGCAGATAGCTAGCACAAATTTAGCACAGGTTGCGGGATAGTTGTTTAGGCGAGCCGGGCCGGGTCAATGAGCGTAATAGAGATTTTTCGCCAACAATGCCCTTTAAGGACCTTGCAACTTCATACCTTTCATTGACTTACCCTCGCGTCCCGCCTAACATTCCTCGATCACATGATCGGCCAAACAATCTCGCACTACAACATCGTCGAAAAGCTCGGTGGCGGCGGGATGGGGGTGGTCTACAAGGCCGAAGACACGCGGCTCCATCGCTTCATCGCACTCAAATTCCTGCCCGACGAAGTTGCGCGTGATCCGCAGGCGCTCAGCCGTTTCCAGCGCGAAGCTCAGGCCGCCTCCGCGCTGAATCATCCCAACATTTGCACCATTCACGACATCGGCGAAGAGAATGACCTCGCCTTCATCGCCATGGAATACCTCGAGGGC
>Ga0187825_10000002_pt1 | contig 45921 bp, 68 predicted proteins | sample NC_wetland_sal_i_11_FD_132421 | JGI IMG/M metagenome (GOLD analysis project Ga0187825, IMG submission 132421) | Wetland sediment microbial communities from Neuse River Estuary, North Carolina, USA - SourceSoil_5 | ecosystem: Environmental > Aquatic > Freshwater > Wetlands > Sediment | place... | reverse complement strand
TCGCTTAACACGTCCACGGGAGTCATCAGCGGGACAGCGACGGCTTCGGGCACATCGACGCCAGCGTTTACCTGCACTCGCGGTACGGGCGGGACGAGCGCAGCCAAGACGCTAAACATCGTCATCGCGTCGGTGTCGAGCAATGCCGCTACGGTTCCACAAACCACCATCTCACAGGGGGCCACGCTTCAAGCGACCTCAACTACAACCTATTCGGATGCATCGACTGCGAACACAACCAACGGCAGTTCGGGCATCAGCGCCCCGACGATGATTTCGATTCCGGCCTATGTCGGGCCTCCCCAGTCTGTGACGACCACCGTATCCATCGCATCGGGCAGCAACGTGTGCATCGGCATCGTACGTGAAGCGATCGACAACACTTCGACCTGGACCATTGCTGATTCGGCTTCACAAACCTACACGGCAGTCACTACGGCCAACACCAGTTACGGCACGCACGTCGCCTACGCTGCGTGCAAGTTCAACTCGGCAGCCCTGACCTCGATTACCGTCAGCTACTCTCCGGGCGGCCCTTCGACAATGGCTGGCATCATCATCGTCTCGCCAGGGACTAATGCCGTAGATCAAGCGGCGAAGCCTGCTGAAACGGGCGGCAGCTATACCAGCCTCGCTTCGGGAAACATCACCACGACCAGCGCCAACTCCATCGCCTACTTCTGCGCCGATGCAGGGGCAGCGGTATCGACGTTCACCGCGCAGGCTGGGTGGACGATCCCGACCAACGGGCAGAATACCCGCGTAGCCTGCACGTACCAGATTTTCTCGGCCATTCAGACGGCCTTGAATACGACGCTCAACTGGTCGCCAAACGCTTCAGGATCGGCGGGAGGATTCTTCTTCGACTTGGCGGGGTCGGCAACGGCTAGCGGAGCTGCTTGGACAGTAGCTACGGGAGCGGGAATCTGCTCGGTCAACTCCAGCGGCCTAATTACGGGCCTCACACCTGGAACCTGCACTATCTCGGCCACGGTAGGGGGGCAGACAGGAACTACGCCCACTATCACGGTAAACAACACGATTACCTTGCAGTCGATCACCGTCACGCCCGCAAACACGACGTGTCCGGTTGGAGGCACCGTACAATTCACCGCAACGGGCAATTACAGCGACATGAGCCATCAAAACCTGACGAGTACGTCGAACTGGTCGAGTTCAGCGCCAAGCATTGCCACAATCAACCAGGGCAGTGGCCTCGCTAATTGCGTAGCCAGCGGCCAAACGACGATCAACGCGAGCCACAACTGATGCGGAAAATCCTTATCGTTCTGGCCCTGCTCTGCGCGATCCCCGCAGGCGCTCAGGTGAACGGGCAAACGACGCTCACCGTAACAGGCGCGGGATGGAATCTGGTTTTCGCGGACGAGTTCGCAGGGCCAGTCGGTGGAGATCCCACTGGCATTGACCTCACGAAGTGGGAGTTCCGCGAGAACAACTCGAATGCCAACGGCCAGAATCCGCCTCCGCAGCAATCCGCGTTCTTGACTCAGCGCACGCAGAACTGTACGGTGCCCACGACAGGTGGTCTGCACCTGATCGCGCTCCACGACAACTACCAGGGCCATCCCTACACCACCTGTCAGATCGACACTGAGGGACTGTATTCCATCCCATTTGATACGAACCCGCAAGGTGTCGCCATTGAAGTCAGCGCACAACTGCCGGATGGCAACGGCGTGTGGCCCGCAATCTGGGAGATGCCCGTCGATCCGACCGCCTACGGATCATGGCCCATGTCTGGTGAACTGGATGAAATGGAGATGCCGGCGAGCGATCCAACCGTCTACGGCAGCATCCATTACGATACGACCAGTCAGGATACGGCGTACACGTTGCCCTCGGGCCTGTTTTCAGGCGGCTTCCATGTTTTCCGTGTCGAAGTCTACGCGACGGGAATGAATTTCTTCGTGGATGGGAAATTATCCGCGAGCTACAACAACTATTTCACGGGCAGCAATCCATTGCCCGCTCCATTTAACAAGCCCTTTTACTTGATCCTGAGCCAGCAGCTTGGTAGCGCAAGCGGCTGGTCGGGAGCGCCGGATGCGAGCACGCCGTTTCCAAGTGTGATGGTCGTTCGATATGTCCACATCTATACGCACTCTTAGTCTGCTTATACTGTTCGCCGCCATGGGCCACGCTCAGGTCAGCGGTTCGACCACGCTCACAGTCACTACGTCATCACAAGGATCGCTACTCACTGGAGCTACAGTCACATCGAGCAACGCCAACTGCACCACCAGCCCTACCATCAGCATGAGCGTCCCTGGTGGTTGGACCCTCAAATGTGCTCAATCCTTTGAGGGCGGCTCGATTGGACCTTGCGAGGGCTTCGTGCAAGGAGCCAGCATTGGCGGTACGCCCCACACCGGCTCGCACAGTATGCAGGGCACTTATAGCGGAGACGGTGCTACGGTCGAATGGCAATTCAATCCTGACGGCGGGTGCCTCGGAAGCTATACGACGGTTTACATCTCCTACTGGGACCGCACCGATACAAACGGCATGTTCGCCAATTCCGACTACTTTGAAGTCGAGCTTCCTGAGCCGGGGCAAGGATCTGGAAGCGGATGCTGGATTGCGCTCGATGCCGAAGCTGGCAGTTTCACTCCGCTGTCGTCACGAACTGGCTTTGAGATGGTCGGAGGAGCGCCGGATGCTGCAAGCGGCTGCGGCGGTAATTTCCTCTATAACCAAGGATTCTCTCTGCCGATGGATGCTGGTTTCTGGGAGCAGCACGAATTTCTCATCAAGCCATCGACTACGGTTACTTTGCCAATCGGCTATCCTCCTCCTATTTGCACCAGCCCCAGTACAGCGAACTGCGGCAACGGCACCTTCGAGGCATGGATCAATGGAGTTCGCGTGATGAATGTGGAGGATTCGAACCTGAACGGCACCGTAAATTGGAACGACGGTCCAGTGAACGTCGGAGGGCTGATTACCAGTTTCGCAGCAGACGGAACAACTCGGTGCAGCACATTCTCGGCAACGGGCGGAGGAACCTGTCCAGGCACACAGCCAGGAACGGGAGCGCCGCCACCCTTTAGCCGACAGATTGATGACATAATTATCCTTGTGCAATAGGAGACTTCATGCCTACGAAAAGCATCTTTGCATCAACGACCTTCTGGGCGATTGTCATGCTTTTGTTCTGTATGCCAGCGATGGCTCAGACAGCCAAGGTGATTCAACTGGACGCCAAGGACTCCCAGCAAGCCAAAGAGAAATGGGACGCGCTTCAGAAAGCGCAGGCAGACTGGGATGCCGAAAAGCAGTCCATCAAGGAGAAGTATGTTCTGGTCAAGCAGGATGATCCCGACAAGGGAAACGAATCCATATGGCTTAACGGTAGAGGCAACATAACCGTGTATACAACTTCCTGTGCATCTGGCGGCGAGTCTTGTCTATCCCCAGAAGAAAGGCAGAAACGTAAAGCGGATGAGGATGCTCATTATCGCTACTACCGCAGTGGCTTCGAGAATGGCTTCCAGTTGTCTAAGGATTTCAAGTTCGTAGTTCCAGATGCTCCACCGCCGCCTAAATATCCGTCGCCCTATTCCGTTGCATACTAGGAGATCAAATGACAGTGAAAATTGGACTACCGACCAACTGGATGACGACCCTGGGCGGCATTCTCGCGGGACTCCCGCCCATCGTGATTACGAGTTTCATGTCGGCAGGTGCTCCATTGACCGCGCGCTGGACGGCTATCCTGTCCATCGTCGGCGGGGTGGGGACATTGCTGATTGGACTTGCGGCCAAGGATGCCAACACGCACAGCACCACAGAGCAGGTGAACGCCGCGACTGCAAACGTAGCTAAGGGACTGCCACCGAAGGCTTAAAGGAGATTTATGCACAGACGCAGTTTCTTGACACGCTCGGGCCTAGCGTTATTTGCATTGGCGATGGGTGGCATGACGTTTCTCACGGGCTGTAGCTGGGAGACAGATTTATTGAATTGGCTGCCCCTTGGTATCCAGTCGATTAACACGATCCTCTCGCTACTGGCCGGTGCCGGCATCTTGCTCGGGCCATCCATCCTTGCCACTATCGGCGTCATTCAGGCTGGCCTAGAGGATCTGCGGCTGGCGGTGATCGAGTATCAGGCGACCAACCCGCCACCTGTAGGCCTGCTCGCCAAGATCGACACGTTGCTATCAGATCTTGTGGCAAACATCGGCAATGTCATCTCACAGCTTCCCGCGAACAACATTATCTCGCTTGTGATCGGGCTATTCGAACTGGTGCTGTCGATGCTCCAAGGCTTCTTGCAGCGAGCCACACCCACTTCGCTGCCCAAGACGGCTGCCGCGCTCAAGCGAGCCATCGTCGTGCAAGGTAAGAGTGTAGTGGTGTTCCCGCGCACGAACCTGTCGCGGCGCAAGTACATACGAGATTTCAACCATTTGCTTGATGCTGGTGGACACTCTGAGGATGACTTGCACGAATCGCTGGTGCAAAAACTCTAATGGCACGCAAGTACGGCAAGCTCCCAGCGGTACTCGACAAGCGCACCCTGCAAATGGGCAGGTACACGCTGGCAACACCGCCGCCCTATGTTCAATGGAATCGGGGATTTAACATTGACTGGGGCATGATGCTCAATGGTCCGAACAACGGCAGTACGGGCGCACCAACAGATGGGCTGGGAGATTGCGTAGAGGCCGCCAAGGGCCACGCCGTGCAGACCTGGACGCTAGACAACGGACGGCTGGTTACGCCACCCGATTCGGTCGTGCTGTCCAATTATGAACAGAATGGCGGGTACGTTCTGGGCGATCCCAATACTGATAACGGCGAGGACGAATTATCATCGCTGAAAGCGTGGCGCAAAGGAGACTTCGGAGGCCATAAGCTCTCTGGGTTCGTGGACCCTGCCCCTGGCAATACCGTTCATGTAGCCCAAAGTATCTGGCTATTCGCTGGCTTATTCACAGGAATCCAGGTGCCAGAGAGCTTTGAGGATCAAGTCGATTCCGGGCAAATCATCGATGTGGTTCCCAATGATTCCTTGACTGGAGAAGGTCATGCACTTTGGCTTGACGGCCATGATTTCATCAGCAAGGTGCCGACGTTCAGCTTTAAGACCTGGGGCATGTTGAGAAAAATGACGGTGCGATTCTTTTTGGAGTACACCGATGAGGCTCACTGCCTACTCTCGCCCGACTGGATCAACAGCCACGGCATCAGCCCCAGCCAGTTCGATTTCGCAACCTTGAACGCCGATTTAGCGCAGGTGACCGCATGAGCAAGCACGACCAGGACATGCTGAAGGCCGTCCAAGACATTTCTAAGTGGCTCGAACAGATTTCCTTAGCGATTCAGTCCTTGAAGCCGAAAGCAGCAGAAGCAAAATTCCAGTTGCAATACAAAGGAGCCGCAATGCCAGTCACAGTTAATGTAGGAGCAACAGGCACCAGCATCTTTCAGGAGTTTGCAGCCGATGGATCATCCATCGCGCCGATAGGCCCAGTGGACTATGCGTCAGACAACACAGCCGTCGCCACAATCGACGCAAACGGCAACTGGACCGCCGTGGGAGCAGGAACCTGCAACTGTTCGGCCCTCGACACAGGCAACGGCCTCACCGCTTCAGATGGTGCCACGGTCAACACCGCGCCGCCACCCGTAGCGACCAGTGCCACCTTTCAGTTAATCGTCACGCCGACCAAGCGCAGGAAGTAATGGAGCCCTCCAAGGACGAACGATGCGCGGGCCTAGAAGTGCGCCTCGTTCGCCTGGAGGAGAAGCATGAGGCGATGATCGCGCAAATCATCGCGGCTCGCAAAGATCTCGATAGGCGCATGGAGGAGCTAAACGACGTTCGCAACAGGTTCTTGCCGCGCGAGGTATTCGACCGCGAGCATAACGGGCTTATCGCTCGCATCGCAGACCTAGAACGCGCCAGGGCCAGCGCGACAGGCCAGCTTGTCGCCTATGCTAGCGTTATCGCGTTCATCATGGCAGCGGCAGGGATATTGATTCACTTCTGGAAGTAAGACTAGGCCGCTTGCTCCTCCGGTTGAGGTTCAGATTCGAGCGGATCGATGGGCGGATCAGCTTTTTCTTCGCAGTTGCAGTCGAGCATGGTGCAGCCGAATTCATCGTGGCAGCAAATCAGATGGTTGCAATCTGAGTTCGGGCAGATCATGGCTGTGCCTCCTTTGGGCATAGTCCTGGTCAGTGTACCATGACAGGGGAATCGGGTGATGTATGGATGTGAACAGGATAGGCATCGCAATCGCTCACGCAGAAGGCTTCTACGTGAACGGCAGCATCCCGCAACTGGCGAATAATCCGGGAGATCTTCGATTGGGCGATGTCGGATACGGGACGCTGGGCGAAGGCATCACCGTGTTCAAGGATGCCGATGAAGGATGGACGAGGCTGTTCCATCAGGTCGAACGGATGCTCACAGGAAAGTCCCCCTATTACCCGCCAACGATGACGCTGGCAGAAATGGGAATGACGTACAGTGGGGGAGATCCCAATTGGGCGAAGAATGTAGCGGCAGCCCTTGGCGTATCCGAGAACATCACACTCGCGGAACTGGACCAAGTTACCGAGAACCTAGCATGGCCGAATTCGGATTAAAACTTGAACACCTTTTGGCTCAGTCGTTTTGCGGCAATTTCGCAATACTTTTCTTCAATTTCGATGCCGATGGCGCGACGGCCTAAGTCCTTGGCGGCGCGAAGCGTAGTGCCGCCACCGCTGCAAGGGTCCAGAATTAGTGCCGATTCTTTTGTGCGCTTCTGGATATGCTCGAGCGCGAACCCTATGTTTTGTCCCCATTCGTGGTACAGCTTGTCACCATTTTCCGACACCCAATCGGTACAGATCCACTCAAGGTCATTCTGAGAAACAATGCCGTTTGTCCATGCCAGAACTGGCTTCTCGGCCACCATAAGACACTTATTCCAGACTCGAGGATGCGCCCCGTTGTGGGCAATCGTAAACAGCCAGAACCAGTAGAGATGTGGCTTCATTATCGCCACGACTTCTGGTAGTGAATCTGCTCCACAGTAGGCATAGCAAAACGCTTTTTCTTTGAGCAACTCACGGCCATGTTTCGCAATCTCGCCATATATCCAGACTGAATCTCTGTCGTATGGCGGGTCAGTCAAAATCATGTCTATTGAATTGACCTCGAGCTGCGGCAGCACTTCCCTGCAATCGCCCAAGTAGATCGTAATGCCATCTTCCTCGAAATAAGGCTTCATCGGCAGAACCACTCGCGGATCAGCTCTTTGGCTTCGCCGCGCAGCACTTCCTCGTTCGTAAACGGCAGGATTCTATAGCCTAAAAGCTGCGCTAGCCTGAACTTCTCGTTGTTCGAATCGGTGTCGCGTGCGCTGCGATGGCCTCGCGCATATCTACCGCCGTCAGCTTCAAGCCCCACGCGAACGTCGCATCCAAACTTATCTCGCACCAGGTACACGTCGAAGCGAAACTTCCGCGGGCGAGCGAACTGGTACTCAGTTTCGATCTCGAAGCCCAATTCGCGCATGTGCAGGGCTAAGAGCAGTTCCGCTTCTGTCGGTTTACGTGGCAGTCGAGTTCTCCTTGCCGAGTGCGGCGAGCGAGCGACGAGTGAATTGTGCTAAGTAATTCGCTTCTGCGTAGCGAGCCATCATATGCTCACGATTTCCACCTTTGTCGGCCTCGCGCTTGCAGAATTCTGCGTGTCGATCACACTCCCTGGCAATCGACGCCAGCGCATCCTTCACGGCGCGCTCCCGCTCGGCGGCAATGATGGGCAGTAGTCGCGTAATCGCAATTCCACCAAAGCCAGCCCTTTTTAGATTCGCCACCAACTCAGCTTCGCTCAGTGCCATCACTTGCTTCCCTCCTTGGGCGTGGCGCTCATCGTTGGCAGTTCCCACCCCATCCGTTTCTTGAGCAGGAATATCGCTTCTTCTAGGTCCTCGACTTCACGTCTCAGCCATTGCCGATTTGTTTCCTTCGACGCGCCTGGGAGCGGGTTATACGAGTCCGGGCCAAAGCGCACCCACTTGCCAGCGGCAGCCAAGGCTTCACCGCATTCTTCGATGAACTTGCCAAGTGAATCGCCCTTGCCGACAAATCGTGCATCGCTCACTTCGTCCCCTTCGTCGCAGGCGTGGCGCTCGCTGCGAGCAGGGCGAGTTTCGCGTGGTCACGCACCTTATCGGCGGCATAGTCTAAAAGCACGCCAGCGTCCTCCGCTTCACATTCATCGCACATGTAAACGGCAAATCTGCGAATCTCAGCCTCAGACTGTTCCAAGGCCCATCGCAACTGTCGAACCAGTTCTTCGCGCGAGGCGAGTTCCCGGCGCAAGCTGACCACTTTGTCGATTTCATGCCTGCCGTCATGACCTTCATCCTCGGCGCACGGTTCAACATATCCGGTAACATGGAGGCACTTCTTTCTCAACTCAGTTGCCATTGCTCACCCCACCATGTGCGTGACCTCACGAAAATGGTCAGCACTTTATTCCATTTTCTCTATCCGCACATACGTCCTGCTGCGCTTCCGTCACGGCAAACTCGTATTCAGCCAGTTAAACTCACCCATCATGTCCGTGCGTGAAGTCGGGTTAATCGTGTTCGTAGCCCCTGTGATCTGGAATGGCAAGCCCGACACGAAGCCTCCCACATCGGTCAGTTTCACATCGCCGTCGAAGGGCACGGCGAACGAGGGGCCGCTGTCGGGGCCGTACAGGGGGTTCCAGGAGCACTGTAGCCCGATACAGTAGCTTTCGAGCGTGAAGGTCAACCCTGAGCCGAATTGCTGCACGTCGCCAGGGTTGGTATCGACGGGATCGGGACCGCCTAGCGTGGTCGGGAAGAACACGAACGCCTGCTGGCTAGTCAGATTGCCCTGATCGTCCTTGAACTGCAAGGCCCAGCCAGTCACATGCACGGTCAGACTAGTCGGCGGGGGAGGGTCAATGGCACCACTTTTCGACAGTTGCGCCCCGACAGCTGGGGCGCACCCGGCGAGCGGTCCTAGAAGTACCCACAGGGCGAAAAGTCCTAGACTCGAAAAAAGTGGTCTGTGGCGCATTGATTCCATTGGGTTTATTTTGTCACTTTTCGATGTCATGTGTATCTAGACTCCGTGACGAAATGCGCTCTCGATATTTGCGCTGTCTTTCGGCGTGCGACATTGCCGTTTCGCTGACCGGTTTTCTTCCTAATCCACTGTGTTTACTAGGCTTATGTTCGAGCTTGAACTGCTTGCATGAACAGAACTGAAAGCCTTCGACGGTCTGAAGGCAATCATCCTTGCCACGATTGCCGTGCAGCCGTTGTTCGTGCCCACAGGTGCAGAGGATCTTCGGAGTATCGGGCCGGGAGAAATACTGTTTGAGGGTCATGGTTTCGAACGCTTACGCGTTCCCTCCGCACATTGGGCATCGCTTGTATCCGTGTTGGGTCTCTGGGTCAGCGCAGCAGCAGGTATCCTCGAAGCAATCGCGCAGAACGAAGCCCTCGCCGCCACATTCGGGGCAATCCTCGTCAGGCTCGAACCAATTAGGGTCGCTCGGGCCAAATAGCTTCTCTTGCTCGCTCATGGTTGCTCCTTTCGAATCACATGGAACCCCTGGGATCGAAACGCTTCGCGTTTCCTGGGTTCCAGTACATTTCTTCGAGAAGTTCGCAGCGGTCACAGACTTCGACAATGCCCGTACCGCTACAGCAATCACAAGTCTCTAAATCTTCTTCTGGATAGCGAGTTTGCTGAACCATCATTTGCCCTGAGCCATTACAGGCACCACAGGAGACACATCGGCAAGGTTCGGCTTCGACTCTCTTTTTAGCGTTCTCGTCGTATGACATGGAACCCCTTACAGGACTGGCAGCGCACGACCGTGAGCGGTCCAAGTTTCCCGCCTACCCTCTGGATGGCTTGGACAGCGCCATGCTTTTTCCGGTAGGTGACGAGCTTTAAGGGACAGGTCATGGTACGAACGCCTCCGGCGTTCAACTTGCTGTTTGGGGCAGTAGCCTATCGGGTCGGCCTGCGAGCGCCTGATCGAGTTTCGGAAGGATGTGCTCTCCGACTGTGGAACCGTCCTTGGTGACGATGTAGGGCAGCATCATCTCCCGAAACTCCATGACACCGGAATCGGCAGCCTCGAAAATACCCTTCATGTGATAAAACAGCACCCGCCAAATACGTTGCACCTCGCGCTCCTGTGCTTCCCTGTCTGTCCGAGGCGGAATCCACCGTCCCCGGTAATAGCGCCCCTTGATGTGCCTTGCCTCGATTTTCTTCATCACCGCCATAACCCGGATGTTGTAGGTCTTGCCGTCAATCGGCACGAGAGCATGAAAGCCTTCCTTGGGAGGATCAGAGACAAATGCCACGCTCCCGCCTTCGTGCCTGAGAAGTAGTTCCCTGAGCATTTGCTGGCTTCGCGCCACTGGAACGGTTGTGTTTTCGTAGCTCATTACTCTCCTCGCTCGCGGACTCGCCGGCTACCCTTTTTGGCTGGCTTAGCCATCGTGTCGTACCTCGGTGACGAGCTTTAGCTTGCAGATCACTCGATGTCATCCGCATGCAAAGTGCAGATCGCGCTAATGTTGTTCCACTTCACCATGATCTCAACGGGCTTATCGAGCAGCTTCCCATCAGCCAGCGAGATCACTTTGAGGAATAACGGGAAGTCAAGAGTCAGCTTCTCAGCATTCGATATGGCTTCGCCAGAAGAAATCTTGTCCTTTGGCGCAATCGAGGTCTCCGCTTGGAACAATTCCGCGCAAATGGCGCAACCGACTGAGATGGCACGCCCATCCAACATGATGGCAACGCCGTGGTTAAAGCTAACCAAAATCTGACGATCAAGAATCTTGTTGATGACTTGCTTCTTTTTGTTCACGTTTTCTCCTTGCAGGTCACTTTATGCCTCGCAATCGCTACGGGTTCGAAGGCTTCGCCTTCCCCTCGTCGTGGCGGTTTTTAACCATCCGTTGGGCTTCGAGCAATCCCTGATGCGAGTCAGGATCTTCCACCCATTCAAGCTGGTAGCCATTCGGATACTTAATATCGTAAAGCTCATGCTTCCAGTCGCTTCCAAGTCCCATATCGTGCCTCGCCCAAGATTCAGAACTGGAAATGTGACTTGCGAGTAGGTAGCCGTCCTGTGAAACTGCCATAGCTACATAATCTCGACCCCAAGCATGATTGTTCTTATCCACGAACACGAATATCTTCGGTAGATTGCTCATTTCAGTCCTCTCAGTTTTCGATAACGCTCTAAAACTTCCTTGCGGATCTTCGCTCCGCTAAGGGTTCGAACGCGAAGCGCGTTCACTCGACACGCTCATAGGTCGCTTCGAAGATATCCGGTTTACAGGGGTATCGTTCGCCTGCGATCCCCGTAATAATCCAATCTCCAGGGCAGACGATGTGACCGCCTTCTTTGGTATCAATCCAGCCGTGAGCGTTCATGATGCGGTTGCAGTGTCGGCAAGTCGTTCCACCCTCGACATCCGGGCGACGAAAATACCGCACGATGCTGCCTTCCCAATGTGCGCTTCTTCGGTACTCACCGCTAAAAGTACGCAGTTCGCCCTTTTCGAATCCTTGCGTGTCTTCGCTGTAATCGTTGGGATGGTCGCCATTCCTAAACCATTGAGTGGCGTCGATCACGACAGGCTTTTTGCGGTATTTCATTTCATCCCTCGCAGTCTTTTGTAACGCTCCAACACTTCAGCCTTGATCTTCGCTCCGCTTTGCTCTGGGCCGCTCATGCTCCTCCTTTTCGAACTACGTGTTCGGGCACATGCTCACAGATGTGCAGCCCGTTCATTACGTGATTCTTGCAGCCCTCGTGGGGCACATAGACTTGCTTGCACTTATGGCATTCGAAGTGTGGGCGACACTCCGCCGTCACTGGCACCTCGACTAACGCTCTATTGCACCTTGGACAGACATCCGTGGGAACATAAGGCTCCATGAGTCCTGAATACCTCCCTGCATCGATGACACTTGAATCCCATGTCCTCTCCGGGGCCTCTCCCTACGTAGGCAGGACCGGAGAATTGCTTCTTTCCTACTTCTTGAAGATGTACTTCTTTAAGAGTGTGTTCCTTTTGTCGCATTAAAGCGTCATTTGGCACATCTTTGGATTGGGTATGGTAGGTTCCTTTTGACGCATTGAAATATCGCTGGACGATGATCGGATAATTGCCTCGCGTGCCCCGATTATTGCCGCTGGCGATATAGCCTTTTTTCGTAAGACGGCGAAGCAGGTGTTGCGCTTTGCGGACCTCGCAATGCAATGACTCGGCCAATGCCACTCCGCTACCCATCCACACACCCGTCCGATAATCCGCTTTGAGGATGATGAGCACATAGGCCCCAAATTCGTCGGCAGACATCTTTCCTGATTCGATATGTTCGATTAAACCGCGTCGTAACTGAATGTAGGAGGAAATGCTCTCCCCTTGCACGAGAGAGAGGACCGGTAGTGCAAGTACCGGCCCCCGGTGGACTCAGATGCGCCCGATTCGACACTTCAATTACCACGAACCACCTCGGCTTGTCCAGGGGTATTTTCATGGGAGTGGATCGCCATTTGTGGCATCGCCGCATCCCATACAAGTTTGATTCGAAGCGAATCGACAGCAGAACCCCAGTTTGTGCGGATTCACTAGGTCCCAGGGGGCTGTGACTGGCGCATCCTTTTGCAGATTTTCTATTCGTTCGCCGTCTATCACTGGCCGAATCAATGAGCGATCTAGGAAAGCGCCAACTTCCTTCATTCCACAGAGAAAGAAGATGCATTCTGGAGTGTGACATTCAGAGCCTTCGAGCTTCATGCATGGGTCGCAAATGTCCACTGTGTATCGTCGAACTACTATTTTTTCGTTCGCGGACTCGCCGGCACGCCTCGCTGTGTGGCTAGCGCTCATGATTATTTCGCATCAATCATGCGATGAACGAGTTCGAGCGCTGATTGCTGCAAAGCAAGCACCGTAGGTGCGAGCTTCTTCCCGGCAGCGGCCCCGGCAGCGGCCCTGGCAGCGGCCCAGGCAGCGGCCCAGGCAGCGGCCCAGGCAGCGGCCCAGGCAGCGTCCCAGGCAGCGGCCCCGGCAGCGGCCCCGGCAGCGTCCCAGGCAGCGGCCCAGGCAGCGTCCCAGGCAGCGTCCGAATCTTGTCGAATTGCTTCCAATGGTCCTCGAATCGAAGGGAATTTCTTCATTGCCGTAATTTCTGGCATCTGCTCCAAAGATTCAGCCTGTTTTATGAGGCCAGCCAATCGCAACCATGCTGGTGTGTGAACTCTAATCAACCAATCTGCCGCCATTAAGCCGCGTTTCAGTTCAAGCTTTTTATTACGCGTATTGACTAGCAGCGGAATTAGAGGTTTGAGGAGTCTGTCTCGTTCGCCATCGCTCGGAAGCGCATCATTCCAATTTCGCAAAAATGCCGAAATAATCGGACAGGCACACTCGGGATGATCGCTCCATGCTTCGCCAGAGACATAGGCCACAGCTTCCATTACACAGAAGGTAGAATCTGGCGAGTGAGCGCCTTGCTTGAGAGACCACTTCTCAAACTTCTTGAGTCGTTCTTCGATGATCGTAGGCATTTATTCTCCTTAAAAGTGTCCTGGCATTCCGTGAAGATCGCGCAGCCGATGATGCCTTTGGCAACGAACGTAACAGTTTTCCTCGGTATCTTCGCCGCCAAGGGATCGCGGTTTGTCGTGCGAGAGCTCGAGCGGCCCGGCACAGGAATAGACGACGGGAGCGGAGACCCCTGGGTGATCGTCCAAGACCAATCCAGGCTTCATTATTTTGCCAGCATCGACGCAACCCTTGTCGCGTGCGAACACACGCTCGCGCAACTGGCTCATAGCACGTCCCTTCAATCGAATTGGTTGGTCAGCTTTTAGCAATGCGGCATAGCTCCTCGAAAATATCCTCTAGCGCATCTTGCACGAGTTCATCGAAGGGCGATTTGGTTTCCTTGTTCATCCTGAGAAAGATCGCTGCTAATCGGTTCATTGGGTTGCAAGAGCCATCTCGATGTGGCGCGATATTCGCCATTGGATTCAGGGCATCGAGGTCGTCGCCGCAGAACTTGCATTTGCCAATCATCTTCGCTCCCCTGACTCTAGCCAGTCTCGAAGGATCTCATCGGGCACATCGAGCAGGCCAAGCATGATCTCGAAGGCCTTCACTCGCTGCGCCCTAGTCAATTCGTACCCCACGTCGCCGGGTTCTTCTTCTAAGACTCTGATAATCGCTTCCGCTCGCAAAAGGAACAAATCCCACGTGGCTCGGCTTACCTTGAGCGTGGCATAGGAGCCAACCGGACAAATGTGCTCCTCATGCTCGAACAGTTCGCCTCGACAATACATGCAGACGTAGTTCATCATGGCTCGAAAAGCACCTCTGGCAAATCGCTGTCCTCAATCGGCGGCGGATCGCGCATCAAATCAGGAAGATATTCGTTGTCCTGGTTGAGCGAAAAGGTCGTGGTGCCGATCTTAACGATGCCCGTTATGTTCGTGTACTTGCCGTCTTTGCTCTTTTGGGTGACGAACTCGACGGGCTTCTTGAGCCCATCTTCGATGTATTTGAACAATTTCTTGTCGAAGCACTTTCCGGACATAGCGATCGCATCGGTGCCCCAGGCAACGGTGAGGTAGGGCTGATGCTTGGCGGTTTCGCCTTTGGTGACGGATCGAATGGTAGGGACAGCAGAAGAAGGGGCTTCCACTGTCCCTGGCGCTGCGACTGCAAGCTTGGCGTCGATACCATGCTCGGCACAGAGCGTAGCGAGCCTATCGACGAAATCGTTAGGGATGGCGTTTTTCTTATCTTTGGGCATCCAGATGATCTTCTTTTTGTCGTCTTCAGGGATTTCGACCTTGAGCAGGGCCAGGGCTTCGTTGCCGGAAACGTAAGTCATGCCTGCCAGGGTCGGCGTAAAGGTCAAGATGGGTGTGCCATTTGCTTTGACGTGTTGCTCGATTTTAGCTTTAGCGACGGCTTGGGCAGCAACACGCGAACCTTCGGGCTGACCGTTATCGAAGTCCTCGATGTCTTGGGTAAAGATGCCAGAGGACCGGGTAGCGGCGAGTGTGGCATCGACCTTCGCCCGCTTTTTCGCCATCTTGAGGATGGTATTCTTGAGTGTCGGTATATCGTCATTGAGTTGCTTGCCAGCGGGTTGCGATTCGATTTCCTTGGCCCCATCGGGCCATTTCATTCCACAGCCGTCTGATTTGCCTACTTTCTTCCAGCAGAGCCAGCCGCCGCCGTATTCTTCTTTGCCTTTGATGACGGTTTCCTGATTGCAGACTGGGCACTTGCGCTTCGTTTCGCGGTACTTGTATTTGCTTTCGTAGGACGAACAAGAACCCAAACCAGTGGACACGAGACTGTCATCACGGCGGGATCGCAAGATGCATTTGATGGTGTAATCGAAAAGAGCAGGTTCGGCGGCAAAGTTTTCAACTTGCGTGAGGATAATGTAATCGTCGGATAAACCGTATAGTTCACAGAGCTTATCGGCACCAGGCTTGTAAAGTGTCGGTTTAGGAGTTCCGGGGATCGTGCCATAGTCGGTACCTTCCTCCATGTAATCCCTCACGAACTCTTGAAACTCAGCGAGTCGCTTTCGAGCCACAGCCAGGTCCATGACAGGCGCGAGGAGCACCGAGGCACGTTCGCGCACTGGAACCATTGGCTGAGCGACTTGAATCGCTTCGGAATCGACAGTCTTCACTTCGTTGTCGGGCATTTCAGGCTCCCTTTTCCCTTTCTGCTTTTCGCAGGTAATCGGCTTGATCAGCCATGCGATCGATATAGAGAGATTGGGCTTCGCTGTAGAGCTTAAATTGTGTGTCTTGCGATAGTTCCCAATAGTCAGCAGCGTATCGTTTTCGACACAATTCTTCGAAGATGCGCTGAATATCTTCTTTGTAATCCATGCTCATTTCGTCCTCAAGGCCTTCATTCTGCGAGTGATTTCAGATTGCTTGGTCTCGGGCTTCCATCGTGGATAGAAGTAGCGCAGCAGGAGTTTTTTCATTTCGATTCTTTCGTCAGGGATTGCTCGATAACATACAATTCGAGCGCCTCTTTCAGTTTCGCGGCCAAATGTTCATATTGGGCATCGGTAGCCAATTGCGGGAAGCGTCGAAGGTAAACCTTGCTGAACCACAATAAGAAGTCATCGGTCGGGATTGTGTCGCTCATTTCGGTCCCTCGGGCCGCCATCATCCCCTCACATACTCCAGCAGCATGTACAGCGTCGCACCCCACAGAATCGCGCTGGCAATCCATAGCAGCCAGTTGATACGCCTTTGGCGGCGATCTTCGCGCCTCTGCATCGCCATTCTTGCTTCCCAGCAGTTCGCAGCTTGCAAAGCCCTTTGTTCGTGTTCGTAGCTGTCCCACCACTGTTGCTGGAGGCGCTTAGGGTTCATTCTGCCTCCGGGTCGTAGCAACCGCTTTGCGCTTCCATGTCACGCTGATAGGCTTCGTCGAGCTTAAACCTGGCTCGCCACATCGCATCATCGACTTGCTGCTCAGCTTCGGCAACGGTCGCGTCCAGTTCGCGCTTGAGCTTGGCTTCGAGTAATTCGCGCCATTTGCGTTCGGCAGCGTCGATATCTGCCAGGGTAAGACTGCGCTTGAGTTCGGTCATGGCTTCTCCTTTCGAGTGAACGAGGCCCCGCACCTGCGGCACCAGGATTCACCATTACGGTTGGTGCGAATGTCCTTCGATGAACATTTCGGGCATACGAGCTTGTCACAACTGGCTGTTTTCGAATCCATCACAACTCCTTGTAATGGGGCAGCTTACGCACTGCCCGTAGACTGGTACCACCAGTCGCGCCCGCCTTAACCTAGGAGACGGTGTACGGCGAGATTAAGCCGCTTGCTTTAGCACCTGAAACGGTTTGTCCCAGCGGCCAATGTGCAAACTGACATAGTGACCCACGTCAAAGGTTCGCGTCTTGGCATTCGTAGCCAATTCCGCAAGAAATACTCCTCATCCTCTGCTTTGAGGTCGCACATCACTCCTCCTGCGCTCTTTCCTTTTCGAGCACTGCGGCAAGACTGCGCTTGATTTCGGTCATTTGGCAGCATCCTTTCGTGGCTTATTCCAGTAGGGGGAAAAGCACTTCGGACAACGCACCGGTCGCCACACTTTCGCATACCAGCTATGCCCGCATCGACTGCAAACCTGCAAGTGACTCGTCTTTGTTTTAGGCTCGACCATGCAGCACACTGTACCACCAGCATGGGGGAACGTGTCAAGACACAAAATATAGTGGCTCGATTCGAGCACCACAATTAGTAGGGAAATCCCTTGACAATGGTTCGGGAATAAGCACAGACTCCGTGCGTCTACAGTTTCGCACTGACGGGACCAGTCTAACTCCTTGAACAAGTCGATTGCTTCGCCGTCGAAACTCGCCAGAGAAAAACTCAGGCTGAATGCCCGTCGCCAAAAAGTCGATTTCTCAAACAATCAGAAATGCGAATGGAAGAAGATCAAATCCGGTCCTCATGGCCCGATGGTAATGCAACTTGCCTGAACATCAGCTTGGCCGTCCTCGCATAATCCTGGATCCTGAAAAGATCGCTCGCATGATCGGTAAAGGGTTTACGGTTGAGTTCGTTGCAGACTATTTCGATGTTGCCCAAGACACGCTTTATCGCAATTATTCAGACGCCTTAAGAAAAGGCTATGCTTTTCGTAATGGGTGCCTGCAAGCCAAACAATTCAAAGCAGCTATGGTCGATAACAATGTGACCATGCAGATCTGGCTCGGCAAACAATGGCTAGATCAGACCGATAAGCGCGAGATGAAGGTTGATGGAAGAATCGAACACACCATTTTCGACCCCGCAAAGCTCACCGCCGAAGAACTACTCGAAGTTGAAAGACTTCTTCAGTCAGCAAACATTGGAAGCCATTCGGAATGAGCGATGTAAACGAGACGCCCTGTACTGGGCCCAAAACTATACCGCCACAGAGAACCCGCACTATATCGAGCAAGGACTTGAGTTCCGTGCCCCTTTCCCTCGAAAGGGCTATTTTGAGCCTTTATTCACAGCTTTTAGGACGGAACCTCGTCTCTTTGTCCCGAAAACAAGAGAGATGCTAACCTCATGGAGCGTAATGATTTACGCTACCCATCAAGCCCAATGGTTCAAGAGCGAAGTGATCGTGCAGACCGAATCGGAGGAGAAGGCCAAACGTCTTGTGTCGTATGCGGAGTGTCTTTATCGCAACCAGGCGTCGTTCTTGCGCGCATTACATCCCCTAAAGACGGAACCATCTCAACTTTCTGTCGAATTTGCAGACGGTGGACGACTGTTCGGTATTCCCAAGGGGGAAAGCAAGATTCGTATGTATCACCCGACGCTGTACATCATGGATGAGGCCGCATTCCTACCAGAAGCAGAGCAGTGCTACAACGCAGCGCAGCCTGTTGCGAAGCAAATCATTGCGATCTCTAGCGCCGGTCCTGGGTGGTTCGGGGAGGAATGCACCGCATAAGTATGCGAATAGATGCTACTTTCCTGCATAAATGTATAGAATTACCGCTTTTTATCGGGTCCAGTAACTTGGTTTTGATCGCCGCGCATATTCATGCAAGTAATCCCGACGACGTTTGACGGCAAGCGATCGATCCCCAGTGAGGCAGTAACGCGCGTTATGCTCGAGCTGCTCGAACTCAACCCAGAAGACATTGTGCTCGAAATTGGCACAGGGAGCGGCTTCCAGACAGGCGTATTCGCCGGCTTCGGCTGCAAGGTCTATTCCATCGAATGTGAGCCCTGGATCGATACGACCAAGGCGATAGGCGATTACATCTTCCTTTACCCAGGCGATGGCAGGCTTGGATTGCCAGAACATGCGCCGTTTACGGCGATTGTGGCTACCTGTGGCATTTTAGACATACCTCGTGCATGGGAGGAGCAGCTTGCTATTGGCGGCAGACTGGTTGTGCCGATTGGCGCACCGGAGTCGCAGCGTCTCACTCTGTTTGTCAAGGATCGCTCAGGTCTTGTTCCCAAGCGAATAGGGGCCTACGTTCGCTTCCAGATGCTTCGAGAGAAGCCGATTCCCAAGCCAGTCAAGCCTGTCTACAAGGAGCGTCCGGATGCCATGGAATGAAGTAATGCACAAGTGGGGCGCTGGCAAGCTCAAATCCGGTGGCTCAGGTAAGCCTGTAAAATCGCAGAAGCAGGCTGTAGCGATCATGCTCAGCGAGAAGCGAGCTGCGGCAGGCGGCAAGAAGGAGTACCAAGCGAAGGGGAAAAAGGCTTTTTATGGTGAAACGTAAGTTACTCATACTTGGCATCTTATGCATCATCCTAGCGTGTGCGATTGGTGCCTTCGCGCAACAGGAGAATGCGCCTGCACCGATAGCTGGATCTGGCGTGCCGCAAGGGGCAATCGCGCAGCGCATTGGGACGATCTACATCGATACGAGCACGAATGATGTTTACATCTGCACTACAGTAACTCGCCCACCTGGGCCGGCGCAGAGCACTTGTACTTGGACGAAGCAGGGAACTGGAACAGGAAGCGGTACGGTTTCCGGCCAAACAGCGAACTGTATCCCGAAGGCATCGGGTGCAACTGCGCTGACTACGTGCTCCTCACTGAGCGATAACGCCACGACGGTTTCCACCACGGAGGCAGTGTCTACCGGGGCGCTTACGGCAACGTCGATTCCCTCTCCCGGTGCCATCGGCGGTACGACGCCAGCGGCAGGGACGTTTACGACGCTCACGGCTGCCAACGTGCCTGTGTTCAACGTAACGGCTTATGGTGCCGTAGCCGATGCCAGCACCGATAACGCTACCGCTCTTGCCTCTGTGTTTACGGCATCGAATGCGATCACCAGCGGCATTCCCACGGTTTATTTCACGTGCGAAACGGGCAAACAATGCCAGTACAACTACAGTGCCGGGATTCACCCGACGATCCCAACGACGATTAGATGCGATCCTGGCGTGACGCTCGACTATACGGGCTCAGCGCACGCCGTCGATCTCGGCCCAACGACATTAACCGGCTCGACCTACCAGACGACTTACGTGGTTCAGGGATGTAGATTTACAGGCGGGGCTATGATGACTGAAGGCATCTATGTCAACAACTTGGTTTTAGCTCCCCGTATTCTGAATAACACGTTTCTGAACTGGGGCGGCACGAACAACGTGTTTGGGATTTACTTTAACGGCGAAGTAGATGATCCGCTCGTCCAGGGAAATACCTTCATCGACATCGACAATGCTGTTCACAACATGCTTCGGGTGGACCCTGGTTCAGGTGGTGCTATCAGTTCGCAATTGAGATTTATCGACAACTGGGGCTATGCCGCGATGCCGCCTGGGATGATGAACATGGAAGGCGGTTCTTCCGCCGACAACGCTGGAATCGGCGTATGGGCAGCAGGCATCAAGTCGCAGATCAAGAACAACAACCTGAACTGGTTCCAGCCCGATGTTCGTATTGGTTCCCAGTCCATTGATACCGATATTGTCGGCAACAGCTTCGAGGCCCCACAGGCTACTGTGAGCACGGGAGTCATTCAGTATGGCGATCCTGCTGGCGGGTACGCTCCCACGTTTCTAATCGAGGGGCTCACCGTAGAAAACAATGAAGCTGATTTGCACGCAGTCAATGATTTCATGGTCCCAACCACTAACACCTCTGTCATCGCAAACACAATCGTCAGCAATAATACCTTATCGGAAGTCATCCCCAGCTTGGACCATGATCCTGTGATTCAGAACAATATTGCAGGACAATTGAATAACAAGGGCCGCGACAACCGAATGTCTGCTACCTACGCGGGATACACAAATTTCGTTCCTGCGGCCGTTCAATCCATGGTTCCAGTGTGGCCCAACATCGGGAATGTTTGCCTCGGCGGTGCCGGGGGACTTGGCTGCCCGCAGATTTTCTCTGATTTGGTGAATTTCGATGCGAACCTAAGTCGCCTCGCAGCCGATACCTGGGCAGTCGGTGACAATGCCCTTGGAGTCGGCAACGTGAATGGCGCAATGGCGATGAAGACGTTAGAACTCACAACGCAGACGGTAAATTCTCTGCCTAATGCTGCGGCTGGCAATGCAGGATGGGTGCGGCAAGTCACGAACTCCACGGCCATTGCAGCGGAAGGGCAGACGTGCGTCGATAACGGCGGAACGGGTGTAGTCGCGCTGGCATTCTCTACGGGCAGCGCATGGAAGTGTTTCTAACGTGACCATCGGCAGCGGAGTGACGATTCGATGAAAAACGGGCGCAAGACCATCCTTGCCACCGATCAGCAGCGCAAGGCCGCTGAACTCGTGCTGATTCACGATGTGCCAATGAAACACGTAGCAGTTAGGTTCAGTGTATCCGTTTGGACGATTCACGCGCTGGTGCGAAATGCCAAAGCTCAGCTCGAAAGCCGCTGACTACATGGAACTGACAGGCGCAAAGAAAGATGGCGACTGCTCGAAGGTTGCAGTCAAAGGCGGCGTGAGCAAAGAGCGTGGCTGCTGCAACTACTACCAGCCCAGGAATCATCAGGTAATCGCCTTCAAGTGCGGCGTATGCGAATATCTCGAAGGCGCAGATAAGCGAACTTGGCTGTACGGTGATCCGCGCGATGTCTAAGGTGTGGCTAGTGACTCATCCAGAGACTCGCATGGATCAGGAAGGCCGGATTCATGGCAAACTCGATCCCCCCTTATCTGATAGCGGCAGGCAACAGGCTCGACAGATTGCTAAGAGCTTTAAGAACAAGGGGATTAAGCGAATCCATTCTTCTCCCCGCCTTAGAGCGAGACAGACTGCACAAGCTATCAGTGAGCATACGGGAGCACCGATTACGGTGCATGAGGAACTTACGCCTTGGGACGTGGCCCATATGTCTGGCGCAAAGACCAGTTCGATCAAGCCCGTACTTGATTTCTTTAGCTCGCGTCCAGATCGCCAGATACCGGGCGGAGAGTCGAAGAATGACGTGCTGAATCGCTATTCGAAGTTTACAAAGGGCCTCAAGCCTGGAGATGTGGTAGTGGGGCATTCGCAGCATTCGCTGGCCTGGGACTACGCCAAGAAGGGTGGCGATGCCAAGAAGGTTCCGATGATCGGGGGAAAGGCGGGAGAAGTGCGCGAGGTCAAACTATGATCAAAAAGAAGGGACAGCCCATCACTGGAACGAACACGGCGATGGCTCCAAAGGCTCCAGTACTCGGCAATCAAGCCGATACGTCTAGAGTGGCGCAGAAGATGGTCTTGCGGCCTCCGGAGCCATTCGGCAACCAGAACTCGACCGCGCAATCTCCTCCTAGCGGTAAGGCATCGGGTGGCATCTCCACCACGGAACCACACGTTGCTTCTGGACTGACGCATCAGAGTCCAGGCGCGAAGGCATTGCCACAGGGTGGGCCTATCGGCCAATCGAAGATGCCCAATCAATCGGGGCAGATTGGCGGGAAGATGGGATGGCCCCCACCCAAGCGCAAGGCTGGCACCGTATCAGGCTTCAAGTCCAAGAGGGGAGCCGCTTTTTATGGCGAATAAGGTCGCACCGAAGATCTCTAAGCCCGGTAGCCATCGGTTCCCGCAGAAGGGACCACATAATCCAAATGTGGGCACGAGCGGCAAAGGCATGGCACCGCGGCCTACCAATGGACCGCCAGACCACACGCCCGCGCATCCGCCGATGCATGGCCTCGCCAGGGTAGCGAATCGGCCATCATCGCCTACGGGAAAAGGCAATGCGGCTGGCAGTTTTACTCCGGTTCAGAATAACGCTAATGCCAATCTCGTGGGCCCACAGATTGGCCAGCAGGAATACACGCCTCCTCCAGGAGCGCGAATCGGGCCGCACAACCAGAATCCAGTAACCGGAAACGCTGTCGCTACGCACAAACCTCAACGAAAGGGAAAAGGCGCTGCCTTTTTCGGTGAGTTTTAATGGCTACCGTACTCAAGGTTTACAAGGTCATTTTCCACTGGGTGACCGGCGCGACAACAAGCCCTGATACCCTAGATGGTCCGCATCATGCCTTTCTCGAGGCCACTGCCAACGATTACAACTCATTGCTCACGGTTATCAACGCCAGCTCGACGCTGAAGAAGCCTGGAACACTCGTGATCGATTCCTGTGATGAAGTCGGGCATGGAGACGTAGCGAAGGCATGAACGTCGAGTTTCCCTATCGCGGGATGCAGTCGTGGGTCAATCCGCACGGCATACGGATTCTGCGCTTGCACTATTCAGCCGACGAAGCCAAGACCAAGGAATGGGCGGCTCGGCAGAAAGCGACGATGACCAATGCAGCGGATTACGAGCAAGAGTACGAAATCAACTTTAGTGCAAAGCTGGGAACGCTTGTTTACCAGCTCGACGAAGCAGCTACGCTGGAAACCTCCTTCGCTATACCACGTTCTTGGACTCGATACTTTGCGCTCGATCCACACCCTGTTGTGCCACACGCCGGGTTGTGGCTGGCCGTGGACAAATGGGGAGATGCTTGGGCTTACCGCGAGTTGTGGCCTTCTAAGATTTATGGACAACGTGGAAACATCCCGGAGGACGACAATCGTTATTCCATCAAGCAGTACGTCGAAACCGTCTGCTGGCTCGAGTCCCGTGAAAATCCTGAGAATGAAGCGCAGGCAGAAGAAATCTATAAGCGCGTGATCGACTACGCAGCCAGAGCCATGGGCCAAGGGTTCTTCGATGACAAGCCGGAATACAACTTCCAGAAGCGATTCGAGGAGCTGGGGAACTGGACGTTCGAGGATTGCATCAAGGACACCAACGCAGGGATTGAGGCAGTGAATCAGCTATTAAAGCCGCGGGATGTTGAGCAGGCCGATGGCTACTTCCGGCCAAAGTCGAAGCTGCACATCTTCCAGGATCGCTGCCCGGAACTGATTCATGAACTCAAGACCAATCGCTTCCAGGAGTTGACGCCACTCATGGCCGAGCGAGCAGACCCCACAGGCAAGCCCATGGCAAAACGGAACCATCTGACGGATTGTTTGAAGTACCTTGCGATGGCAGGGCTCGAATACGTTTCGCACCGCAAAGTACAGAGCGACTGGAAGCCGATCATGTCGGGAATCAACTACTAAATGCCTGCTGAAATACCTGGAACCAGCCAGCAGATGCCGCAGCAATCAGGGGCATCTGTCACCAGCAAGCGCCGAGCATCGAAGCGCACGCCTGAGAATGTGGCTGACATCCTGGATCGCCGCAATGAATCCAGACGCTACGCGCAAATCAACTATTGGGATCAATGGGAGGATATTTACCGCGCCTCGAAGTGCCGTACCAAGCCGATTATGACCCGGCGCAATGATGGCACCGAGCAAGAGGATCGCACGCGCACGAACGTCGCTATGCCGGAACTATCGCTCATCATCCGGCGCAAGACGGCTCGGCTGACGGCTTCGCCTCCCCAGATCAATTACACAGTTCCTGCGGAAGGCGATACGCAGCTAGGCGAACGGCTCACGGCATGGGCTTATCAGCAATTCGACAAGTCTGGTGAGGCTCGGGAGCACCGAAAGACCGTACAATCCAGCCAGACATTCGGCTATGCCGTGTCGAAACTCTATTGGGATACGGTCGAAGTAGAACGCAAGTTCTTCCGCTCATTCTCGCAGCAAGGCCAAAGCTATTCCGCGGATCGTGGCGGATTGATGAGATTGCAGGGCGCATCCGATGACGACATATCGGCAGCGGTAAAGGAAGGCGGCTCGGAACTCAGTGATGCCGAAATGTCGCAAGCGCTGGCGAAATACGGTCAGACAACGCAAATCCCGCAGCGTATGACGCAGTTCGAAGGGCCTGTCTGCAAGAACGTGTTCATTGGCGACTTCTTCCTTGAGCCAGGGGCAGCTTACCTGGACGTTTCTGGATGGGCCATCGAGGATTATTTCGAGTCGGATGTGTGGCTCAAGAAGATGGCCCTCAAGACGTACATGGACCCTGACACGCAGCAGGAATTGCCCATCTTCGATCCCAAGGCTATTCAAGAACTCGCGGACATGCCTTCCTGGCAGCCGATCTATCAGCAGCAGCCATTCGATTTACGCTCCAGATTGCGAACCGCTTCATTGGGGCAGACGCTTCCGTTATGGCCGACGAAGCTGCTCAGAGGTAAACGCTATGACATTCTCGAATGCCACACGAAAGATGCGGAGGGTCAGTTTTGGATCGAGTGGGTCGGCAATGAGAAAGTTTACTTGGGCAAGATGCCCTATCCATGGGACCTCTATGGTAAATACTGCTATACCGAACTGGTACCGATGTTCGATTTGCTCTCAGCCTATGGAGATTCGACCCCTCAACTCCTCCGGCACCTTTGGCTGCTTCACAACGCGATTGTGGGATCGCGCCGTGACTTGGTTTCGAACATTCTGAGGCCTATCATCTTCGCCAAATCTGCTGAGGACGTTCCTGACGAACAGCTTGACCGCCAACTATTTAAGGTGCTCATTACCAGGAATCCAGACAACATCAAGCCACTCATCGAAAACGTCGCGCAATACGCCGCAGCCTTGCAGGGAGCCACGGAAGAAGAAGCGCAGAACATGAGGATGATGGGACTGGCTGAGCCGAACCTGAGCAACGTGGAATCGGGCACGGAAGCTAATCCGCAGGCCGGAAAGACAGCGACGACGGCAGTTCTGGCGGCGAAGTCTGCCGACGCCTTGACGCAGTTCGAGCTGGACTCGCTCAACTGGTATTTCAAGGACACGGGAGAAAAGAAGCTGGCGATGCTGCAACAAACCGAACCTGAAACTGGCGAGGACGGCAACTATCAGCCCTATGAGGTCAGCGATAAATATAGCAAGTTGGTGGACGGTCTCTCGCAGCGGTACGGCAAGGCTTCCGTCGTCAACATCGATTTCATGGAACTGCAGCAGGAGATTCAGGTGGAACCTGCGGCCATGTCCATGCTGTCGATTGACGATGACATTCGCAGGACGGGAGCGTTGCAGCTAGTCGAGATGGCCGGCCAGATGCCAAATGTCGTAGATCCATATTACGCAGCGAAGTTCTTTGCTACCACGATTCGCGGCATCGATCCCGACAAGGCAGTGCCGCCTCCCAAGCCTCCTCAGCCTCCGCCTCCTAAGGTTAGCGCCACGGTGGCGATCAAATGGCCGGAACTGCCGGCACAGGCACAGGCGCAAATCTTGCAGGCGGCAGGCGCACAGGTCACGCCTGACCTCATGCAAGAACTGCAAATCGGCGACACACTCAAGGGTATTGAGAAGCTATCGACGGCAGCCGATCATGCCGACAATCTCATGTCCTCCAAATCCGTAGACGATGAGCCGGAAACTCCTATGAGCAAAGGAGTGGGCAATGCTGGGCCTAGCGGAAGCAAGCCAACTTCATGACGCGGTTTCCGACCCGCTGCTCAGGCCCGCGCTGCTCGATTTTATCGAGCATCAGAAACTCATTTACATGGCTGGCCTATTACGAGCCGTTCGTCAACCGAGCCGCGACACCATGAAAGAAGCGAGATTTGCAGGGATGGTCGAAGCTTACGAGAACCTGATGGGCGATCTGGAAATCTTCGCACGCAAGAAACTCGATGAAGCCAAACAGTGATCCTCAATTAGCGATAGCGCGTTTCTTCGCGATTCATCCTTGCGCCATACGACAAGTTCCACGGACCAACCGTGTGCATAAACCGAAGCTGGACCCACCAGCAAAGGGAGATAAGTAATGGCCGATGTAACCGAAGCACCCACACAGGACGCAATCGCCGAGTCCTTGCTTGGGGAACCTCAAGAACAGCAGGTTGCCGAACAGCCCGTAGCCGAACAACCTGAAGTTCAAGAGACGACCCAAGAACAACCCGAGCAGCAGATAGAGCAGCAGCCGGAAGAAGTCGAGAACTGGCTCCCCACCGAGCAGGACAAGATTTTCCCGGATGAAGTGCTCTCGCGCTACTGCCAGCGGTACGGCCTTGACGAGAACATGCTAGCTAACCCACAGCTCAAGCAACTCGTCATCGACAAGATCAATTCGGATATTTACCTTCAGCAGCAACAGCAAGAGCAGCAATTCGCGGAACCTGAGCCTGTCCAGGAACCAACCCCGGAACCCGCTCAGCCGCAACTGACCCGTGAGCAGTATTTCGCCAATCTGGACCAATTGGTTGCACAACGAACTGATCCGCAGGTCGCCAAGGACTTCCATACTGGCTTCTTGCGGTCTTTCGGCGTGCCTGAAGCGGAGATTGCGAAAGTGCCTCCGCAGCAGGCCATGCAATTCACGCAGCACATGACGAAATACGCTCTGAACATGATGACGACGTTTATTCCGGATCTGCTTCAGGCGCAACTGGCACCTCAGCTGTCGCAAGCCTTTCCGGGCTTCGGTGAGATGTACGAACGCTCTGCCTATGCAATGGCCTGGGATCGCGTTCGCAACTCTGATCCTACGTACTCCGACCTGCCAGCCTACGGAACCAAACAATTCAGCCAAAGTCTCCGTGCCGCGGCGGCCAAGATACCTGGATTCGAGGAGATGCAATTCACCGATGGGCAGGGCAAGCCTTTGCCTCCGATGGAGAACTCCATGCGGAAGTATGGGATGCTCGCGCAAGCCATCAAGGGTCAGGTCAATCCGCAATTGTTGCAGCAAGCTGCTGGTGCGCTGAATAGGAATCAACGGAGGGCTGAAGTCCGGCGCTCCGCAGGCAATCTCGGCTCCGGGCAATCCAGAAATGCCCAACCAGCACAGGCCTCCAGCCAGTTCCAAACCAATCAGGACATTTTCGATGACGACACCTTGGAACGGCTTCATGGCAGGCTGTAAGGGCCAAAGGAGCTAACAGGTGGCACTATCCGTAGCACGCAGTTACGACCAGATGGTGACGGATACGACCAACGTCCGCGACGTGTCCGAGCAGATGGTATTGCTCGAGCCCGATGCGGCCCCGTTGTTTGTCCTCACCAACGCAGCCAAGAGGAAACAGCCGACCATCGGCCCGAAGTTTGAATGGGTTGAAGACACGGAAGTTTCCTTGTGGGGTCAATCCTCGGCAGCGAGCGATTACTCCTCAGCGGCGACAAACATCCTGGTGGCAGATGGAACCTTATTCGGCGTAGGCGATATTGTTGCTGTTCCCAAGGCAGCATCTTCTAACGCCGCGCCGGAAGTCTTCCTGGTCACTACCGTATCCACCAACACACTAACCATCTCCCGAGGTATCGGCTCGAGCGGTGCAGATACTATTTCCGCGACTGGCTCGCTCCGTATTCTTGCCTCGGCGTTTGCGGAAGATGACAACATCGGGCAACAGCGTTACACGTCGAAAAGCGTGCAAGTCAGCTATGCCCAAATCTTCAAGACGCCGGTGAAGGTCACGCACACGGCAGCTTCGACCAAGCAGTATGGCGCTCCACAAGGGGAACGAAAGTTCCAACTCGTGAAGGCGCTCATACGTCATCGTTCGGAAATCGAAGCGGCTGGCTTGTGGTCACGCGCTTCCGTCGCCTTGGCGTTGCCCAGTTCTCGCTGGACAACGATGGGATGGCTCTCGCGCATCGCCACCAACAAGACCGATGCTTCAACTACGGCATCGATCACCACGTGGAACACCTTTGCTGAGACGGCCTTCCGTTACGGAGAGAAGCAGAAGCTGCTTCTTTGCGCTCCGAAGATCATCTCAGCCATCAATTATTTCTCGCAGAACAAGTTGCTGACTCGGGTGGGCGATACGGTATTTGGCGTCAAGATCGCTCGCTTCGAGATGGCGCTTGGCGAGTTCCTGCTGGCAAACGACTACCGCTTGGGAACGGCTGATGTGGGCTACCCATCCGGTACGAACAGCTTTGCCAGCCATGCCTACTCCATTGACTTGCCTTCGGTGGCGATTCGCTACCTGCAAGGAGGTGGAGACAACCTGATCGGTGATACTAAGCTATACGAGAACGTCTTGCCGGATGGCAGCACGACTCGAACCGATGAGTACCGCTCACAACTTGGGTGGGAAATCAGGCATGAGAAGAAACATGCCTGGATGTTCGACGTAACGGCGTATAGCTAAACCAAAGAGGGCCGGGAGCGGTCTCGGCCCTCGTTTCTGAGGAGATGAAGATGGCAACAAAGCGATGGAAGTGCCTGGAATGTGGCAAGGACTTTGGCGTGGGCGAGTGGGCCTGCGCGGACGGAGTGTCGAACCACGTAGTCGAGCCGAAGATGTATCGCTCGCTCGATGCTCCCTCTGATCCCAGTACGAAAGATCAGGAGATGAAACACGCGCAGACGGTCGTGTGCAACATTCCGCCGCCGACCAAGGTCATGGAAGGCGACGATGTGCGCTGGATTGGCGAAGGTTCCGTGGTGTTTATCCGCGGCATGTTTTCGACCTCGGATCCCATCCAGCAGTATTGGCTCGACAAGCGGCCAGCCTACAATGCCTCGCAAGCGGAATGGAACAATGCGTGGCTGACGCAAAACCAGAAGCTCGAGATTCGTGATATGGAACTGAAGGCTGGAGAGCAGAAGCTAATCAACGACCGTAACGAACTCTTGAGCAAGGTCCAGCAAAACAAGCGGGAGCCAGTAGCGGCACACTAAAATGGCTATCTGTTCTAACTGCGGGGCGCATAGCAATCGCATTCGTAGCCGCTGGAACGATCTAGGGCAGTTGCCCGATCAGTGCCCGCAATGCTCCCCAGGGACATTCGAGAAATTTATCGACCCATCGGACAAGAAGATCTGGATGGGCTATGAAGCGCACCCGAATGAGTACGAGAAGCGATACGACCAAGAGGGGGTGATCCACGTCCGCAAACAGGAATATCGCGCGGAACAGGAAGCCCGACTCGCTTTACCTGCTACCGACGAACAAGAACAACAAGCGAAGGCGGAAGAAGAAAAGCGCCGCCACCGGCGCAAAGAGGATATGACGCCAGCAGAACAGTTGTACGCCCTGGCAAAGGCGCGAGAGATTGCGGAGTGGATCGAGGAATCAGCCCTGACAGGCAAGGACGTATGCTAAACGGCTGGGAGCGTAAGGTTCAGAAGCTGCTGATGGATGCCCGCGGCAGGGCGGCTCTGAAAAAGTATGGCATCGATGTGGAGATCGCTCAGAAGTCGGATAAGCCAGATGATAAGCCCATTGTCGTTGTGATGTGCCCGACCTATCGCAGCCCTGAGCCCCAAACGCGGGATTCCGTAATCGCCATGAAGGAATACACCCGAGAAACCGCCAAAGCCATCGTCTATGACGCTCCACCGATGTCTGCTGCGGTTGTGCATTGGTCGCGCAACGCTTTGGTGCAGGGACAGCTACAAAGCGGCAAGCCTTGGACTCATGCATTGCTCGTGGATGATGACATGGTGCCCGAGAAAGACGATTTGGTAAAACTTCTGGCTCACAAGAAGGATGTGGTGGTGGGGATTTGCACCTGTCGCACCGATCCGCCCATGCCCAACATCAAGGAGTTTGACGAGGAAACAGGAAACTTCGGGCGCATCTGGGAATGGCCGAGGGATCGTCTGTTCGAAGTGGGTGGTGGCGGAACTGGCTTTATGCTGGTTACTCGCCACGCCTTCGAACAGATGGGGCAAGTCTATCTCGAATGCCTGTGGGAGCAGGACTATTACGGACTTGCCGGCGAGAAGCTCGAGCGTCTCAAAAAAGTCAGACTCAAAAAGTTCGACGAGGATAAGACGTGCTTCTGGTTCAGGTTCGTGCCCAATGCCAAAGGTGATATCGAAATGGGCGAGGACATGGGCTTCTGCTACATGCTGCGAAAGTATTGCGACATCAAAACTTACGCAGACCCTTCCGTGCAGCCTGGACATATCGGCAGATACGCCTTCGGCATCAAGGATTTCGAACCCTACCGGGATGATTGCATTGTGCGAGCCAAGATCAGCGGGGAATACAAGATGGAAGTTCCCCCCCTGAAGATTTCGATTCTCTGCCCGACCAGGGGCAGGCCCAAGCAAGTCAAGGAGATGGCAGCTACGCTGCTCGAAAACTCTACCGTTCCACCCGAGATTGTGTTCTATGTGGATGACGACGATCCAACCTTTCCTGAATCGCTCGACTATCCCGATTACAAGGTGATGCGCGGGCCACGAATCATCATGGGCGAGATGTGGAACAGATGCCTCGAACTAGCGACTGGCGAAATCCTCGGCCAGTCCAACGACGACTTCCGCTATCGCACAAAGGGTTGGGATGACATGGTGCGCCGAGCCTTTGCCGCATTTCCTGACCGGATGATCTGTGTGCATGGGGATGATGGCGTTTGGGGAGCGCAATTCGGTACACATTGCTTTTTGCATAAGACTTGGGTGGAAACGACGGGCTACCTGACCGCGCCGTACTTCTCTAGCGACTTCTGCGATACGTGGTTCAACGACGTATTTAATGCGGTGAATCGGCGCGTGTTCTTGCCCTTTGTCACCGAGCATTTGCACTTTTTAGCCAATAAGGGAGAGGTTGATAAGACGCATCAGGATCGGTTGAACCGTCATCTGAGAGACGATACGCCAAGTCTCTATCAGAAACTCTTGCCCAAGCGCATTGAGGACGTTCGTAAGATCAGGGCCAAGCTCGGCATACCTTACCAGGAGAGCGAATACGCAGAGATCAGAGATCATCGAGCTAGCGAATCAGCTGTCGGAGCGTAAAGGCGTCCCGCTGAATCTTCAGTCGCTCTACCGCTTCGTGGTGCAGGATATTTGCAAGCGCCAGCGGTTCTGGTGGAGACGCATTGCTTTTACGTTCCAGACGGTCCAAGGCCAAGGGACTTACGACCTTACGACGATCAGTACAACGCCACCGATCACCGAGATTCTGCTGGATGAAATCACCAAGTTCACTTTGCTCATGACGACGAGCCCATTGCAGGTTACAGAACTGTTGCCTGCCTTTACACCTGAATCGCTGATCGAAATGACGGCAAACACGACACCGACGAACCCGACCAATGGCAATAACAATGGGGCCGTGGGTGGCCGTTACACGATGGATGCTGGAGACTACAAGACGATTCGCATCGATCCTCCCGATGCTGCCTACACCGCTTATATTGTCGGGTGGGCGATGCCGAATCCAGGGGGCGACAGCACGAACGATAATGTGCCGCTGATCCCGCCGTGGGGCCACAACACAATTGTTACGGGCATCGTAGCGAAGGTCTTTCGCTTCGCTTACGGCAGCTCCAACATGAAATCGGTTGATTCCGCGGCAGAGTACGAACAAGGGATACAGGACCTCGCGCAACGCAAGCAGTTCGATCCGAACTACCGGACGCAGTTGGTAACACACGAATCAGCGATTCGCTCGACCTAATGCCTCCACTTCGAGCCTTTGAAAACCTGGATGCAGGCGGCGTAGACAGCCGCAGCAACCCCATCAATTTCCCACGCAACCGAGCACTTCGATGCCTGAACTGGACGCCTCTTCAGGCTGGTTATTGGGCGCAGCGGTGGGGATATTCCTCTGTGACCATGAGCAGTTCGTCAGCTACGGCCATTAGCGGAATGTTTCCTTATCGCACTTGGGACGGCAAGAAGTACGTTCTGTTCATGCAGGGCACTTCTTTGAACGTCATCGACACTGCGACGGGAACGGTGGCGACACCGACTGTCGAGGGAACAGCTATTGCATCTTCGGCCAAAGGCCAAGGCTACTTTGCAGCCAATCGCTTCCATTATGGAAATGGTACAGATCAGAAGTGGTTCGACTCGAATGTCTGGCGCAACAACGGTCTTCCCGCTCTGACTCCAGAGCAAGTTCAATTCGTCACGATTACCGAAGGCGTTCGTGAACTAACCCCTGCGGAGGTGGCGGCTGTGACGCTGACCCCGCAAGCGTCAGGAACTTTCCCTGGTGATGTTCTCACTGGCCGGCTGTTGTATTGCGCTATTTTTGACACTTCCAATAATGAGATTGGGCCAGCCACCATTCCGATTGGTTCCGGGCGCGTCGTTGTGCCATTAAATGACGAAATAGCCATCGCGGGATTACCTGATTTATCTGGCGAGAATACGAATTGGGTGAAGCTGATTGGAGGAACAGCAGACGGAAGCGACCTAGCCTACTTCTTTACGACTGGAAGCAAGCCCATTGAATCCGCCACCTATCAGCCAAACATTCCGGTGCTGAATTGGAGCATCACTTCCGCTATCAGTGGAGCGTTCTATATCCTAACTGTGTCCGTTGAAACATCGTCGCCACACAATTTAGCTCCGGGCATGAATGTACAGGTGTTCGGTTTTGGCGTATCGGGCGTATACGTAGTAGCCAGTACGCCGGATTCAACGCACTTCACCTACACGTATCCTTCTGCGGTGAGCATTACCGACAGTGGGACGGGCGGCGGCATAACTGGTCTCAGTATCACCGTGCTCGTGAGCAGTCATGGTTTAAGTAACGGCGATGTGTATGCGATTGCAGGCACGAATCAAGTGGATGGCATCTACCGCGCCGTCGTCATCGATGCGAACGCACTGTCAATCCCGCCGCCTCAGGGAACTCCGCCTCTCACATCGTCATCGACAGGAACCATAAACCCATTGGTCACTGTTGCTAACTCAGCGACCTCGGTAAACATTTCCTCGCCGATTCAGGCTGCCTCTTATCAGGTCAACCAAAATAGGGGACTTGCAGCTTCGACAATCGGAGGTCCCAATCCCGGCTATCAGTTCGCATTCTCGATCTACAACCCCAATGGCGGAGGGCACGTCGGAAATTTCATACTCGCTGGACAAAGAGCCTTGCAGACAAGCCACCGAAGCAACTGGCGCATCAACGGGCTACCAAATCTCATCTCGACCGATATGGAATGGAGTGTGCTCATTGGCAGAACGCTCGATGGGGGACAAACTCCCTACGTGTGCTCCGACAATGCCGGAAACTGGGCCTATTCGATCAATGGACAAATCTCATTCGTACTAACACAGCCAAACCTAGACGGCCAACATGAAATGCCTTTCCGCAACGGGATTATCCCTGCCCAATGCAACATGTTTTGCGTGGCTGGCAACTTTGTCTATGCTGCTGATAGCGGTTCTCCGTACCTGCGTCGTTCCGGTGATCTATCGCAGAACACCGAGCAGGGAGACACATTCACCGGACGTGCAGAGCAGAGTTGGGCACCCGATGACCTCGACACGTTCCCTACTGCTGAAGCGTTAACTGGAATCTTCGAAATAGACCAGGAAGTGCTTTGCGGAACCGTACACGACACGGCCATCTCCTCGAATCTGGCTGGCATTCAGCAGTGGGTTGGAGGCCCATGGCAAATCGGAATTGCCGGACCTCGAGCGGGAACCAAATGCGGTTCTTGGGGATTGTTTTGGGTCTCTGGCGAGAAACAGCTTTGCACCTTGCAGCAAGGCGTTCCTGTGGCAGTGTCAGAGGAATACGAACTCGCGGAACTCACTCAGATCGGAGACGCCTACCTATCGCAAGTCGAATGCGTCTACTACCGCAATGCCGCACTGAACAAGGACGAGCTTCGCATCGAAGGACGCAAAGCAGATGGATCGCCTTACACGGTCATCCATGACTTCAGGTTGCGTGATTTCAACGCTCCTGGTTCATGGACTGGTCAGGGATACAGTTCACAGTTCCTTGGGCCATTGGCTACAGCCTTCACATCGGCGCAGATCAGGGACGGAAACGGCAAGATTCAAATATGGGCGGGAGCAGCGAATGGACGGATCTACCAGCAATATACTGGAGCGAACGACGCGGGAAACGAGTTTACCAGCGATCTGATTTTGCTCGTCAATGGCGGTCCCAACCGTCCAGATGTGCCCTTCGTTGATTACTATGGCGATGCGAACATCAAGATTACGGTTGGGCGTAACTTCCACACTTCGCTAGCGCCTGGAGCACAGTACGGTTTTGATCCTCCCAATCCTGACGCTGATCAGGCGCAAGCGGTTCCCGAAGCAGAGGAGGACTTTCTTTATCGATTTTGGCTGATCCCTCCCCAAGTGCAAAGGCTGTATGTCAGGTTCGAGCTTACTTCGCACTCGGTAGATGGGAGTCTGGCGCTGAATTCGCCTCCACACATTCCGCTCGAGAGTTACGGAAGATTGTACGAATTGATTCCCGCAGTCGGTGACGAACGCGAACGATAAAGGAGAAGCGATGCGATCTACTTTCAGAGTGAACTATTACGTGAATGGAGCCACCAAGACAGCCTACGTTGTGGCAGAAAGTGGACAGGAAGCTTCAGACTTCCTGGGCGTGAGAGATGGCTCGGTGTCAGTAGAGCCAGTAGCCTATCCGGTGCAAGTTGTGGGGCTTGATACCGCGCACCAACCTATTGCGCCGCCTCCAGTATTTACCGCTCCACCCGAGCCAGCACCACAGGTCAGTCGGGACGAATTCAATGCACTGCTGCAAGAACTACATAACCTAGAAGCGAGGGTAGGCGGTGGAGGAAAGCCAGTCGCTCCGATTCCAAAAGTGGTGACTCGTTGAGGAGCATACTTCGGGGATACGGTATCGGCATGACTTCGATAGAGCGGCAGAACGCCCGCGCTCAAGCTGCAGACCTGACCAGGGTTCGCGGAACCTCCAAGGTGCCGCAACCTCCCAGGGATGTGACTTGCCAAGCTGCACCGCAGGGCTTGTTTGTTACTTGGCACTATCCTCCAGTGAACATGGATATTCAGCGGTGGCGAGTCTACCGGAACGATGAGAAGACGCTGTTTGCCGAAATTAAGGACCGTGGCACGCGGCAAGTCTTCGTAGACGGAACCAACGGCGTGACCATGAATGTCTTCGTATCGTCGCTGAATGCTGCTGGGATTGAGTCTGCCAAGGTCCATTCTGTCGGCACGCCCGCCGCGGCCACGGCTACCAATCCAGGTGTTCCATCTGGCTACAACAGCGTCAATTCCGGTGGCAGAGACACTTCGACGGACTTTCAATGATTGAGATTGTTCCCATCGACTTCATGGGTCAGCAAGGCGCATTGCTCGAGCCCAAGCACAAGCATATTCACGATCTCGCCGTGGACTACTGCCAAAGAGAACTGGTCAAGGAAGTAGACCTTTCGAAGTTTGCGAAGGTTTGGCTTGGGCTCAAGGACGGCAAAGCGTTCGGTGTCGCTGGCTATGTCTTGCGGGCCGATGTTCCATTGATGCGGGCGACTGATGCCGATGTGCTTCGGGCTTTGGGAAAGCGCATGAATGACTTCTTTTCCGATCAGGGAATTAGGGAGCAAGAAGTGTTTATCTTCATCGGTGACGAGAAGCCAGAGCAACGCTGCCCTGAGTGGAAGCAAGTGCTGAAAGAGTTTGGCGCTACGTCGGCACAACGCTGGCAGATTGAGGTGAAATAATGGGTGGCGGGCCCTCCCAAGAACAAAAGAATGCAGCGCAGTCGCAAGCGAACCTCAATAACCAACTCTCTGGAGACTTCGGGCAGCAGTACCAATTTCAGCAGCAACAGCAACAGGCAGCCAATCCGTTCTATAAGTCGCTGATGAACAATGGCCTGCCCTATTACGCGAATCTAACCGACGCGATGGCAGGCAACACGGCGCAAGCCTTCGCTCCTGCCAAGGCGCAACTGAATGCTCAACTCGGCCAAGGGGCTAATGCCCTGCCATCTGGATTTGCAACACAGGCCAGAACAGATCTTGCAGCACAGCAAGGCAGGGCCTTCGATCAATCCCTGCAAGGCGCTCAGGGAGCAAATCTGCAAGCTAGGCAGCAAGGCGCATCAGGTTTGCTCGGGCAAGCGCAGATCGCCAATCCCACGGCGTATTCAGGACAAGCCTTACAGGGCGGTCAGTCGATCATGCAAGCGCCGCTGGCAAGTCCTGGCCTCGCAGGACTTTTAGGTGGGCTCGGCGGCGGCTTGGCATCGGCTCTAGGCTTTTGATGATTTCGATACTGTGTCCCAGTCGTGGGCGTCCCGGTGTATTCGCAACCATGGTCAATTCGGCTTATGCGACAGCCAGGAATCCTTGGGGCGTCGAAGTTGTTGTCTACTTGGATGAAGATGACAAGAGCAAAGAGCATTATCCCGAGCCGCATGTTCCCGACATACGCAATCCCATATCGATTAGCTACGTCATCGGGCCGCGCATCATGTTCTCGGATATGTGGAACAAGTGCTACCCATCGTCGAAGGGCGAGATTGTGATGCACGCTGGCGATGATCAAATCTTTCGTACGCCCTTCTGGGACAAGATGACCGAAGACGCCTATGCGAAGTGTCCTGACAAGATCCTCATGGTTCACGGTTCCGATGCCGGCCAGCACTTCAGCGGGTTCGGGGCCATCGTCTGCTTGTCACGGAAATGGTGCGATACGGTCGGCTACGTGACTCCTCCTTATTTCGTGGGCGACAAGCCGGATGACTGGCTGAACTATGTGGCAAACACGCTCGGACGCAGAGTCTATCTCCCTTACGTGACTGAGCATATGCACCCGCTGTTCGGAAAAGCTCCGCTAGACGATACGCATCGGGAACGTCGCCACCGAGAGATGCTGCATCCTCCGCAGAATCAGTACGACATGATGGGCCCAGAACGAGCAGCTGATGTGGAAAAGCTGCGGGCAGTGATGGATTCGAACTGGAGGTGGTCGTAATGGGTTCTTTGGTAAACCAGGCGACAGGTGCTAATCCAACGCAATGGGAGAAGGTATCGAAGGGCGGATTGTCTGGACTCAGCCAAGGATTGCAGAACTACGGCCAGCAACAACAAGACATCCAGAATCGGCCACAGGGCGGAATGATCCAGCCTCCGCAAGCGATGCCCGTTGATCCCTCATACTTCCAGCCTCAGAGAATGGGCAAGAACAATTTGAACTTTTACGGCGGCTCTTAATGGGAAAGCTATTCGCCAATCTGACGAATCCTGGCGTACAGAGTCCTAACGGTGGCACGCAATTCTTCAATCCTGGACAAGTTCAATCGGGAGCATTTGCCAAGGCTTTAACTCCGCAGTCTGGGAATGTGCAGCCCTCGAGTGCGAACATCCCTGGAGAAATGCAGCCTCCAGGATCTCCACAAATGGCACCGACTCCAACCACTTTCAACCAACCATCTCCGAACATGCCGCAAGCCTTTAAGCCTAGCTTTCAGCAAGCAGCGAGCATGGGGCCTGTTCCTGGACCGAACAACGCGTTGTCGCCAGGCCTAAACAAGGCTGGCAAGCTCGTGACTTTGCTTACGAGCGGACTTCAGGGAGCGATGGCAGGCAGGGCAGCGCAAGAGCAAACAACTGCGGCGAGTGGTGGCCGGCGCAGTGGCGGGGCTGGCATGGGCTTCCAGGCAGGATACGAGTTGCCATGGCAGCACGCCATGCAAGGCCAGCAGCTTGAGCAGGCTCAGGCGCAGACGGCTTTGACGCAGGCTCAATCGCAGATGGTGCCCACACCTTACGGCATGATGCCTGCGGGGATCGCTCGATTCATACTGCCAGCTTCGATCCGCGAACAGGGTCAAATTGGAGCGGCGCAGATCGGGGCTGGAGGGCGTCAAGCCGTAGCTGGAACGGAAGCCACCAGTAGAGAAGCTGTGGCAGGAATACAAGCAGCCGGTGCCGCTAACGTCGCAGCCATTAACAAGCGTTATATGGCGGTTCCGAATGTGGGGCTATACGACACGCAGACCAAACAGCTTATTCCAGGGACACAGCAGGGAATCACCGTAACGCCAGAGATAGCGGCTGATTATCAGTTGCCGAACGACTTCATTGGCAAGCCCATGACACTCTCGAACTTCTCCTCCCTGGAGAATGTGCAGAATCGAGCTATCACGCCAGTCAGCGGTGCCAACGGTCCTTCGCTCGTCAACAAGCAAGCGGCCATGCAAGGGCAACCGGGAGCAGTTAAAGACTTGGGGATTGGGAGTCCTGCAGCGAATCCCATTGCTCAGGCTCGTACTTTCGGCAATCAGAGTCCGCAGGTGGCACAAGCCTTTGACCGTGTGCAGGAATCAACTTCGCGCCTGAATATCATGCGACAGAACCTGCAAGACGCCATGAAGGGCGACCAGCAAGCCATGCTTTCGCTATTGGCAAACCACCTTGGGATGACGATGGGCTTGCAGAAGGGCGCTCGCATGAATCAGGCCATCATCAATGAAGCGCAGCAATCGACGCCATGGTTGCAAGGGCTTAAGGCGCGTTTCGATGACCGTGGCTATTTGACAGGCGTAACGCTCACGCCTGAGCAGATGCGCTCCATGGTCACTCTCGGAGAGAACAGACTCGCTCAGGATCAACGGCAATTTGAGGCTACACAGCAATTCATTGGAGGCCAGGGCGCACCAGCGCAGCAACAGCCAGCAGCCACGCATATCTGGACGCCACAAGGATTAAAGCCAGTCGGTAGATGAGCACATCACCATTACCCATCCAAGCTAGCCCGAAATGGCTGGTCCAAGCACCGGACGGCAAGACCATTCAGTTTCCCGATGAATTTAGCGAAGATGACGTGAATCGGGAAATGACCAAGATGTATGGCGATCCGACGCAGAAAAGCCTCGCCATGATTTCGCCTGAAGGCAGGAATCCTCTCAACAAGGTATTGGCTCCGAATGCCTATGGCCTGCCAGGGCAAATGGAACCAACTGACGTGCGAAGCAGAGAAAAGATGCTTACTCCCCCCAATCAGGAAAGGATGCAATCGGGAGAAAGCATGGCAGTTCCTGCGTTCCTAATGAGTGTGGGGGCCATGGGGCCGGTCGGAGCGATTGAGAGACAGGGTGTCGGCCAAGGACTGAAAACTCTAGGACAAACAGCCTTTCGTGGCGCTCTCGGAACCTATGCAGGATCGAAAGTTGGAGGGCCTGTAGGCAAAGGCATTGGGGAATTATTCGGGCAGAACGCTGGAGAAGTAGGCGAGAAGATCGGGCAATGGGGCGGTGGATTGTATGGCGGCTACAAGATGGCGAGTGACCCTGAACTTGTGTCTCGACTACCGTTTCTCGGTAAGTTCCTATCGAGTCCGGAAGAATATGCCGAATCCCTCGCCAGTCAACGAGTAGCCAATCAACTCGCAATGGAGAAAGCGGTTGCAGATAACCCTGAAGCTCAAGAGCGAGCTATGGGTTCATTTATGAATCGTGGCTATAAGTCAGCGATACCGGAACCTGAAGAACCACCTGAGCCGCCAGAATACAAGCCCTACCGTCCCGGAAAAAACGTCTTACAGGGCGATATATCTAGGCAAGGCGGAACCCCAGGGGTTCCGAAAGGTTCTAATCCATCATGGAATTATCCCGGGGCACCGGGAAGGATTCCAGGTGCTAATCTTTCTGTCGGAAGCACTCCTGGAACTGGGGAAGCAGGAACAATTTTCGCCCCTGAACCGAATGAGGCGTTGCCAGAAGATCGTCCTGGAGCGATGTGGTCTGTACCGCGCGAACAACTTCCCAAACTAGCTCATGAGGCGCGACCTGGAGCAGCAAACGTAGCGAGGCAAACAGGACGCACGGTGATTTATGTTCCAAAGGGTTCATCGTTGCCTTGGATGCGAGGGCAATAAAATGGGACAAACTCCTCCTAAATACTTCCTTCCTGCGACTCCTTACGGATCCTCCGGCGCAGCAGCAACAAATACGGTCAACCCAGCGCAGCCCACAGCACAGAATCCGCAACTGCCTCTCTTGCCTCCGAACTTCGGGCAGAATCCGCTATTGAATCCTTTCGGGACCAAACAGCAATGAAAAAGCTGCTCTTTATCCTGTTGTTCCTGTGTGCTCCGAATCTGTTCGCTACGACAACGGTTACGGGAAAGATTGAGAACCTGGGAACTGGAAACGTCACTCCTGCCTATGTGCGATTCTGGCTCAGAGGGTGCGCTGGCAATCAGCCCCGAGTGAATGGAGTGGCAGTCATCGGACCTACGCAGGGCGGTGTTTTTTACTTCGACATGGTTGCCGACTCGATGGGCAACGTATCAGGAACGCTTTACTCCGTGCGTGATAGCACTGGCAATTTAGGCGGTGAGATCGAGTGCGGCGGTTCGCACTTGTCGGAATGGTATGGGATGCAGGTATTCGTAAACGGGAACGGAGGCCCGGAAGTTCCTATTTGGGCGCTGAATGGAGTCTTGCTAAACATCAGCACGGTTGTTCCGATTGTTACCGTACCTCCTCCTCCGCAAAACATCGTGGTTGGCCCTCCAGGCCCATCTGGCCCTCCAGGACCGCAAGGCCCTCCAGGATCAGGCACTATTGGTGGGCAGCCATTCTCCGGGCCATCCCCGTGGTATGACGTGACGGCTTATGGCGCAATAGGCGACGGCACGACTGATGACACCGCCGCGATCCAAGCCGCCATCAACGCAGCCAATGGCACAACTGGCGGTCATGTTTACTTCCCCTGCGGAAAAATCTTCAAGTATAACGGCGCATCTATCGACAATTCCTTCGACACTTTTGGCTTCGGCTGGATCATCTGGTCGCCCTGCGGAACTCTGCGCCCGACGAGTACGACTACATTCCCGAAACGCTACCACGGATTTATCGGCCAACCAGCGAAAACCGGCACCGTCTCCGCAGGAATGGCTGCCAGCGCCCATGTGCCAGTCGTCACTATCGACACTTCAGCTTTTGTGGGCACTGGACCCGTCATTGCCATGCCTGATGCAGCCGATGCTGGCCCCTTTTGGTTCGAGAACATGGGCATCCCCAACGCTCCCGGTACGGCTTTACAGCTTGGCGCGAGCACGCAGCTTCACGAGCCTACCTTTGTGACGATTCGCAATTCGGAATTTAGCCTCGCTTCCACATCGACTGGAGCCTGCATTGATTCCTGGCTCGGCTTTGGCCTTGACATCGAAGGGTCATATTGCGAGGGCTCGAACACCGCCCATAGTGGCATAAACGTGAGAACCGGAATGGTCTACGTCCATGACACGTTCATGCAGGGTCGTGGATTCTATATTGGGGCCGGCAACTGCGGCGTAGGTGCAATCGCAACGCTCGCTTTCGACAACATCAAGACGGAAAACCTTCAGACGGGAGACGATGGACTGTTCAACATCGACACAACAACCACGGGCGGAGGTTCGTGTCCCGCGCAGGCTATCGACATCGGACCCAACATCTTCATGGCCGACAACATGGGTGGCGGTTCCTATCTTGTCGATCACGTTGGCGCAGATGGCGGGGAAGTTCGCGTAAATCTTCGCGGATTGAGTGCTTTCACTGGACCATCGGTAGGTGTGATTGGCGGATCTAATGTCCATTACATAGCCGATTCGGACACTGGTATTTTTATGAACGAAGGCTTTAGCATTCAGTCGAGTGGGGATAAAAACCTATTCGGACCATGCACCGCCAATGGAACTGGTCTGTCGCTTCTAATCTGCTCACAAGGTCCGGGGCCAGATGCGCTGCACATTCACGGGAATTCGGGGAACGCGGACGGAAACCTATTCTCGCTCTACAAAACTCTCGACACATCTCGGCTCATGGGTGGTTTCTGCTCCAGTCTAACCTTCGGCGGATACTGCGGAACGGGCGGTGGCGGCAGCGAATATGGATGGTTTCTTGCCGACGCTGCTGGACACCAGGGGATGACCTCACTTCCCGCTGGAGGGTTAACTGCAAATCGTCAATATGTCCTGCCCGATGCTTCAGGCACGGTCTGCGTAAGCGGCGCATCCATCACCGGATGTGGCACGGGCGGCAGCCAATTCAACACACTTACGAGCGGCGTCAACAATCAAGCCACGATGGTGGTCACCACGGGTTCTTCACTCGCTGCAACTGGCACAGGAACGATTGCGGCAACGAGCGCACCCTTTGCGGGCGTCTCAAGCGGAACCAATACGACTGGGGCCTTTCTGCTCGGCACAGGCGCTTCGCTCAATTTCACTGGCTCTGGCCTAATCAACGCCAATGAGGTGAATGGCACCACCATTCCAGTTAACGCGGCAGCGGATCAAACCATCGTCACGACAGGCTCGGCGGTAGGCTCCTGGGCCAGCTTACCAGCTTGTTTGGACGCAGGCGGAAACCATCTGAATTACAACACCAGCACGCATCTGTTCTCCTGCGGAACTTCGGGCGGTACCGCAGGTTCGGCAGCATTTAACACGATCACGAACGGCACGAACTCGTCTGCTGCGATGGTGGTCGATACAGGAGCTTCGCTTACTGCGACAGGTACAGGCACGATTGCTGCGACTTCAGCACCCTTCGCGGGGCTGGCCTCGGGTACGAACTCGACAGCGACCATGCACATTGGCGGCGGCGGAACACTCGATGCCTCAGGCGGCATTCTCAATGCTAACGAAATATCCGGCACGACTGTTCCCACGAATGCAGCAGCCGACCAATTTCTGTCTACCACTGGTGCTGCGGTAGGCATTTGGACGGATATGCCTCTATGTACCGACTCGGGCGGCAACCACCTGAATTACAACACGGCGACTCATTTGTTTACGTGCGGCACCAGCGGAGGCACGGCAGGAAGCGCGGCCTTCAATACGATCACCAATGGGACGAATTCCAGTGCGGCAATGGTCGTCGGCACGGGCTCATCCCTGGGTGTATCTGGAACCGGAACGATCGCAGCGACCTCAACGCCCTTCTCTGGCGTGGGCGCAGGCACGAACGCGAATGCTTTGGTTATCGGCACAGGTGGTTCCATCGGGGTGAGCGGCACAGGAACCAACAACGCCACGTCGATCAATGGGACGACGGTTCCCGTCAACTCCGCAGCAGACCAGACCTTGGTGACGACTGCGAGCGCCACAGGTTCATGGGCAACATGGCCGAATTGCCTTGATACCGCTGGGCAGCATTTGAACTACAACACCACGACGCATCTCTGGTTTTGCGGCACGTCCAGCAGCACCGCAGGCGGCACGGTTACCAACTTATCCGCTAACAACATAACGACGGCGACTCAGAATTTCGCTACCCAGAGCGTGTCGAACCCTACCACCACTCCAGCATTGTCCTTTACACTCTCGAACGTAGCGGCGGGCCACCGAATCTTCGGCAATTGCAACGCGGGTGCAGCGGCCCCAGACTACATCGCGCTGACCGAAGCCTGCCTGCCAGCGACCTCTGTATTCTCGGACACGAATCTGACCCTGAGCGCAGTGACTTGGAACCTATCGGCTGGCACAATCACGCTTCCTACGAAATTCGTTCACACCGACGCCTCAGCGACATTCGGTTCATTTAGCTACGATCTAACAAATGCAACCTTCGTCGGTTTGCGTTCGGGAGCAGGATGCACGACCAGCGGCAATGGCGATCTGTGCTGGAATACAACTACGGCAAACTGGCAGATATGGAATGGGGCCAATCGAATCCTGGTACCGTTCAATCCCGCTGGAGCCAATAACAACGACTGCCCCAAACTGGTTCTTGCAGGAGCTAAGTGGGAATTCGCCACTTCAGGGGCTGCATGCGGTTCCGGTTCGACTGTCACACTGCAAGCAAACGGTGTCACGTTCGGAAATCCCGCCTTAATGAATTGCGTCAGCACGACCGGCGCAACGGGAATCAACTGCTTTAATCCTCCTGGCACAGGCACCCTGAATCTGACAATTGCCAACCCTGTCGGTGGCGGCAACGCCGCGCTCACGGGCACGATCACTGCGCCGAATCCGGGGGACATCGTTTGCGAGGATGCCAGCACGCATCTGATTAATTGCAATAGCGTGACTACAACCAGCGTGACCGTGCCAGGGACCGCAGGCACCGTGACGATGGCCGAAGGCAATCCGTGCCCTAGTCCTCTCGCCAGCAGCGATTTGATCTGTGCGAACTCAGTCGCTCATGCCTTACAACTTTCGAACAATGGCGCAGCCTATACCACCATTTCAGCAGCGGCAGTCGGGTATTGCGGGGCCACCAGCGGCGCGACCCAAGCCTGCGCCAATACGATCATTGGCCTGCCTGTAATCGTCCAGGGTGACGTGACGCTCAACACCGCTACTAGTCAGTCGATCACGACGCTCCCCTTTGCCACGGCAACATATTCGTGCAGCGGCTCGGACCTGACGACGGCGGCAGGCGTGGTGTCGTTCAGCTCTTATCTCGCGGCATCAGTGACCATCTCGGAAACAGGGGGCATGAATACGGATCATCTTCGCTTTATTTGTATCGGCCAGTAGGGAGGAAAATGAAACTGTGGCCTATCGGACTTCTCATTCTGCTGCTGGTTCCCATCGCGGATGCTCGCCAAGTGACGCTCGGCCCCGGCGTGACCATCACAGCATCGGTTGGCCTCAGCATGACCTTCACGCGCAGCTTTTCGTCAGGCTATCAAAACGTGCCCGACCCTGTGCCTCAACCTGCGGGAGGCGTCGCGCAAGCCATCTGCCAGGGCGGGCCTCCAGGGACGACTTACACGTACACGGCCAGCGCCATGCCCACAGGAGAAGCCTTGGCGTCAAATGGCACGATCACTGGCACGCCCACGAGTGCAGGCGGGACGACCAGTGGAACAGTGACTTGCACGCCGAGCCCTGCGAATCCTAGCTTTCCGCCCAAGACTGTGGCCTTCTCACGCACCATTCAGACCATATCGAGCGCGGCTGTGACTTCGAGCACGGGCGGAACGACGATCAACACAGGCACGACCTTGCAGCTTATCTGCACAGCGACGTGGAACAACTCAGTCGTGTTCCCGATTACCACGCTGGCGACATGGGCACCGACAACGTTTGGAACTGGCGGCAGCATCGGCTTGCATACCGGACTACTCACAGCAGGCTCGGCGGCTGCAACGCCTAGCGCAACCTGCGCCTTCGATGGCGCTACCAGCCCCGGCCTGACGATCACCGTTTCAGCCACAAGCGTCGTCATCTCGAACGCCTCGCTGCCCAATGGCCAGATCAATCAAACTTATCCCGAAAGCGGCACAGCAGTTCTGGTTTGCAGCGGCGGTTCGGGAACTGGACCGAC